>Ga0209130_1001313_pt1 | contig 16999 bp, 16 predicted proteins | sample AraplaMF_Cvi_mLB_FD_184264 | JGI IMG/M metagenome (GOLD analysis project Ga0209130, IMG submission 184264) | Arabidopsis root microbial communities from the University of North Carolina, USA - plate scrape MF_Cvi_mLB (SPAdes) (version 2) | ecosystem: Host-associated > Plants > Roots > Endosphere...
CTTCCTGAAGCAGAAGGACGGCGACGTCAACGAGCCGTGGGCGGCCGTGGAAGGCAATATGCCGCCCGACGTGGCGCGCGGCTTCCACGTCGGCACCATGAAGATCCCGGATGCGGCGACCCAGGCGCGCTACGAGAAGTCCTTCTCCAAGATGGTGCAGTTCGTCGGCACCCTGCACAAGGCCGGCGTGCCGATCGTGGCCGGCACCGACGACCTGGCCGGCTTCACCCTGCATTCCGAGCTGGCGCTGCTGGTCAAGGCCGGCCTCAGCCCGGCCGAAGCGATCCAGGTCGCCACCCGCAACGGCGCCCGCTACACCCGCACCAGCGCCGACCGCGGCAGCATCGAAACCGGCAAGCTGGCCGACCTGGTGCTGGTTGACGGCGACCCGACCAAGGATATCCAGGACCTGCGCAAGGTAGCGGCCGTGATCACCCGCGGCCAGCTGATCTATCCTAAGGAAGTGGACGAGGCGCTGGGCATCAAGCCTTTCGTCGCCGGCGTGCCGGCGGTGAAGCCGCTGGAAGCCGTGCCGTCGAATATCGCCGGTTCGAATGAGGGCGTGTTGCGCCACGCTGGCGCATTTGGCCGCAAGCACGATTGAATCACTTATACTGCCAGTTTAATTTTTAGTGAATCTTATGCAAAAACCAAGCAAACGCCGCTCCGGCGGCTTTACGCTGATCGAGATCATGGTTGTGGTGGTGATCATGGGCGTGCTGGCGGCACTGGTGCTGCCTAAGGTGCTGGACCGCGTGGGCCAGTCCAAGACCGCCGCTGCCAAGGTCGAAATCTCCACCATCATGCAGGCGCTGAAGATGTACAAGCTGGATAACCAGCGCTACCCGACCACGGAACAGGGCCTGCAAGCCCTGATGACCAAGCCGACCGCCGGCCCTGCCGCCAATGGCTGGAAGGCGCCGTACCTGGAAAAAATGCCGAAGGACCCTTGGGGCAACCCGTACCAGTTCCTGTCCCCGGGCGTAAAAGGTGAAGTCGATGTGTTCTCCTATGGCGCCGACGGCCAGCCAGGCGGCAGCGGCGACGATGCAGATATCGGCTCCTGGGAAATCTAAGCGTCCGGCCGCGCATTCGCTCGGATTCACGCTGATCGAGCTGCTGGTGGTGCTGGTCATCATCGGCATCACGCTCGGCCTGACCGTGATGAATGTCGCGCCGTCCCAGGCGCAAGCCATGCAGAAGGAAGCGCAGCGCGTCGCGCTCCTGATGCAGCTGGCGCGCGATGAAGCCATCGTGCGCAACCGGCCGATCGCCTTCGAGGCGGGGCCGGAGAGTTACCGCTTCCTGGTGCGTAATGACAAAACCTGGGAAACGCTGCCGCAGGACGACCTGCTGCGCGAGCGTTCCTTCCAGATCAGCCCTGTCACGCTGCTGCTGGACCCGCCGACCAACTTGCCGGGCACCATGCGCATCGTGTTCGGCCGCGAGCCGGTCGACCGCCCCTTCACGCTGACCATGGCCAGCGGCGATCTGCGCGCCATCATCCGTGCCGACGGTGTCGGCCATTTCACTGTGGACTGAGCGATGCGGCAACGAGGCTTTACCCTGCTGGAAGTGCTGGTGGCGCTGCTGATCGTCTGCACCGCGCTGGGTGCAGCCTTGCGCGCCATGGGCAGCCTGACCCAGAACAGCGAAGGCCTGCGCACCAATATGATGGCCATCTGGTCGGCCGAAAACCGCATGGTGCAGGTACGCCTGGCCAAGGCCTGGCCGGCGCCGGGCAAGACCACCTTCGAGTGCCCGCAAGCCGATTTCAATTTCATTTGTGAAGAAGTGGTGTTCACGCTGCCGAACCCGCGCATGCGCCGGATCGAGGTGAGTGTTTACGAAGCCAGTGCGCCGGAACGCCGCATCACTTCGCTGAGCCAACTGGTGCTGCAAGAATGAAGAACGCACGCGGCTTCACTTTGATTGAATTGCTGGTGGCGATCACCGTGCTGGCCATCGTCGCCGTGCTGGGCTGGCGCGGGCTCGATGGCATCGTGCGTTCACGCGAGCAGCTGACGCAGAATATGGAGCAGACGCGCGGCACCCAGCTGACCTTCGCCCAGATGCAAAGCGACCTGGAACAGATCGCCGACAAGACGCTGCTGCGCGAGCGCCAGAACATGCTGGTCGAGGACAATCGCCTGGTCTTCGTGCGCACCGCGCTGGTGGAAAACGCGCCTTCGCAGTTGCAGGTGGTGAGCTACACCATCCGCGATGGCGTGCTGTCGCGCAGCGAGTCGCCGGGTGCGCGCGACCTGCTGCAGCTGGATGCGCTGTGGAAGGCCGCCCTGGAACAGGCCAATACCCAGGCCACGGTGGGCTTGCAGGCCGGCGTCACCACGATGGCTTTCCGGGTGTGGGAGGGCGGTGGCTGGCGCCAGCCGAATAACGCCACCAGCGCGACGCCCGAGCAGCCCAAGTGCGCCGATCCGGACCCGAACAAATGCAAGGACATGATGGCGAAGGCCGCGGCGGCCAACAAGGCGGAAGGCCCGGCCGGGCTTGAAATCTCGCTGCAGATCCAGGGCCAGCCGGCGCCCCTGGTCAAAGTTTTCCTGTTGGGGGCCGTATGAAACGACGCGTCCACGCCCGCCAGCGCGGGGTAGCTGTTGTTACGGCGCTACTGTTGACCACCCTGGCCGTGACCATCGTGGCCAGCCTGTTCTGGCAGCAGCAGGTGCAGGTGCGCTCGATCGAAAACCAGCGCCTGCATTCCCAGACGCGCTGGATGGTGCGCTCGGTCCTTGATTTTGTGCGGCTTGTGCTGCGCCAGGACATGCTGGACAACCGCACCATGACGCGCGCCGACGGCATCTGGGCCACGCCGGTGGCGGAAACCCGGCTCGACGACTTGATCAAGCGCGAACGGGTGGAAGGCGAAAGTTTCAACGCAAGCTTTTCCGGGCAGAATTACGACGCACAATCGCGTTACAATCTTGCGAATCTGGCCAGCACGACTGGGGCTGGCGGCATCAACAAGAAACAGGTGGCGGTATTTGCGCGCCTGCTGCAAATCCTGCAGCTCGACCCGGCGCTGGCCAAGGTGGTGGCAACCCAGGTCGCGCGCAGCGAGGGCGCGGGCCTGTTGCAGCAGCCACCGGGAACGCCGCCGTCGCCGGACGTCGAGGCGGTGCCGCCGGGCAGCGGGCAGCCGCTGAAGATGCTGCGGGCCGAGGATTTGCTGTCGGTATCGGGCTTTGACCAGAAGGCCATCGACAAGCTGCGCGATTTTGTCATCGTCCTGCCGACTGCGACGCCGATCAATGTCAACACGGCTTCGGCGGAATTGCTGGCGGCCTTGATCAATGGTTCGGTGTCGGAAGGGCAGAACCTGGTGGTGGCGCGCAAGCGCGCCCCGTTCATCAACGTCGGCACCTTCAAGGATAATGCGCGCAAGCCGCTGCTGCTGCAGGACAGCGATGTGGACTGCCGTAGCGATTACTTCCTGGTGATGAGCCGGATCAAGCTGGATCGGGCGGAACTGGTGTCATGGTCGCTGGTGCACCGCGACCAGAACGGCACCCAGGTGGTGTGGATACGGGAAATTTAAAGGAATAGGGAAGGCAGCTTTGACAACACTCTACATTCGGTATCCGGCCCGCGCCGCAGCCGCCGATCATGGCGTGCCGGCGAGCTGCCAGTTCGCGCTGGTGGGCGACGGCGGCAACGTCATGCAGCAGGGCGCCGGTGCACTGGGCAACCTGGGCGAGCTGGTGTCGACCGCACGCCGCGTGGTGCTGTTGCTGGCCGCCGCCGATGTCTCGCTGCTGAAGGTCAAAATGCCGCCGCTGTCGGGCGCCAAGCTGAAGGCCGCCCTGCCCAACCTGGTGGAAGAACAGGTGCTGGGCGACCCGGCCGACTGCGTGCTGGCCCTGGCACCTGCCAGCGGCGACAGCGACGAGCGTGTGGTGGCCGTGGCCAACCGCGCCTGGCTGGAAGTGCTGGTCAAGGCCCTGGTGGCGCAAGGCGCGCATGGCGTGTCGGCACTGCCGGTGCAACTGAGCCTGCCGCTGGCGCCGGGCAGTGTGTCCGCCGCCCTCGGCGTGGACGACGCCGGCCTGGAACTGACCCTGCGCACGGCGCCCAACGAAGGCCTGGGCCTGACCCTGCCGAATGCCGCCGAACCGGCGCTGCACACCCTGCGCGCACTGGCCGGCGAGGCCCCGGTGACGCTGTACGTGGCCCCGGCCCAGCGCTCCGAATACGCCGCAGCGGCAGCCAACGTGCCGGGCATCACGCTGGAAGAAGACAACTGGGTGCACCGCATCGCCGCGGCGAAAGCGGTGCCGCTCGACCTGGCCGCCGGCCTGGGCGCCGTCAGTGGCGCCACGGCCCGTGCCTGGGCGCGCTGGAAATGGCCGTACCGCATCGCCGTGGCTGCGGTGCTGGTCAACATCGTCGGCATGAACTGGGAATGGATGCGCCTCAAGCGCGAAGCCGACGCCGTGAAGCAGAACATGGTGCAGGTATTCCGCGCGGCCTATCCGAACCAGCCGGTCACCGGCGACCCGGTGGCGCAGATGCGCCGCAATATTTCCGTGGCGCGCGCCAGCAGCGGCGGCGGCACGCCCGACGAATTCACCAATATGAGCGCCGTCCTGGGTGAAGCGCTGGCCGTGCTGCCGAACCGCGAAGCAGTGGCCGGCATCGACTACAAGGAGCGCAGCATGACGGTCAAGTTCAAGCCGAACAGCGTCGACGCCAACGCCCTGGCACAAGTGCAGGCCGCGCTGGCCCAGCGCAAGTTCAGCGTCACCGAAAGCGGTCCGGGCGTGTGGCTGGTCAAGGCGGGAGGCAAGTAATGGCGAAACTGAACGACAGCGTGAGCGGCTACCGCGCCGCCGCCGCCACTTGGTGGGCCGCACGCAACGAACAGGAACAGCGCATGCTGACCATCGGCGGCATCGTGGTCGCCCTCGGCCTGGTATGGGGCGTGCTGGTCGACCCGGCGCTGACCGGCCGCGCCAAGCTGCAGAAAGAGCTGCCGCAGCTGAACCAGCAGGTGGCCGAGCTGCAGGGGCTGTCCGGCGAAGCGGCCCAAATGGCCGCCCAGCCGCCGGTGCAGGCACAGCCCCTGAGCAAGGACGGTGTGGCGGCGCGGCTGCAAGCAAGCGGCCTGACGACGCAAAACCTGGCAGTCACGGGCGATTACATTAAAGTGGAATTCAAGGGCGTGCCGTTTGCCGGCCTGGTGACCTGGCTCGATGCGATGCGCCGCGAACAGCGCGTGACCGTGCAGGAAGGCAGCGTGACGCAGCAAGGCCCGGCCGGCCAGGTCGATGCCAGCCTGACCTTGCGCCAGGAGTCGTCCGCACAATGAAGCGCGCAGTATTGTGGTTGCTGGCGATTGCGCTCAGCGTCGGCCTGACGGTGCTGGCCTTCCTGCCGGCGAGCTGGATGGGACAGCTGGTGGAAAGCCAGAGCGGCGGCCGTTTGACCCTGGGCGATGCGCAGGGTACGCTGTGGCGCGGTTCCGCCTTCATCGGCGGCGCCGCCAGCAAGGATGGCGCCGTCACGCCGCTCTTGCCCGGACGCTTCAGCTGGCGCCTGTCGCCGCTGGTCCTGTTGGGCAGCGTGGACCTGGAACTGCAGAACCCGGACGCCCTGACGCAGCCGGTGTCGCTGCGCGGCGGCTTGAGCAGCTGGGATGTCAGCCCGGCAGCCCTGATGCTGCCGGCCGATGGCCTGGCGGGACTGGGCGCGCCGCTCAACACGCTGGCGCCCAGCGGCCGCATGAAACTGGCCTGGACTTCGCTGCACCTGGCGCGCGAAGGGCAGGCGGTGTCGCTGAACGGCCGCACCACGCTGGAAATGCAGGACATGTCGTCGCGCCTTACGCCGGTGAAGCCCCTGGGCAGCTACCAGCTGGCCTTCGACTGGAAGGGCCAGCAAGCCGCGCTGGCGCTGAATTCGCAGCGCGGCCCGCTGCTGTTAAGCGGTGCAGGAAAATTCGAGCATGGCCGGTTGGAGTTTTCCGGCCAGGCGGAAGCGGCAACAGGATTTGAAGACCAGCTTGGCGGCTTGTTAAGCATGCTGGGCCAGCGTAAGCCAAACAGCGTTAAAAACGTCATTGCACTAGAGTTCCGATAATGAAAACACACACTGCAAGCCCAACCCCCTTCCCGGCACTGCGCCGCCTGAGCGCTGCCGCGCTGCTGTGCTGTGCGCTGGCGCCTGCCGCCGCTCCGGTCACGGCCTGGGCCCAGCCCAATGACGAAGCCGCGCTGAATTTTGTCGGCGCCGACATCGAATCGGTGATCAAGGCCGTCGGCCACTACACCAACATCACCTTCCTGATCGACCCGCGCGTGAAAGGCACGCTGACCCTGGTTTCGGAAAAATCGATCACCAAGTCGCAGGCCTTCCAGCTGCTGGCCTCCGCGCTGCGCCTGCAAGGCTACGCCATCGTCAGCGGCGACGGCTACGCCAAGGTGGTGCCGGAAGCGGAAGCCAAGCTGCAGGCGTCGCCGACCGTGATCGGCGGCCAGAAAAGCCCGCAGGGCGACCAGATCGTGACCCAGGTGTTCCACCTCAATCACGAAAACTCGGCCAACCTGGTGACCGTGCTGCGTCCCCTGATCACGCCGAACAACACCATCAACGCCAACCCGGGCAACAACACCCTGGTCATCACCGACTACTCGGACAACCTGAAGCGCCTGGCCAAGATCGTGGCCTCGCTCGATGCGCCGTCGTCGGCCGACCTGGACGTGGTGCCGGTGCGCTACGCCATCGCCAGCGACCTGGCTGCCATGATCAACAAGCTGATGGAACCGGGCGCCGGCGGCGACTCGGGCCGCGTCACCCTGGTGCCGGACCCGCGCACCAATTCGCTGGTGGTGCGCGCGCCGTCGGCGGCACGCGCCAACCTGGCCAAGTCCCTGATCGCCAAGCTGGACCAGCCGACCGCGCAGGCCGGCAACGTGCACGTGGTCTACCTGAAGAACGCGGAAGCCACCAAGCTGGCCGAAACCCTGCGTTCCGTGGTCTCGGGCGACGGCGGCAGCGGCCAGTCCGGCAGCGGCAGCGGCAGCGGCGGCCTGAACTCGCTGGGCGGCGTTGGCAGCGGCAACAGCCAGATGGGCCAGTCCGGCCTGGGCTCGTCCTCGCAATCGGGCAGCGGCCAGAACGGCCCGAGCAATCCTGCACTGCAAGCCGGCAGCCGCAGCGGCTCGCAGGGCGGCGGCGCTGGCGGCGCGGCCGGCTATATCCAGGCCGATGCCACCACCAACACCCTGATCATCACCGCGCCGGAAGCCGTCTACCGCAACCTGCGCACCGTGATCGACCAGCTGGACGTGCGCCGTGCGCAGGTCTACATCGAATCGATGATCGTCGAAGTCAACGCCGACAAGCTGTCCGAGTTCGGCGTGCAGTGGGCTGGCCTGAGCGGCAACTCCAACAGCACCTACCGGGTCGGCGGCGGCACCTCGTTCGCGACTGATTCCGGCAACAACATCATCAGCCTGAATAATCTTGGCAATGGCGGCAGCGGCACCACGCAGCCGACCCCGCCGGGCGCCGGCCTGACGCTGGGCATCTTCAAACAGCTCGCCAACGGCAAGCTGGGACTGGGCGCGATCGCTCACGCACTGGGCTCGGACGGCGACAGCAATATCCTGTCCACGCCGAACATGATCACGCTGGACAATGAAGTGGCAACCATCAAGGTCGGCCAGAACGTGCCGATCGTGACCGGTTCCTTCACCACCACCACCGGCACCAACAACAATCCGTTCCAGACCGTGGACCGCAAGGATGTCGGCATTACCCTGAAGGTGCGCCCGCAGATTTCCGAAGGCGGCACCATCAAGCTGGCGATCTATAACGAAAGCTCCAGCATCGACAACAGCGTGACGTCCAACAGTGGCCTGATCCTGAAGAACCGTGTGATCGAAACCAATATCCTGGCCGACGACGGCCAGGTGCTGATCCTCGGTGGCCTGATCCAGGACGACACCAGCGAGGGCATCGAGAAAGTGCCGGGCCTGGGCGATATTCCGCTGATCGGCAACCTGTTCAAATACCAGAAGCGCAGCCGCAAGAAGACCAACCTGATGGTGTTCCTGCGTCCGGTGGTGGTGCGCAACCGCGAGCAGCAAATGAGCCTGACCGCCGACCGCTACGACTTTATCCGCGGCACGCAGGAAGCGTCCAAGCCTGAACCGAGCATGGTGGTACAGGACCTGGGCCGCCCGACCCTGCCGGAACTGGTGAATGGCGAACCGAGCGGCGGCGGCCAGATGGTACGCCCGATCCCGCCGGCGCCACGCACCGTGCCTGAACAGAAGCAGCAGCAACAGTAAAAGCAAGCGATGACCAACCTCCTGCCCTACGCCTTTGCGCGCGACTTCCTGGTGCTGGCCCAGCCCAGCGCCGAAGCCGAGCACGCGGTCGATGTGATGATGTCGGCCGCCACGCCCGCGTCCGCGATTGCGGAAGTGTCGCGCCGCTTTGGCCGCATCCATCTCAAGCACCTGTCGCGCGCCGACCTGGAAGCGGCCATCGCCGCCGCCTACGCCAATGCCAGCGGCGACGCTTCGCAGGTGGCGGAAGAATTCGACGCCGACCTGGACCTGACCAAGCTGCTGCAGGATGTGCCTGCGATTGAAGACTTGCTGGAATCGTCCGACGATGCGCCGGTGATCCGCATGATCAATGCGCTGCTGACGCAGGCCCTGCGCGACGGCGCCTCGGACATCCACATCGAACCGTTCGAGCAGACCTCCGTGGTGCGCTTCCGCGTCGACGGCGCGCTGCGCGACATCGTGCGCCCGCGCAAGGCGATCCACGGCTCGCTGATTTCGCGTATCAAGATCATGGCGCAGCTCGACATCGCCGAAAAGCGCCTGCCGCAGGACGGCCGCATTACGCTGCGCGTGGGCGGCAAGCCGGTCGACGTGCGTGTCTCCACGCTGCCGACCGGCCACGGCGAACGCGCTGTGCTGCGTCTGCTGGACAAGGAAGCCGGCCGCCTCGACCTGTCCCACCTCGGCATGAGCGAGAAGATGATGGGGCAGTTCAACAGCCTGATCAACCAGCCGCACGGCATCGTGCTGGTCACCGGGCCGACCGGCTCCGGCAAGACCACCACGCTGTACGCCGCGCTGTCCATGCTGAACAACACTTCCACCAACATCATGACGGTGGAAGACCCGGTCGAATACGACCTGCACGGCGTCGGCCAGACCCAGGTCAATGCGCGTATCGACATGACCTTCGCCAAAGCCTTGCGCGCCATCCTGCGCCAGGACCCTGACGTGATCATGATCGGCGAGATCCGCGACCTGGAAACCGCGCAGATCGCGGTGCAGGCCTCGCTGACCGGCCACCTGGTGCTGGCGACCCTGCACACCAACGATGCCGCCGCCGCCGTGACCCGCCTGCTGGACATGGGCATCGAGCCCTTCCTGCTGTCCTCGTCCCTGCTTGGCGTGCTGGCGCAGCGCCTGGTGCGCAAGCTGTGCCCAAGCTGCAAGACCTTCGACGGCACGCAATGGAAGGCGGTCGGCTGCGAACATTGCGGCAACACCGGCTACCAGGGCCGGGTCGGCATCTACGAGCTGCTGCAGACGGACGAACATATCCGCGCCCAGATCCACGACCGCACTTCGGAGGCGGAAATCCGCGTCACCGCCCAGCAGCATGGCGGCATGACCACCATGCGCGAAGACGGCGAACGCTGGCTGCAGCAAGGCATCACCACGCCGGCCGAACTGCTGCGCGTGACGAAGGACTAAGCGATGGCGGCCTTCCGTTATGAAGCCGTCGATGCGGCAGGCGCCACAAAGAAAGGCGTGGTCAATGCCGACAGCGCCCGTTCCGCGCGCGCCGACCTGCGTTCGCAAGGCCTGGTGCCGATCAAGGTCGACGCCATCGAGGCCCAGGTTGACGCCAGCGGCGCCACAGCGCGCCGCGGCTTCGGCGAAAAGCTCAGCACCACCGAGCTGGCGCTGTTCACGCGCCAGCTTGCCAGCCTGCTGGAAGCCGGCCTGCCGCTCGAGCAAGCCTTCACCGCCCTGCTGGAACAGGCCGAGCGCCAATACGTGCGCGACCTGGTCGCCTCGATCCGCTCGGAAGTGATGGGCGGCTCCTCGCTGTCGGACGCGCTGTCGCGCCACCCGCGCGACTTCCAGGAAATCTACCGCGCACTGGTCGCCTCGGGCGAGCAGATCGGCCAGTTGTCGCGCGTGCTGTCGCGCCTGGCCGACTACATCGAGCGCCGCAACGCCCTGGTGCAGAAGGTCAAGCTTGCCTTCACCTACCCGGCCATCGTGACGGTGGTGGCGTTCCTGATCGTGATCTTCCTGCTGACCTATGTGGTGCCGCAGATCGTGTCGGTGTTCGCCAACACCAAGCAAAAGCTGCCGCTGCTGACTGTGATCATGCTGGCGATTTCCGATTTCGTGCGCAGTTACGGCTTTGCCGTGCTGGGCCTCCTGGTGGCCGGCGGCTTCGTGGTGCGGCGCATGCTGCAAAACCCCGACATCAAGCTGCGCTGGCATACCTGGCTGCTGACCGCACCGCTGTACGGCAAGTTCGAACGCAGCCTGAACACCTCGCGCTTCGCCAGCACGCTGGCGATCACCACCGGCTCCGGCGTGCCGATCCTGCGCGCGCTGGAGACCAGCCGCGACACGCTGTCCAACGTGGCCATGCGCCAGCTGGTCGAGCAGGCCAGCGATTCGGTGCGCGAAGGCGCTAGCCTGGCCCGCTCGCTGTCGGCGCAAAAGCACTTTCCGCCGATGCTGATCCACATGATCCGCGCCGGCGAAATCACTGGCGAACTGCCTGCCATGCTGGACCGCGCCGCGAGCGCGCAGGAATCCGACCTGGAGCGCCGCACGCTGACCATTGCCGGCCTGCTGGAACCGATGCTGATCCTGGCGATGGGCGTGGTTGTGCTGCTGATCGTGCTGGCCGTGCTGATGCCGATCATCGAAATCAATCAGCTCGTGCGCTGAACCTGGAGAATTGAATTGAAACGTTTGCCTTTGATCTGCAGTGTGGCCGCCGTCGCGCTGCTGTCTGCCTCGCTGGCCTACTGGGGCATGCAGCTGTTCAAGCCGAAGCAGCGCCCGATTGCGGCGGTGCCGGTGGCGCAGGTGCCGGAAGCGAGCATGGACGCGGCGCGCGGGCTGTTTGGCGGGAATACGGCGGTGGCTGTGGTCAGCAACTACCAGTTGCGCGGCGTGGTGGCCGACACCCGCGGCCGCGGCAGCGTGGCCATCATCTCCGCAGACGGGCAAGCGGCCAAGGCTTTCCCGGTCGGCTCCGAGCTGTCGCCGGGCGTCAGCGTGAAGGAAGTACAGCCACGCCACGTGATCCTGATGGAAGGCGGCGTGCAGAAGCGCCTTGACCTGATGAGCGACCAGGGCGTGAGTTCGACGGGCGGCATCTCGCCGCCGATGGGCGCCGGGCCGATGGAGCCGCCGCAGCCGCCGCCTTTGGGCACCCCGCCGCCATCCCAACTGATCCCGCCGCCAGTGCAGATGGCGCCGGCGCAGCCGCCGGCCACTTCGGCGCAGCCAACGGGTGGGGCACCGCAAGCGCGATGAAGCGCTTCGTCATTCTCCTTGCATTGTGCGCGGGCTTCGCCTGCGCAGCCGAAAGCCCGGAAACGCGGCAACCACAGGCCGCGGGTCCGACCCTTGGGGCTGCCCCGGGTTTGCCGGGCTCAAAGCGGCCCAGGGTCGCCCTGGTCCTCTCCGGCGGCGGCGCGCGCGGCTTCGCCCACGTCGGCGTCCTGCGCGCCCTGCAGGAAATGCGCATCCCGGTCGACATTGTGGTCGGCACCTCGATGGGCAGCGTGATCGGCGGCGCCTGGGCCGCCGGCGCCTCCCTGAAAGACCTCGAACGCATGGCCGCTACCACCGACTGGGACAGTGTGGTCGCCGATCGCCCCGCGCGCGACGAACTGCATTTCCGCCGCCGTGACGAAGACATCCTGATCCCCTCGCGCATCGAATTCGGCATCACGCGCAACGGCGTGCAAGGTCCTCCCGGCGCGGCCAGCAACGCAGCGCTGGAAATGGCCCTGCAACGCCTGCTGCCGCGCGGCACGCGCGACCTGCCGGTCAGCCAGTTGCCGCTGCCATTCCGTTCGGTCGCCTCCGATTTGCTGACGGGCGAACTGGTGGTGCTCGACAACACGCCCCTGTTCCAGACCATCCGTGCCTCGCTGGCCGTGCCGGGCGTCTTCGCGCCGGTGCGCATCAAGGACCACCTGGTGGTGGATGGCGGCCTGGTGCGCAACCTGCCGGTCGACATGGCGCGCGCGATGGGCGCCGACATCGTCATCGCCGTCAACGTCGGCACCACGCTGGCGCCGGAAAAAGAGCTGCACAGCGCCCTGGGCGTGGCCAACCAGATGCTGCAGATCCTGACCGAGCAGAACGTGCAGCGCTCGCTCAGCGAATTGCGCAAGGATGACATCCTGATCGCGCCCAAGCTGGACGGCATCACCTTCCTCGATTTCTCGACCTGGGAAAAAGCCATGGCTGCCGGCGAAGCCGCCGCGCGTGAACTGGCGCCGCGCCTGGCCGCGCTGGCCTTGCCGGAGCGCGAGTACATCAGCATGGAAAGCCTGCGCCTGGCCACTCCGGTCGATTCCGACCGCCCGGTGAAGCTGGCCAAAGTGCACATCCAGGGCACGCGCGACGTCAATCCGGAAGTGCTGGAAAAGCAGTCCGGCCTCGAGGTCGGCCAGCCCACGACGCGCGAGCAGGTACGGCAAGCCGCCATGGCCCTGTATGGCCGCGGCGACATGGCCCGCGTGGAAACCGATATCGACGACGTAAACGGCGAGCGCACCGTCACCATCCGCACCACCGAAGCCGACTGGGCGCGCAGCCGCATGCGCGTCGGCCTGGAGCTGGCCAGCGACTTCCGCGACTCGAACAATTTCGCCATCAAGGTGATGCATGTGTTCTCGCCGCTGAATAGCTGGGGCGGCGAGCTGCGCACCGAAGGACGGCTGGGCAATGAGCGCGGCCTCGGCATCCAGTGGTGGCAGCCGCTGGGCGCCGGTTCGCAATGGTTTGTCATGCCGTCGGCGCAGGTAGGTAGGATCGCCGGCGATATCTTCCAGAAGGAGCAGCGCATGGCACGCGTCGCCTACAGCACGCGTGCCGCATCGTTTGCGCTGGGACGGCAGTTCGGCAACTGGGGCGAGCTGTCGGTGGGCGTGACGCGCCAGGCCAATTCGGTGCGGCGCCTGATCCCGCAGGACCCGACGCTGCCGGTGGAGCGCGTCTACAACAGCAAGACCTTTGCCCGCTTCCGCGTCGACACGCTGGACTCGCTGGCCTTCCCGACCCGCGGCACCCTGGTGACCATTGGCCGCGAGCAGACCCCGGGCAGCGGCAAGAGCGTCGGTACCGGCGGGGTCAATTGGGGCGCGACCGCGCTGCAGGCTTTCCAGTGGAGCGACTGGGCCGGCCATGTGTCGCTGGAGTGGGCCAAGGCGCAGGCCGGGGCATCGCCGGTGACGCTGGGCGGCTTCCTGCGCCTGTCCGGCACGCCGACCGATTCGATCCAGGAACCGACTGTCTTGCTGGGCCGCCTCGTGCTGGCGCGCCGCATCGCCGCGCTGCCGAGCGCTTTCGGCGGCACCATGCGTGCCGGTTTCTCTCTGGAGGCCGGCGGCGGCTTTGACCGCGGCATCACCGCCAGCGGCCGCGCGCTGAAGCAGGCCGGCAGTGCCTTCCTGTCAGTGGAAACCCGGTTCGGCCCGCTGTTCCTCGGTGCCGGCGCCACGCGCAACGGCGAGGAGACGCTCTACCTGTTCCTCGGCCCCATCTGGTAAATCAGCGCAATTCAGAACTTTTCAGGCTTTATTCAGGACTTTAGGCGCGGCTTGCCGGTACAAAGTGGTCTCCAACCACTCGAAAGGAGCCCCATATGGTCCGCTTGTTCCGCCGTACCGCACTCTGTGCCGCGCTGCTTGCCGCTAGCGCCGCACAAGCTGCGCCAGTCACTTACACCATTGTCAGCAAGCTGTCGAAAGTCAGTTTCAGCCTGGAGCACCAGGGCTTCATCCCGGTCTCCGGCTCGCTGAAGATTGCACCGGGCAGCTTCGTGTTCGACCCTGAAGATTGGTCGAAGTCCTCGGTGACGGCCAGCATGCCGACCCGCATGCTGGACATGGGCGACGGTCTTTGGAATGGCCAGATCCGCGAAGACGATTCCTGGAACGCCCTGTTCAAGCAGCCGGACATCCGCTTTCGCAGCACCCGTATTGAGCGCAAGGACGCCATGAGTGGCGTGCTGCAGGGTGACCTTACCGTGGCCGGGGTAACGCGGCCGGTGGTGCTGCACATGAAGGTCAACAAGATCGGCATCAACCGGGTCAGCGACAAGCTGTCAGTCGGCATTACCGCCACCGGCACGATCAAGCGTTCCGACTTCGGCCTGGATGCTTATATGGACCTGGTGGGCGATCAGATCGCGGTGCAAATCCAGCTGGAAGCGGCGGTAGGGCCGGATACCGACGCCACCAAGGAGGCCCAGCTGAACAGCGGCACTCACTGAATCCTGGCAGCGGCCGAGCGGCAGACGGCGCTGGCGATTTCTTCCTGGATGGCGAGCTTGTCGCCGGGGGTGCGGTCGTAGCTGTCGGACCAGGCGACAAAGCCATCCGAGGCGCGCGTGAGGCGGACGGCAATGCGCAGCGCGCCGCCGGAGCGTCGTATGCTGCCATCCAGGACGTAGGCTACCTTCAGCGCGCGCGCCACCTCGGCTGCGGTGGCGCGCTTGTCCTTGTAATAGTAGGAGGCGCCGGGCGGCGCCACCGACAGGCCGGCTTGCTTGCTGAGCTTGACGATCAACTCTTCGCTGATGCCGTCAGCGAAGGGCTCCTCGTTCATGTCATCGGTCAGGTCGAGAAAGGGCAGCACTGCCACCGAGCGCGTGCTGCTGCGCGCCATCGGCAGCGCAGCCAAGCCGCCGGCCAGCACGGCAGTGATGCCGGCGATGCCAGCGGCAACAACGACACGGCGCCGGCTTCCCGCCGCAGAGGCTGGCGGCGGCGGGCTCGCTGGCATCGGCGCCGGCGCCAGTGCGGGTATCAGCAGTGGGCCGGCCTCCGGCTGCGGTATCGGCGCTGCGGCAGGGGCCGCAGTGCGGGGGGGCAGGGTTTCTTCAGGCTGCGCGCCAGGCGTGACCTGCGCCACCAGGCGATAGCCCCGGCGCGGGACGGTGGCGATATAGCGGGGATTGCGGGCATCGTCGCCCAGCTGGCGGCGCAGCAGTGTGATGGCCTGGTAGAGCGAATCGGGCGAAACCACGACGCCGGGCCAGGCATGGCTCAGCAGCTCGTCGGCCGACATCACCTCGCCCGCATGGTCTGCCATGAAGGTCAACAGCAGCAGGGCGCGCTCCTCGAGGCGCAGGCAGACACCATCGCGTGACAGTTCGCCGCTGAGGCGGTTGACGCTCCAGTCGCCGACGCGCAGCGTGGCGGCCGCGCTATTCGTCATCGGAGCCGGTGAGCTTCTTGTCGATCAGCTTTTTGGCAGCCTGGCGCTCGGCGGTGACGCGGTTCTTGTCGTGCGGGCCCGCCGCGCGCGCCTTGGCCAGCGCCGCAACCGGGTTGCGGGGCTTGCCGAAGTGCTGCGAGGGCTCGACGCGAATGCGCATCTTCTGCCGGGTTGCCAGCTGCTTGTTTGCCATTACAGTACGTAGCGCGACAGGTCTTCGTTGACGGCCAGCGCATCCAGGCGCTGGTTCACATAGGCTGCATCGATGGTGACGGTCTTGTCGCCGGTTTCGGTCGCCGTGAAGGAGATCTCTTCCAGCAGCTTTTCCATCACCGTGTACAGGCGGCGCGCGCCGATGTTCTCGGTGCGTTCATTGACCTGGAAGGCAATCTCCGCCAGGCGGTTGATGCCGTCCGGCGCAAACTCCAGGTGCACGCCTTCGGTCGCCAGCAAGGCCTGGTACTGCTTGGTCAGGCAGGCGTCGGTACTGGTCAGGATACGCTCGAAGTCGGCAATGGACAACGACTCCAGTTCGACGCGGATCGGGAAGCGGCCCTGCAGCTCGGGAATCAGGTCCGATGGCTTGGCCAGGTGGAAGGCGCCGGAAGCGATGAACAGGATATGGTCGGTGCGCACCATGCCGTACTTGGTGTTGACGGTCGTGCCTTCTACCAGCGGCAGCAGGTCGCGCTGCACGCCGGCGCGCGAGACGTCGGCGCCGCCCACTTCCGAGCGCGAAGCGATCTTGTCCACTTCGTCCAGGAACACGATGCCGTTCTGCTCCACGTTGGCAAGCGCCTTCTTCTTCATCTCGTCTTCGTTGACCAGCTTGGCCGCTTCCTCGTCCAGCAGGAACTTCATGGCTTCCTTGATCTTGACCTTGCGCGCCTTTTTGCGGCCGCCGCCCATGCCGGAGAACATGGTCTTGATCTGCTCGGTCATTTCTTCCATGCCCGGCGGCGCCATGATTTCCATGGTCGGGCTTTGCTCGGCCAGTTCGATCTCGATTTCCTTGTCATCCAGTTCGCCCTGGCGCAGGCGCTTGCGGAAGGTCTGGCGGGTGCTGTCGTCGGTACGCGGCTCGGACGAGGCGTTGGCAAAGCCGAAATCGCGCGGCGGCGGCAGCAGGATGTCGAGGATGCGGTCTTCCGCTGCATCTTCGGCACGCGCGCGCACCTTGGCCATTTCCGACTGGCGGGTCTGCTTTACGCCGATGTCGATCAGGTCGCGGATGATGGTGTCGACGTCGCGGCCCACATAGCCCACTTCCGTGAACTTGGTGGCTTCGATCTTGATGAAGGGCGCGTCGGCCAGCTTGGCCAGGCGGCGTGCGATCTCGGTCTTGCCGACGCCGGTCGGGCCGATCATCAGGATGTTCTTCGGCGTGATTTCATGGCGCAGCGGTTCTTCCACCTGCTGGCGGCGCCAGCGGTTGCGCAGCGCAATGGCGACGGCCTTCTTGGCCTTGCCCTGGCCGACCACATGCTTGTCGAGTTCGCCGACGATTTCTT
>Ga0209130_1001321_pt1 | contig 16908 bp, 15 predicted proteins | sample AraplaMF_Cvi_mLB_FD_184264 | JGI IMG/M metagenome (GOLD analysis project Ga0209130, IMG submission 184264) | Arabidopsis root microbial communities from the University of North Carolina, USA - plate scrape MF_Cvi_mLB (SPAdes) (version 2) | ecosystem: Host-associated > Plants > Roots > Endosphere...
CGGCAACCCGAACGTCAACGCCGGCACCATGCAGCATGCGCTGGAGCGCCAGGCCACCACCATCCTCGACTTCTACCTCGACGAAACCCATGCCCTGGGCGCCGAGCTGTCGGTGTCGACCCTGATGGTTGGCTGCTCGCCTGCGCTACAGGCCCTGTCCGACGCCTCGACCGACACTTCCGACCACCGCAGCGACGAACCTTACCGCCGCGCCCTGATCGGTATGTACGCCCGCCTGGCCAGCACCGCGCGCGCCCTGGGCGCCACCAATATCCTGCGCAAGGAAGTCGGCCACGCCGAGCCTTACCCCTGCCCGGCCGATTTCTCGGCCGACCTGCAGGTGCTGATCGAGTCGCTGGACGCCAACCACGGCGCCGTGCTGGCCCGCCCGCGCCTGACCACCCTGAAGCGTGCCGCCGACATCTTCGGCTTCCACCTGGCGTCGCTGGACATGCGCCAGTCGTCGGATATCCACGAACGCGTATTGGCGGAACTGTTCGCCAAAGCCGGCGTACAGGCCGACTATGCCTCGCTGGACGAAGATGCCAAGGTCAAACTGCTGCTGGCCGAGTTAGCGCAACCACGCCTGCTGTACTCGCCGTATATCGAGTATTCGGACGAGACCACCTCCGAGCTGACCATCCTGCGCACGGCGCGCGAGATCCGCCAGCGTTACGGCAAGCGCGCCATCCGCAACTACATCATTTCGCACACCGAGACCGTGTCCGACCTGCTGGAAGTCTTCGTGCTGCAGCAGGAGACCGGCCTGCTGCGCCAGGGTGCCGATGGCGAGCGCACCTCGGACCTGATGGTGATCCCGCTGTTTGAGACCATCCCCGACCTGCAGCGCGCCGCCGGCATCATGGAAGCCTTGATGGCCGTGCCGATGGTGCAGAAGCTGATCGCCAAGCAGGGCCAGATCCAGGAAGTCATGCTGGGCTACTCCGACTCCAACAAGGATGGCGGCTTCATGACCTCCAACTGGGAGCTGTACAAGGCCGAACTGGCGCTGGTGGAAATCTTCGCCAAGGCCGGCGTCAAGCTGCGCCTGTTCCACGGCCGCGGCGGCACCGTCGGCCGCGGTGGCGGTCCAAGCTACGAGGCGATCCTGGCGCAGCCGAAAGGCACCGTCAACGGCCAGTTGCGCCTGACCGAACAGGGTGAAATCATCGCCTCCAAGTTCTCCAACGCCGAAATCGGCCGCCGCAACCTGGAGCTGCTGGTGTGTTCGACCCTGGAAGCGAGCCTGATGCCGCAGCCGGCCGACGCCTGCCACGGCCCGCGCCTGGCCGGTTTCGAAAAAGCGATGGCGGAGATTTCCGAGCTGGCGTACAAGGCTTACCGCAACCTGGTGTATGAAACCCCAGGCTTCACCGACTACTTCTTCGCGGCCACGCCGATTGCGGAAATTGCGGAACTGAACCTCGGCTCGCGCCCGGCTTCGCGCAAATCGACCCGCCGCATCGAAGACTTGCGCGCCATTCCATGGGGCTTCAGCTGGGGCCAATGCCGCCTGCTGCTGCCGGGCTGGTACGGTTTCGGCTCCGCCATCGGCGCCTGGATCGCGGCCGGCGACAAGGAGCAGCGCACCGCCCAGCTGCGCGACATGTTCCAGCACTGGCCCTTCTTCGCCACCCTGCTGTCGAACATGGACATGGTGCTGGCCAAGACCGACCTGGCAATCGCCTCGCGCTACGCCGAGCTGGTGACGGACAAGGAACTGCGTGAACGCATCTTCAAGCGCATCACCGAGGAATACCAGCAGACCCTCGGTTGCCTGGAGTCGATCACCGGCACCAAAGACCGCCTGGCAGGCAACCCGCTGCTGGCGCGTTCCATCACCAACCGCTTCCCTTATCTCGATCCGCTGAACCACCTGCAGGTGGAACTGATCAAGCGCCGCCGCGCGCTGGGTAATGAGGAAGAACGGGCAGACCCGCGCGTCAACCGCGGCATCCACCTGTCCATCAACGGTGTTGCCGCAGGCCTGCGCAACACCGGCTAAGCGCCCGCAGCAAACGGGCCCGGAAATATTCCGGGCCCGCTTAGCAAAAAAGCCATAACTAAGCCATAATCATGCGCTCTGATTTGAGGAGATCGTATGTTCCGTTTGACGCTGTTAGCTGCACTGCTTTTCCCCTCCCTCGCCCTGGCCGACGACCAGGTGCGCAAGTTCGACACCTTCTACGGCATCAATGTCAAAGGGCCCATCAGCGTCTACGTTGACGTTGGCAAGGAACAATCCGTCAAGGTCAGCGGCCGCAAGGAATACATCGACAAAGTCAGCACCGTAGTTGAAGGCGGCGTACTGCGCGTCGTCTACGAAAACACCAACAAGGGATCGGTCAATGTGAAGGATGGTGACAAGATCACCGTCACGGTGCCGGCTCTGACCAGCTTTCGCGTGCTGGGTGCCGGCGAATCGCGCGTCACCAACATCAGCGGTGAACGCATCGACATCAGCTTCGAAGGCGCCGGCGCGCTATACGCCAGCGGCAAGGTCAAGCTGCTGCGCATGAAAGGACAAGGCGTCGGCGAGGCCAACCTCAAGGACCTGAAAGCCGAACGCGCCGACGTCAACTTCACCGGCATGGGCGACATCAGCCTCTACGCCAGCGATACCCTGAACCTGATCGTCGAAGGCATGGGCAACTTCACGTATTACGGCAACCCGAAGCACGTCAACAAATCGGCCAAAGGTATCGGCAACGTCAGCCCGGGCAAATAAGCCGCGCATGCGGCAGCTCGCGGGTCGCCGCGTATCCCATTGAGCGGTACAAGGCTTGCGCGCGGGCGTTGGCTGCTCCTACGTGAAGCATGGGGCGCACGCCCTGCTGCTGCATGCCATGCATGATGAATTCCACCAGCTTGCGCGCATAGCCGCGCCCCGTGAAATCGGGATGCGTGCACACCGCGCTCACCTCGCGCATCTGGCCAAGGTCCATGCGCTCCCCGCTCAATGCCACCAGCCGGCCGCCGTCATCGTGGATGCCGGCGTACCGGCCCATCTCACCGGTGCGCGGCCGGAAGTAGCCGGGGAAAGCGATATTGGTCAGCTCCACCATCGCCGGATCGTCGGCCGCCAGCACGCGGATCGCCCCCACATCAGGCGCTGCGACCGGGCCGCCTTCGTAGACCATTTGCAGCACGCCGGACAGCGGCTGCAGCGACCAGCCCTGCGGCAACTCAGGCATGGCACCGAGGAAGTAATAGCCCTCGCCGACGCCTTCCAGGTCGGCCGCGGACAGGGCCACGCCAGCTTCGGCGACCGCGATGAACGGTGCCACGGCGGCCGGATAGCGGCTGGCCGCACCTGTCGGAATGTTAAAATGTTGCTGTGCGCTGTTCAGCGCGGCCCATATCGGGTTTTCCAATTCCTGCATACGAGTTCCAATGTCTAATTTCCCAGCCTGCCCCAAATGCCAGTCCGAGTATACCTACGAAGACGGTGATAACTATGTTTGCCCTGAATGCGCCCACGAGTGGCCAAAACAGGCCGCCGAAGCAGCCGGCGAAACCGCGCGCGTCTACAAGGACGCGGTCGGCACCATCCTGCAAGATGGCGACACCGTCACCGTGATCAAGGACCTGAAACCAAAAGGCTCCGGCGGCGTGATCAAGCAAGGCACCAAAGTAAAGAACATCCGCCTGGTCGACAGCGACCACGATATCGACTGCAAGATCGATGGCTTCGGCGCCATGAGCCTGAAATCGGAGTTCGTGCGCAAAGTTTAATAATTACAATTTGTGAATATTTTCTGGCAATATTCCCGTATAGTCTCCGGAGAAAATTACTCTTCCCCCGGAGACTGCCTATGAAGCCTGTTTCGCTTGCCCTGGCCATTGCACTGGCCCTGCCCTTCGCTTCCACCTACGCCGCCGGCCCGATGGGGGAACGAAAAACCGAGTCCAGCACCATGACGGGCATTAACGCGGCAGGCGAATGGGTTGGTGAAATCAAGGACGAGGATGGCCGCCGCCGCGCAATGCTGATGTCGCAAGGCCGCCGTATCGAGATCGGCACCCTCGGCGGCAGCGACAGTACCGCCAACGCCATCAACAACCAGGGCGTGGTCACCGGCGGCGCGCTCACCGCCAGCAACGCCTGGCACGCCTTCCGCTACGACGAAGCGCTTGGCATGCGCGACCTCGGCACCCTGGGCGGCAGAAGCAGCGTCGGCACCGCAATCAACCAGTCCGGCCACATCGTCGGCTACGCCGATACGGCCGACGGCAATTACCACGCCTTCGTCGACACCGGCATTGCCATGCTGGACCTGGGCACCTTCGGCGGCAAGAACAGCTACGCCACCGCCATCAACGGCGACGGCTACGTGGTCGGCGCCGCGCAGTTATCGAATGGTTACCGCCGCGCCTTCCTCTACAAGCCGGGCAGCGGCATGATCGAACTGCCCACGCTGGGCGGCCGCGTCAGTGTCGCCACCGGCGTCAATGACCACGGCGTCGTGGTCGGCGCATCCGAAATGGAGAACCGCAGCTGGCACGCCTTCATGTACGACAACGGGCGCATGATCGACCTGGGTGCCATGATCGCCCACGGCTCCAGCTTCGCCAACGGCATCAACAACCACGGCGACATTGTCGGTACCGTGCGCATCAAGGACCACGACGCCCCGCACACCTTCATCTACAAGGACGGCCGGATGCAGGTGCGCTCCGGCTACGAAAGCCTTTACCTGACGCGCGACATCACCGAAGATGGCACGGTGATCGGTTCATCCTACACCGGCCACGTGCTGAAATCCGGCGCTGTCGATTCCGCCAAGCCCGACCATGGCCTCAAACCGGTCGACTGGCTCACCCTCGGTTTCCTGGCCATCATCGCCGCCGTGGCGGCGTTCAAGGTGCGCGAACAGATACGCAAGGGTTTCGACTTCGGCATCAAGATGCTGTCGCTCGCCTGATGCACGGCGTTTCCTTGAAATTGACTGCGCAGAGCTGAGCAAAAGCGGTGCGCTCAGTCGGCTTTTTTCATCGGCCATGTTCAAGAAAATTGCTGCAGCCTTGTTTGCTTCGATCGCCCTGCTACTGGCATGGCAAAGCATGAGTACCGTGCCCCAGCCGGAAAGTACGGCCGGTTCGGTGCGCCCGTCGCCTGCCGTAACGTACAAGGAGCAGAAACCTGCCCAGCCTTCGGCCCGCCCCGCGCCTTCCACGCCTGCTGCAGCCACCATCGAAGACAGAGTGCACGCCTTGGCCGATTCGCGAGACCCCGCCGAGTATCTGGAGGTGTATCAACTCATCGAGGAATGCCTTGAACTTGAGCGCAGCAAGGAAATTGAAAAGGTCGAAGTAAAAAAGGTCCGCAAGGAAGGCAAGGATGAATTTGAAGTTGAAACATCCAAGCTCAGTGGTGATGAACTGGAGGCCAAAAGAAAATCCTGCGCGACAATGAGCGGCAGGACCAGGCTGGATCGATTCGAGCTCCTGAAATATGCGGCAGACTGCCACGCTCCCGGAGCAATCGCGCTCTATATGTACCGGGGCCCGAATGGCGACCTCGCGGCTCTCTTGGAACGCCGCGATGACCCTCAAGTAGCGGCATGGCGAAAAGAGGTCACCGCCAAGTTACAGGAAGGGATCGACCTGGGCTACCCCGATGCCCTGCTCCAGGCCTTCTCCGGGTACGCCATCCTGGGAAATGAACCAACTGCGGCAGACGCATATGCGATAGGCCTGGCGTCAAACAAGGTCATTGGTGCAATCAATCAAGACGACGGTCCCTACCGACAAAGGTCGTTGGACGACTGGTCGGCTGCGCTGACCCCGCAGCAGAGGAGCGAAGCGCAGAACAAGGCCGAGAGGATTTTCCAGAACTGGAAGCAGCGGACCGGTCCCTAAAAAAGGCCGAATACGATGCAGCCATCGCGTTTCTCAACGGGAGGATTTGCTTTCAACGATCTGCGCGATGAATTCTGGCGGGATCGGCTGTCCGTTTGCGCTCATCTTGCGCACGGTTTCATGCAGCATATGCAGGCGCGCGATTTTTACGGCAGCCCAGGCAATGACGCCGACAATCGGAACCATCATGGCAAGGAGGGGAATCAGGATCGGCGACAGGTTGGTCAGGTTGCTCATGATTTGAATTTCACATCAAAAGTAGATGAAGGAAATCCAGTGTAGATATGCGCTTGATTCCTTGTCAAGCAAGCCACAGCGCCGATGCACCCCTAAAAAAAAACGGAGGCCGAGGCCTCCGTTCTCATTACTTCTCCGTCAGGAACGTCTTCAGCTTGTCCGAACGCGAAGGCTGGCGCAGCTTGCTCATCGCCTTGGCCTCGATCTGGCGGATACGTTCGCGGGTCACGTCGAACTGCTTGCCCACTTCTTCCAGCGTGTGGTCGTTCGACATCTCGACGCCGTAACGCATGCGCAGCACCTTGGCTTCGCGCGGGGTCAGGGAGTCCAGTACTTCCTTGATCACATTGCGCATCGAAGCGTGCAGCGCAGCGTCCAGCGGCGCCAGCGTGGTGTTGTCTTCGATGAAGTCGCCCAGCTGGGAATCGCCATCTTCGCCCATCGGGGTTTCCATGGAAATCGGCTCCTTGGCGATCTTCATGATCTCGCGCACCTTGGACTCCGGCATTTCCATCTTCTGCGCCAGGGTTGCCATATCCGGCTCGGAACCGGTTTCCTGCATGATCTGGCGCGAAATGCGGTTCATCTTGTTGATCGTTTCGATCATGTGCACCGGCACGCGGATGGTACGGGCCATGTCCGCGATCGAACGGGTGATCGCCTGGCGGATCCACCAGGTGGCGTAGGTCGAGAACTTGTAGCCGCGGCGGTATTCGAACTTGTCGACCGCCTTCAGCAGGCCGATATTGCCTTCCTGGATCAGGTCCAGGAACTGCAGGCCGCGGTTAATGTACTTCTTCGCGATCGAGATTACCAGGCGCAGGTTGGCCACGGTCATTTCGCGCTTCGCGGTACGCGCACGCTTTTCGCCGGCAGCCATCTGCTTGTTGATCTTGCGCAGGTCGGCCAGCGGCAGCGCCACGCGTTCCTGCAGGTCGATCATCTTGTTCTGCAGTTCCTTGATAGCAGGGACGTTACGACCCAGCACCGCGCTGTACGGATAGCCGGCCGCCACTTCGCCATCCACCCAATCCAGGTTGGTTTCGTTGCCAGGGAAGACCTTGATGAAGTGGGCACGCGGCATGCCACAGCGGTTCACGCACAGTTCCAGCACGGCGCGCTCGATCGAACGCACCTGCTCCATCTGGCCGCGCAGGGTGTCGCACAGCTTTTCCACCACTTTCGCGGTGAAGCGGATGCCCAGCAGCTCGTTGGAGATGATGTCCTGCGCCTTCACGTAGGCGGCATTGCCGTAGGCGGCCTTGCGCATCTTGTCGTACTGGGTCGAGATCAGGGCGAACTTCGCCAGCGCGTCTTCTTTCAGCTGTGCCAGCTGTTCGGTCGAGTAGCCGGCGGCGCCGCCGTTGACGTCACCGTCCTCTTCCTCGTCGTCCAGCTCTTCTTCCTCGTCTTCTTCGTCAGCGGCAGCCACCACCTTGGCTGGTGCCGGGGTTGGCGCGTCTTCGTTCAGGTCAACGAAACCGTCCACCACGTCGTCCACCTTCATCTCGTCTTTCGCGATCTTCTCGGCCAGCAGCAGGATCTCGTCGATGGTGGTCGGGCAGGCGGAAATCGCCTGGATCATGTCGCGCAGGCCGCCTTCGATGCGCTTGGCGATCTCGATCTCGCCTTCGCGGGTCAGCAGCGCCACGGCGCCCATTTCACGCATATACATGCGCACCGGGTCGGTGGTACGGCCGAAATCGGAATCGACGGTCGACAGCGCGGTGGCAGCAGCGGCTTCCACTTCATCGTCGCTGGCGGCAGTCGGCACGTTATCGGACAGCAACAGCGCTTCCGCATCCGGCGCACGCTCGTAGACGGCGATGCCCATGTCGTTGAAGGTCGCGATGATGCCTTCAATCGCTTCCGGATCGACGATATTTTCCGGCAGGTGGTCGTTGATCTCGGCGTAAGTCAGGTAGCCGCGGTCCTTGCCCAGGTTGATCAGGTTCTTGAACTGGGTGCGGCGCTTTTCCAGCTCCTCCGCATTGGCGCCATCGGTCATGCCGAAAGCATCCATGCCCTTGGCCTTGCGCTCGCGCGCCTTGGACGCTGCCTTCAATTCGGCGCGTTCCACGGCGTTCAGTGCCGCCACTTCATCGTTTTCCGGGGTGAATTCGCTTGGCTTGCGGCCGCGGCGGCCCGGCACCTTCACTTGCGGCAGCAGATAGCCGGAGGTGTCGATCGATGCCAGCACGGCAGCGTCGCGCACTTCGGTCACGGCGGCAGGACCGGTCGTCACGGTCACGGGCGCAGGTTCGGCAGCCTTAGGCTTGCGGCCGCGCTTGGCAGGTGCCGCCACCGGCGCTTCTTCAGCGACGACAGCCAGCGACACCGGCTTGGCAGCAGCGGTCTTGCGGGCACGGGTCTTGGCGACCGGTTCTTCGGCAACGACTTCCACTGGCGCTTCCTCGACCGGCACTGCGGCCAGGCGACGGGATTTCTTGACTACGGTGACTTTTCCTGCTTCCTCTTGAGCGTTGTCGATCACATACGAAAGGCTGGTCTTTGGCACAGCCAACGGAGCGCTGGTAGTGGAGGAGCCAGTGGTCTTTTTGGCGGACAACGTCAGGGTCTTAGGTTTCGTCATTCAATATCTCTCTCAGCGCGCCCGAAGGTGCACTTATCGAAGGCTCGCGATGGCCCGGTTTCAGGGATAATCGGGAAAAGAAAAAGCCCGCGTGACCGGGCTCAATTCCGATGATTCAGTGATTAGAGAGGGCACATGCCCTGGAACTGGACTACACAGGGCAGCGCGGCCCCGGCCGAAAACTCTTTACCAAACTGAATTCGCACCGTCCTGCATTTGGTGCGTCTGTCATTATACAAGGTTTCGGGCCGGATCGCACCCATTAATTCGATATCAAAACCACATCATGAGCTAAAACACAATGCGCCGGGCCGCTGCATCGTGGTATGCTGGCGGCTCTTGATTAACCTATGAAGTCGATGAACACTAGCACTACCCCTCAGCAGCCGGCCGAAGGCCAAGCCGCCGCACCTGCCGCTCCCAATTCCGCACGCGCCCTGCTCAAGCAATTGCAGCAACAGTATGCCCCGTTCCGCGACAGCCTGCCGCTGTCGATCGGCATCGACAAGCAGCTCATCGCCGCGATGCCGGAGCTTAACCGCAAGCTGATGCGCGCAGCGCTGGGCATCCACACCTCCTCGCAGCGCTACCTGCGCGCGATGGAAAAAGCCACCGTACGCTTCAACCTCGATGGCAGCACCGGCGCCGAAGTCACCGACGAACACCGCAAGCACGCCAAGGAAACCCTGGCGGAACGCTACAAGAAAGAAGTGGAACGCCGCAAGGCCGAACGCGCTGCCGAACGTGAAGCTGCGGCCGCCGAAGAAGCCGACCGCCGCCGCGCCGAAAAGCTGCAGGCACTGACCGCCAAATTCTCCAAGAAGTAATGAGCGACGCGCCAGAAGCCGTCCCCGAGCTGCCACCGTACGAAGGCATCCGGCTGGCCGACGTCAGGCTCGTGAAAACCGCCGCCGATGCGGAGGCTGCGCAAGCGGCCTTGCTGGCGGCGGACGCCATCGGTTTCGACACCGAATCCAAACCCACCTTCGTCAAGGGCGAAAGCTCGGACGGGCCGCACCTGATCCAGTTTGCCGATGACCGGCATGCCTGGCTGTTCCAGGTTGGCGATGCCTTCCCCCACCTGGCCACGGTCAAGGCGATTCTTGAATCGGATATGACGCTGAAGATCGGCTTCGGCTTGTCCGACGATGTCAAGCGTGTGCGTGCCAAGCTGGGAATCGAGCCGCTGAAAGTGGTCGACCTGGGTGTCGTGCTGCGCGTGCCGGGACAGAAGAATGACCTGGGGGCCAAGAGTGCTGTCGCCAAGTATTTCGGGCAGGCGCTGACCAAGTCCAAGAAGATCTCGACCACCAACTGGGCCACGCCGCGTCTGAACGAAAAGCAGATCCTGTACGCGGCCGACGATGCGCAAGTGGCCTTGCGCGTGTACCGCCATTGGATCGGGATCGGCAACGTGCTGCCGCCGATCAAGCCGCCGAAACGCCCCAAAACCGGCCAGCGGCCGCCGCGTAACGGTGCCTGACCCTACGGGCCAGGCACAGGTTTACCGGTTTTCGCCAGAACGCCAAGCACCGCAATCGCAGCCTCCTGCCGCCGGTCCCAGATATGCCCGTAATTAAGCCGGATACAGTTGCGAAACTCGCGCTTCGCACTGAACATCGGCCCAGGTGCAATGCTGATGCCCTCCCCCAGCGCCAGCCGGTGCAAGGCCAGCGCATCAATTGACTCCGGCAGCACCACCCACAAGAAGTATCCGCCCTGCGGCTGCGTCACCCGCGTCCCCGTCGGGAAATGCGCCTCAATCGCCGCCAGCATCTGCTGCTGCTGCCCCGCTAGTGCGCTGCGCAACTGGCGCAGATGGCGCTCGTATCCGCCCTGCCCCAGATACTCCGCCAGCGCCAGTTGCGAAGGCATCGCCGCTGCCAGCGACGTGGTCAGCTTGAGCCGTTCCACCTGCCGCGCAAAACGTCCTGCCGCCGCCCAGCCAACCCGGAAACCCGGCGCCAGGCACTTCGAAAACGAGCTGCAATGCATGACAAGACCCTTGCTGTCGAAGCGCTTGGCCAGCGCCGGCCGTTGCGCACCGAAATACAGTTCTCCATATACGTCATCTTCGATCAGCGGCACCTCACGCGCCGCAAGAAGTTCGACCAGGGCCTGCTTCTTCTCCGGCGGCATCAGGCTGCCAAGCGGATTCTGGAAGCTGGTCATCAGCCAGCACGCGCTCGGTTTGTGCTGCTCAAGCGCCACCGCCAACGCAGCCAGGTCGACGCCCTCGCGCGGATGCGTCGCCACTTCGACAGCCTTCAAGCCGATGCGTTCCAGCGCCTGCAGGGCCGCGTAGAAGCTCGGCGACTCCACCAGCACTGTATCGCCTGGCCGCGCCACCGCCTGCAAGCACAGGTTCAAGGCCTCCAGCGCGCCGTTGGTGATGACGATATCGTCGGGCGGCACCTGCAGGCCGTCCAACTGGTAGCGCAAGGCGATCTGGCGCCGCAACTCGGCATTCCCTGGCGGCAGGTCGGCAATCGTGCTCCACGGGTCGATATGGCGCATGCCGGCCGTGACAGCGCGCCCCAGTTTTTCGAGCGGGAACAGCAAGGGACTGGGGAAGGCGGAACCGAAAGGCACGTTACCCGGCGCCCGGCTGGCTTCCAGCACCTGGAACACCAGCTCACTGACGTCGACCAGCGTGGAAGCGGCGTCGGGGCGCGACACCTCAGGCTCAGGCGTCGCCGTGAAGCGCCGCGAAGCCACATAGTAGCCCGAGCGTGGGCGCGACTCGATCAGGCCGCGCGCCTCGAGCTGGTAATACGCCTGGAACACCGTGGACGGGCTGACGCCGCGCCTCTCCTGCTGCTGCCGCACCGAAGGCAGTTTCTCACCCGGGCGCAGCACGCCGGAGGCCATCAAGCCCGCCAATTCGTCAGCCAGCGCCTCGTATAGCTTCAAACTGATACCCTCATTCCCTGGCCATTCTGAGCCTGTTATTCTCTGCCGCGCAGGCGTATCCTTGACCCATCACAAGAAAAACGGATTCATCATGCGACTTTTCTTACGCATTCTCTCATTTGGCGGCGCGCTTGTGGCTACCTCCGCCGTGGCCGCCCCGGCCAGCCTGCCGGACACCGTCGAGCAACGCGTTGCCGCCTGCGTCGCCTGCCACAAAGCCAATGAGCAAGGCGACGCGTTCTTCCCGCGCATTGCCGGCAAGCCCGCCGGCTACCTGTACAACCAGCTCCTGAACTTCAAGGAAGGCCGGCGCCAGTATCCGATGATGACTTATATGGTCGAACAGCTGCCGGAGGCCTACCTGCGCGAGATCGCACAATACTTCTCCGAACAGCACGCCCCCTACCCGCCGCCAGCGGCCACCAGCGCCACGCCGCAGATGATCGAGCGTGGCCGCGTGCTGGTGCACCAGGGCGACCCGTCGCGCAAAGTGCCGGCCTGCGTAGCCTGCCACAGTGATGCGATGACGGGCGTAGCGCCCGCTATTCCTGGACTGATTGGCCTGCCGCGCGACTACATCAACGCGCAGTTCGGCTCCTGGCGCAACAAGAAGCGCAAGGCGCACGCACCGGACTGCATGGCCGAAGTGGCCAATCGCCTGAGCGAATCCGACGTCGCCGCGGTGTCGGGCTGGCTGGCAGCCCAACCGGCCGATCCGACCGCACGCCCTGCCGCTTCCCTGCCCAAGCCACTGCCGATGGAATGCGGCGGCGTACCGAAATAAGAAGAGCCGATCATGAACCGCAATACGAAAATCGCCATTGCCGTCCCGCTGCTGCTGATTGTCGCAGCGGTCGGCTTCATCTGGCCCAAACACGACACCGGCCCGGCGCCAAGCGCCGCCTCGAAAAACATGCCGCTTGCGGAAAAGGTTGCGCGCGGCGCCTACCTCGCCAAAGCCGCCGACTGCATGGCTTGCCACACCACGCGCGGCGGCGCCGCCTTTGCCGGCGGCCGCGCCCTGCAAACACCGTTCGGCAATGTGGTCTCGCCCAACATCACCGCCGACAAGGAAACCGGCATCGGCAACTGGAGCGCCGACGATTTCTGGAATGCCCTGCACAACGGCAAAGCCAAGGACGGCCGCCTGCTCTACCCGGCCTTCCCCTACACCAACTACACTGCGATGACGCGCGACGATTCGGACGCGATGTACGCCTACTTCCAGACCATTGCGCCGGTGAAGCAGGCCAGCCAGCCGCATACACTGCGCTTCCCCTACAACCAGCAAGCCATGCTGGCGGTATGGCGCGCCCTGTACTTCAAGCCCGCCGTGTACACGCCAGACCCCGGCAAGTCCGCCGAATGGAATCGTGGCGCCTACCTGGTGCAAGGCCCAGGCCACTGCATCGCCTGCCACAGCGAACGCAACGCCCTGGGCGCCAGCGACAAAGGCCTGTCCGGCGGCCTGATTCCGGTGCTCGGCTGGTACGCGCCCTCGCTCACCTCCGACCGCGAGGCCGGCCTGGGCGACTGGGAAGTGAAAGAGATCACCGACCTGCTGAAGACCGGCGTCTCGCAGCGCGCCACCGTATTCGGCCCGATGGCGGAGGTGGTTCGGGAAAGCCTGCAGCACCTGAGCGATGAAGATGCCCGGGCCATGGCCGTGTACCTGAAATCGCTGCCGAACGAAAGCGGCAAGCGCGAGCCCTACGAGCGCTCCAAGGAACCTGAAGCCGCAGCTTGGCTGGCGGCCGGCGAGAAAATCTACAGCAAGGCGTGTGTCGACTGCCACGGCGAAAAAGGCGAAGGCATCGCCCCGCACTACCCGCCGCTGGCCGGCAACCGCGCGCTGACGATGGATGAAGCGGTGAACCCGATCCGCATCGTGCTGAATGGTGGCTTCGCCCCTGGCACGGCAGGCAATCCCCGCCCCTACGGCATGCCGCCGTTCAGCCATTCCCTGAATGATGTGGAAGTGGCCCAGGTCGTCTCCTACCTGCGCGCCGCATGGGGTAACAACGCCCCGCCAGTGGAAAGCACCACCGTCAACCGCTACCGCAACGTCCCCTTGGAATAAGTACGGCCCAGTTCGTGTCACACCATGGGGTCACACCCCGAGTATGACACGGCCTCGACTGGTAGCGGTTGGGCTCGTGTCACACCTGGGGTGTGACCCCATGGTGTGACACGGGCTCGGCTGTTGTTACACCATGTCGGCGAAGCCGAGGCGGTCGGTGGTGGCGTGGCGGGCGTCTTCGACGCTGACCTTCTTTTCGGCCAGCAGCTTGCGCAGGCATTCGTTCATCGTGTAGCAGCCTGGCGCGGACTTGTGCTCCATGACGTTGCGCAGGTCGGCCACATTGCCGTTTTCGATCACGGCGGCGACTTCTGGATTCACGGTCAGGCTTTCGGTGCCCAGGTAGTAGCGGTCGCCATCCATCGCCGGCATCAGCGCCTGGCACAGCACGCCGCGCAGGGCATGCGCCAGCGCCTGGCGTTGCGGCTCGGTATTGCCCAGCAGGCGAATCATCTTTTGCAGGCCCAGCTCGGTCGAGCGCGCGTGCAGGGAGGCCAGCACCAGCGGGCCCGATTCGGCCAGCGCCAGCGCCTCGTGTGCAGTCTCCGCATCGCGGATCTCGCCAATCACGATCACGTCCGGGCGCTCGCGCAGCGCGTCCTTGGCGCCCAGGTCGAAAGTTTCGACGTCGCCGTCGAAGCCCACTTCGCGCTGGGTGATCACGCACTTGCGTTGCGGGATCAGGGTCTCGACCGGGTCTTCAATGGTGATGATGTGGCCCGAACGGTTCTTGTTGATGTCGTCCAGCATCGAGGCGATGGTGGTCGACTTGCCCTGGCAGGTATCGCCAATGATCAGCACCAGGCCGCTCGAGAGCTGGGCAAATTTTTCTTCCGACGGACGCAGGCCGAGGCCGGACAGCAGCAACGGTTCTTTCGGGAAGCGTCGGATCACGCAGCCGAGGCGTTTCTTGCCCTGGAAGCTGAAGCAGTTGGCGCGGATACGGGCGGTATGCAGGTCGATGGCGCGGTCAAACGCGCGGTCCTGGATGCGTTCGCGCCAGTTCGGCTCGACCACTTCAAAGAATTCTTCCAGTTCTTCGCGCGTAATCGGCGAATCGGTCACGGCCACCAGGCCCTTTGGCTGGCGCAGCAGCAAGGGGCTGTTCTGGTGGATCAGGATGTCGGAAAAGACCAGTTTGGAATTCAGCAGGTGCAGGATTTGCTCGACGAGCGTGCCAAAGACCGGGTGGTCTTCGTTCTCGATATACGTGAGGGTGCGAATTTGCGAGTATTCCATAATGCCTGTGCTCTCCAGTGGGTTCGCATGATTCTATTGCATTTGCTTAATAGAATGAAAGTGGCTGGTGAACAACATTTATTTCGGATACTCAAATCCAGTGCGGATATCGTAGGGAAAACTGCGGCCGCGCTCGGTGACTGTCAGGCGTTGCGGCGGTTCCTCACCGGCCAGCGCGCGCGACTTCACATGCAAGCCCTCGCCTTCGCGGATCAGTTTGTCCGCCCGTTCGTAAACATTTTGACAACCCGTTTCAGCGATCAGGGCCTGCACGATGCCGATCTTCCAGGCTTCCACCGCGGCGGACTGGAACTGGCACACCAGGTAGCCCTCCTTGCCGCCATAGCTTTGCACCAGCAGGCCGGACAGCCCGTCTTCATCGCCGAGCACGATCGGAACCAGCTCATCGGGCCGGGCCGATTGCAGTGAATGGATGCGGCGTGCGATGGCGGCGCGCACGCGGCGCTTCACCATGGCATGGTCCACAGGCTCGTCTTCGCGCAGGGTCCAGACGCGTGCCGCAATCTGCGACTTGGCGTTATAGGCGGCACGGGCCAGGAATTTGCGCGAGGATGACAACACCGTGGCGGTCGCGCCAGGCTTGTTCTTTTCTGCGGGACGCCCGTCGACGCGTTCGATCGCGGACAGGTAAATATAGGGATCGCCGGCAAGGATGGACTTCTCCTTGCCCTGTTTGATGATGATGGTAAGCATGGGCGAAATGATACAGGAGCGACGCCCTGTCCCCTGCATTTGCATTCTGTTCCCGCGAGGCGGCGTCCTGTCGCAACCGGCAAGCGGCCTGGTGCAAGCTTCGATACGATAAGACCATCGAACAATGATTCACAGAGGAGAAACAAGATGAAGATGTCTGCTGCAGTGCGCAATGCCCTGATCGCTGCTTCGGTTTTTGCCGTCGCCACCCCGGTCGCCGTCGTGTCGGCCGCTCCGCTCGGCTGGTTTGCCGGCGAACGTGTGCAGGGCAATGGCAAGATCACCAGGCAGGCGCGTGAAGCGGCCAACTTCACCGGCCTGGGCCTGGGCTTGCCCGGCAGCGTCGAAGTGCGCATCGGCAATGCCGAGAGTGTCAGCATCGAGTCCGATGACAACATCCTGCCGCTGATTGAAACCGTGGTCGAAGACGGTACCCTGCAAATTCGCCCCGTCCGCCCCAATATGCAATTCGATACGCGCAACTTGAAGGTGGTCATCACTGCAAAGAAACTGGAACGTATTTCGGTTGGCGGCTCCGGCTCGGTTGACGCGGAAGGCCTGCGTGGCGGCAAACTGTCCTTCAACGTCGGCGGATCGGGCTCCATGAACTTGCGCAATATCGAAGGCGAATCGGTCACCGTCTCGCTGGGCGGCAGCGGCAACCTGAAGGCGTCCGGCACGGCCGACAAGCTGAAGGTGTCGATTGGCGGCTCCGGCAAAGTCAGCACCGGGCAGCTGGCGACGCGCGAGGCCGCCGTCAGCATCGGCGGTTCGGGCCAGGCAGTGGTGTGGGCCAAGCAGGCGCTGTCTGTCAGCGTGGCAGGCTCGGGTGATGTGAGCTATTACGGCGAGCCGCAGATTACCAAGAGTGTCATGGGTTCCGGCAGCGTGAAGCGCCTGGCCGGCAATCCGAACTGACCATCGTTGTCCCGGCCCGTGTCGCCACAAGCTTCACGGGCCACCTTCCTCCAGTACTTGCTCCAGCTTCTCGCCCGCCATCACGCGCGGCACCCAGCGCTCCAGTTGAGCCAAGTCGGCGCATGCAATGCGTCCCAGATAGCGCTCGTCGCCACCGCGCTGCGCGCACCCTTTGCTGAGCATTTCCCGAAGCGCTTCAGTTCGCCCTTCTTCCCGCCCTTCTTCCCGCCCTTCTTCCCGCCCTTCTTCCCGCCCTTCTTCCCGCCCTTCTTCCAGCCCTTCTTCTAGCCCTTCTTTTCGTCCTACCTCTAGTCCCGCTTGTCGACCTACGCGCGCACCTTCACGCATCGCC
>Ga0209130_1001325_pt1 | contig 16827 bp, 30 predicted proteins | sample AraplaMF_Cvi_mLB_FD_184264 | JGI IMG/M metagenome (GOLD analysis project Ga0209130, IMG submission 184264) | Arabidopsis root microbial communities from the University of North Carolina, USA - plate scrape MF_Cvi_mLB (SPAdes) (version 2) | ecosystem: Host-associated > Plants > Roots > Endosphere...
CTCTTATGTTCGTTTGCAAGATCGTTAGCCGCGTTTTTTCCTTTCGACTTTGACGACGAAGCCCATGCGTAAAGCTGATGCGCAAAGCAGGAGACAGGGCATTTAGACGACGGCTGGCATACTCTTATGCGCGGGTTGGATACCGCATTTCCGTGTGTTCGTCTGGGGCTGCCTCTGTCTAAATTCGGGCTTGGAATTATCCGCCACATAGAGTCCGCGAGGGTTCCCCACCGGAGCCCTGCCTCCAATTTTGCACATCAGACAGATGATCGAGTTTCTCGATAGCTCGGGTCCAATTTCCGCCGACGGTCGGCTCTTTAAACCTTTGTTGCAGGAGTAATTTCCTGCCCAATCGCCCACAGGAATGCGGCCATTTCTCTGGCAATGGCGGTGACAGCGATGACTTTCGGCTTGCCTGCCGCCACTAGCCTCCGATAGCGCGCGCAAAGTCGCACTTGACCTTTCCAGGCAATCTCTCGAACGTTCCTCGGTACGCCCTCCAGCCGCGCCTGGATTGTCGGGCTTACACGTGCAGGGAAGCGATATGTCCATGCCCCTTCGATGAGGACCCGACGCGCCCTTGTGTTGCCTGCCTTGGTGATCCCACCACGTTTGACCCTTTCGCCCGTTGAGTGTTCCGACGGCACAAGACCCAGATACGCCATCAACTGACGGGGGTTGTTGAAGCGCCTGACATCGCCAACTTCGACCACAAAGGTGACCGCTGTCATGAAGGCGACGCCGCGCATCGCTTGATAGGCGGCTACAACCGGCGCCATCGACCAGGATGCCGCGGTTTCGACGACCAGCGTGGTCAGCCGGTCCAGACGCACGCCGGCATCCTCGATGGCCTGGCAATATTCCGCCAACAGGATTTGGTGGGCGGGATGATCGAAGGCCTGGCACGCCAGCCATCTTGTATGGGCGCGCGTCCATGGCTTGCGGCCGGTATAGATGCGGCCGTGACGTAACAAGAAAGATTGAATTTGCTGGCGCGCCTGCTTCAGCGCGTCGCTGGCAACCTCGCGAGCTCGCACCAGATCGCGCATAGCCTCATGACCTTCGTCCGGAACCCAGACTGAGATCAGCTCGCCCGCCCTGTGCAGGCGTGCCAGACTTACGGCATCCCGGCGGTTTGTCTTCACCCGGTCGCCCGCACGCTTGGGCACCAGGGATGGCGCGACCACCACGCATTCATGCCCCAGTTCGATAATCTGACGGTAAAGACCGTAACCTGTGGGACCGGCTTCGTAGCAGAAGTGAAGCTTGGCACCGCGCTTGGAAAGCTTGTTGACCATAGACGCCACCGATGCCGGCTCCGAAGAAATGTCGCCAAAAAACCGCACCTCGCCGTTGCGCTCTCCATTCGCAACCGCCACTGAAATCTTCAGCTTCGACGTATCCAAGCCGATGAAAATTACGCTATCTTCTTTCACGGTTCGCCCTCGCTAAGCTTGGGGCTCGGCTCCGGCCAATCCAGAGCAACCCCCGAATTCAGCTTACCGCGGGGGCGGGCCACGCTCACCCCGCGAACATACGGTCTAAAGGGATGGAGGTCCTGTTTCGTGGTGATTTGGTGCAATACCGAGGAAGACCACCTTGCAGCAATGCGGGCGGCGTCTTCCTATGCCAGCAACGCGATCTCCTCCGATACTCTACATGGCCAGCACTCGCGGCATTGAGACCGTCGTCCTTATCGGCGATATCGATCTCGTCAACAAGATAATCGCGGCGGCTTCAGCAAGCCCAGCGAGAAATACTGCTCTTCACTTCGGATTTTGAGTGAAAATCTACAGCCAAATTCCAATCCGCATGCCAAGTCCAGACTGTTCTTGATCGCCAATGGAAGCACCGTTATGCTGCAGTTCTGGATGCCTATCCGAACCTGCTGCCGGGTTGAAAGGCGTATTCTCAATCGATGACGACCCTGTCCATAGAGGTCGAAGTGTAATCGGCAGACTTCGGCCAGGACAACGGATCGTCTGATGCTCCACGAGACAGTAAAGTTTACTCTTGCCAATGTTGCGGCGCTTAAAAAGGCTCTGCGAACGCGACACGCGAATATTAGGTCATCGCATGCCGATGAAGCGGTAGCTGCCTCATTTGGATTTAAGACCTACGCGGCAATGTTAGTGGTTTTGAATCAAGTGAACACTTCGGCACGTTTGGTCATTCAGACGGACCCATGTTTACTTATTTTACGGCTTGAGCAGTTGGGATACAGCGGACTAAGTCCCCAAGCCTTGCGGCGCATGATTTGGGAAGCGCCTTATCCTGATCCTTGGCATGAGGACGAATTGGAACGGTCGCTTAGAGGACGCTTTGCGCCAATTGCGGCGAATTCGCAGCCTGTGCCATAGGTGCTGGCATCAAGACAATCGATAAGATCGCCATTGGCGCGAAACGATGTTCGGAAAGCGCCGTTTAGGCTGGGGACCACTGCAGTGGATAACTAGACACGGTCGCGTAGTTCGATCTGCGTCCATTCCAAGGCCATTTTAGCCCAATCGCGCATAGCTACGTTCCCTAACCTCTCCCCTCTCGCACCAGAAGAGACTGCCGAACTAACATTCCGTCAATGATAGCGGAGGGTTCGATATCCCCCTAAGCATTGACAAAGATCGCCAATCGCCGTCGTTGCTCTTCTCCGGAAACATCGTTCTGTAGCCACAGCCACGCAGCATACGCAACATCATCTCCTAAATCCTTGGATCGCGAGCACAATTTGAGGATCGACGGCATTTGATTGACGAGACATGGATCGTCGACCAGGCTGGTAGTCATTGATTCAGCTATTCGCTTAGATGGTGCATCGACCGTGTACATGTTGAAGCCCGGCATAAAGAAAGACCCCGTGCGACGCTGGGCTCTTCCTGACCGCATCTTCTTCGGAAATGGCGCGTGTGCCATTCTCGCCGGAGTGTTTTTGAGGGAGGCACCCCTTCGCGGATTTTATGCCGAGCGCATCATCCCAGGTGAAGGCTTCGCCGGGAACCATATCTTCGTGACCGACGGCGTAATCGCTTTCGACCACCATGGCTACTCGCTACGGAACCGACTGCTGACCTACCACACGAACGGATGGGCGAACCGATCTCCCGAGGGATGGAATTGCCGCCTCGAACGTGTCAGCTTCAATCTGCTCGATAGGCACGATCTCAATGACAACAAGATGCTCGGGCCAGATCAGTATCTTCATGACCCGATAGCTCGCGCCGAGACGTACATTAATCGGGTGAACCATGTTGAAGCGAGTGCCCGCGCACGCACCAAGAACGCCTCGCCAGTGACCTGGGCAAGGGGCGCGGCCCCCGAATTTGACTTGGAGTGACGCAACAGGTGTGTTGGTGGACTGCAACACCTGAGTTATCCACAGGGAAACTCCTACCGCGATTACCACAACAAAGGCCAAAAAATCAGACTGCAACACCCTTGTCGGCGTCTATTGGCCGCAATCTCTTGCGCCGCAGGGCTTCCAACACACTTACTCACCCAGCTTTACTTCCGAAGTCGCAGACTCTGGAACTAAAAGCCATGCGGTTTGAACTGATGGGGTGGATGCCCCCTCCGGCCGGCATCGGCGTATGATGCCTGCTCAGCGCCATGGTGGCGGTTACGGAGGAGTGGCAGATGACAGCAGTCCACATTCTGGCGATCGACCTCGCGAAGCGGAGCTTTCAGGTCTGTGCAACGGATCGCGGCGGGGCGTGTGTGGATGCCCCCGGTTTGGCAAGAAGATTTTTGACGTCTGTCCGCGAACGAGGAATTCTATCGGTCGTGTGTCAGGCCTCATGATGTGGCCTGGTTAGCCACGGGCCGGGATGCAGTTCGAAGAACAGAGGCCACATCGGTTCAGAGAGCTTTGTGCTCGAGCGCCGGGACTGGTTTACCCCATTCTGAACATTGAAGTCCTTTCCGCATCGTTCCGTCGGTCGATCTTCTCACCGGGGCTTGTCGCCCCAGGCATTACCGCATTGCCTTTCGAGAAAGGCAGCGGATCACGCCGTTCTGTAATTCTGCTCCCTCGTCATCATCGCCCAAATGATGCGGGCCATCTTGTTGGCCAGCGCTACAGCCGCGACCATTCGAGGCTTTCGTCCCAAAACGCCTCCTAGCCAATTGTCCGGTAACACGCCCTTGCGCACGATCCAGCGGATCAAGCTCATGGCTCCGACAATGAGCAATTTACGGATATCCGTTTGCCCCATCTTGCTCACACCTCCCAGCCGGGTCTTTCCTCCGGTCGAATGTTGTCGGGGTACGAGGCCGAGCCAGGCAGCAAAATTCCGACCACTTTTGAAAGCCCGCAGATCGGGAGCAAACGCGAGGATTGCGCCCGCCGTCACGGGTCCGACGCCGGGAACAGTGCAAAGACGACGCATGTCTTCATTCGCCTTGGTGGCTTCTCGGAGCTTTAGCATCAGTCCGTCGATCTTCTTCGTCAGCAATTCAATCTGATCTAGGTAAAGCCGACCAATATCGCGGACGCCTTCAGGCAGATCATTCGTTTCGTCAGCAAGAATGCCAACGACCGCAGTGAGGTTGGCCGGTCCTTGCGCCACGACGATCCCAAATTCGCCAAGGTGCCCACGCAATGCGTTGATGAGTTGCGTCCGCTGACGAACAAAGCACTGGTGTGTGCGGAAGCCACGGCCCGAGCTTGGTGCTCTGCACTCTTCACCTCGACATAGTGCATATTCGGGCGCAACGCCGCCTCGGCGATTGCGGCTGCGTCGGCCGCATCATTCTTCTGACGTTTGACGAACGGCTTGACGTAAATCGGCGGTATCAGCCGGACGTCGTGACCGCAGCCTTGCGCGAGGCGGCCCCAGAAGTGGCTGGTGGCGCAGGCCTCCATCGCGATGATGCAGGGCGACAGCTCGCTCAAAAGCTGCTGCAAACGTGCCCGAGAAAGAACTCGATTAAATAGAACCGCCCCGCCGCGATCCGTTGCACAGACCTGAAAGCTCCGCTTCGCGAGGTCGATCGCCAGAATGTGGACTGCTGTCATCTGCCACTCCTCCGTAACCGCCACCATGGCGCTGGCCAGGCATCATACGCCGATGCCGGCCGGAGGGGGCATCCACCCCATCAGTTCAGTTTGATGCAGTCAGCCCAACCGCCCACCGACGCGGTTCACAACTAGCGGCAATGCAAGGAGACCTTTGGCGGGATCGTAAGCAGTCCTCGGAGTAGCCCCCGCCGTTCGATGGGCTCCATTACTGCCTCGGGACCTTCCGGGTCGAGAATCTCGTTATCCGCCAGCCATTCTTGCAGGTCGGACATTACTGGCGTTTCATAGGGGACGAGCGTTCCTCTGTTTTCGGATTGATCTCCCTCTCGGATTTCCCTGAGCTTCTCGATAGCTGCAATAACCGACTTTGTACGGCTAATCGTCTGTGTAACTTCGTCCAGCCTGATGCCCAGGTGTTCCGACAACAAATTATCCCGGAGTTGAACAAGCTGCTTTGAAAGCCGCTCGTCTCGTCCGGCCTCGAAAGCAACGTCGCACTCGTTGTCGAATCTCATCGATCTGTTGTTGAAGTTCGAGGAGCCCACGCGCAGCGATTTGTCATCCACGATCATCAATTTCGAATGAACGTAGATTGGTACTCCATCAGCGGTTACGGGATGATAAATTCGAAATCGTCCATAGGGATCGTGAAGGCGCAGGGATTCCCTCAAGCGTGCCCGCGCCGTATCCATAGCAAGTTCGCCCAGCCAGTTGTCGGCCTTGATGGGATTGATCAGGATCACTTCAGGGCCATCATCTTCCTGCAGACGTCTGGCAAGAGCCTGTGCAATGATTCGAGACGCGAAATACTGGCTTTCAGCATAGATAGTCCGCTCGGCCGACATGATCATGTCGACATAAAGCCTTTCGATCTCCGAGACGCTTTCTTGATCTCCGAACGCAGGACATGTGCGCGAAATTCCCAGGGTCACTGACCCGAACGCGATTGCGCCTTTGACGGATGGCAAATCGCGTTGGCAATCGACCGGCGCCAACTGCTCTCCACCTGCCAATTTCCATCTTGCGCGGCAGAGATCACCGAGCGCCTTTGCAGCCGGCCCGGAACAAAAGCTCGAAGCGTCATGCCAGGGGCCGTAAGCGGTCCCGTTTGGCCGCTTGCGAAGCGGGTCATTGTCCAAATGCTGTCGCGTATCCCAACGCCCCGCGGTGACGTCGATACCGCCGCAAAAGGCAATCGCGTCGTCGATGACAAGAATCTTCTGATGGTGCGAACTGCCGACGGGGTGATTGCCATCCAGAAGAACCGTGATCTGGCGATGGAACTTCCATCGCAGGAGATATGGAAGGTTCGCTACTTTCGCCCAACTCGACAGAAAACCGGGATTCCACAAGAGGAGTCGAATCTCAAGCTCTGGATTTTTCCTGGTCAGCCATAGAAGAAAATCCCCGACGTGGCTGGGGCCGTCATATTGTTCTCCTGGTCGCCCGAGGGTGATCGACGCATCGAAATCCCAGCCCACCAGGAAAATCGACTTTTGAGCTGATGTCATCGCCGCCCGGGTGGCGACGAAATAGTTGTCAGCGTCGATTAGAATCCCAAACTCGTCGGCCCGCTCCGCCCGCCAAATATTCGACGACGGTTGAAGCAGTTCCGACATGGACGTTTCCTAAATTGTTTCGCTGCTCGGGGCAACGCATCCCTGCCTTTGAATGACGAAACTCAATTCGCGTCAAGACTTTCGATGTCTGCAGGTCCGGCTAAATGTCAAGCCGTGCGATCGACACCCCACGGAAGCCGCACGAATTTAAGGTTTCGCTTCCGATTTCAGCAATCGGTAACCGTCTCTCCTAAAACATGCGCGCTCTCAATGACGAAGCCGTTGTTAAGGTCGCAGCGAGTCTGCTTTTGTCTTTGAACGTGCACCCTCATATTTTAAATTACTTAGACAACCACTCTGATGGATTCTTTTCCTCCCCCGCCGAAACAGCCTATGCGTCGGAACTCGCGGCTACGTCGGCAATCACCAAGTCTGACGACGCAGCCAGGCCTGTCGCTGGGGGGCGACGGGCCTTTGACCGTATCGCCTGATATCACCACAGTTTAGAGATGAACGATTTTCTCCCGCCCCTCGTCAGCAAAGATCATCCCGACCGCCGGCACGCATCGGGAACATATGAGGCAGGCCACAGTTTGGCTCTCGCGACGGTCGGGTTGTCCCTTCGGTCGCCTCCCGTGCGGTGGGAGGAGCCCGTCACGCGCTCCTGGTGACGGGCTTTTAATTTAGCCGTCTTGACTCTCCTCTTCACCCAGAACATTTTGAGAACAAACTGCGGAAGCTGAAGATGACCGAGAAAGCGGGCGCGCCGACTGTCCCGGCGCTGCGATACAAGTGGCAGGTGACTTGGCCCCGGCATGAAGATGCGGACAGCCACAAAACGGATTTCTGCGGATGGGATGGGGAGATCAGAATAGGTCGGATCAGGCTAGAGCCGGGTGGACCGGTGAAAGGCCTGTGGCAGTGGAGTGGTCAAGGGCCGGAAGTCAGGGAGAGATTGCTTCCCCCAAGGCTTTGAGCCCACGGCGCGAAAAGCCGCACGGATAGTCGATGATTATTACGAACGGCTAATGGCTCACAATGGTGACGACGGTGAGTCCGAGAGGCTGCTGGGGCGAAACGGAAGGGCTGGAGAACAATGACCGAAATGCCCGAAAACATTTCCACAAGACATATGGGTCGCTGCGGCAAAAGCGAATGAGAACGGCTGCCGAGTCATGGCGATTAATCACATCGCCAAGGCCATCTGCGCGGCGCGCATCCGGTACGCCGACATAGCGAAGCGCTATCAGCAGGAGATAAACAACAGCTCACCGAATGAAGACGAGCCAGAGAAGCTCTGAGGCGATCATGACGGCAAAGATGCCGCTCGATGAGTGACGACACGAAACAGACACAAGGCCAGCAGCGCCGGTTCATTTTTCGAGCAATGGTGCGAGGAGCCCGGCTGCAGCGAGTGGGGCGGTTGCGGCTACGACGTCGGATGCAATGGTATTGCTTTGAACATCACTGGCACGAATACCCCAAAGGGTAATGCCGCATGAGCCTGTTTCTTGACCGTCGGATGGCCTGATTTCTATGACATTTTACGAATATCCTGCGCCGGTCCCGTTTGGTAATTTTTCACTGCGCCAAAGGGCTGGTACCCCGGCGTGGGATCGTGATCCTCGGCCAGCGTAACGTAGAATAGCGCTGGCCGAAACACCGGTCAGGGTCTCAAAGTTATCCTTGCCGTGCTATCCTCAGGCGACATGGAGGAGGCCAAGTTGGAAGACGCTGAAATCGAAAGACGCGCCAAGCAGCTATGGACGAAAGAGAACCCCGGACGGCCATGGCATTCTGTCGCCCAGCATACCGAGTTGGGCCAGGATTTATCTACCGGAGCTACCGAAGCAGACAGGCAACGCTACATTCAAAGAGTTCGGGACGGCGAATAGGCTCAAGCGACACGCAACTGGCATGTCCCACACACATGGCGAATCCTCGCCCGGGATATTTTCCGGGGCCTCTTTGCCGCGTCAGCTCCATAACGGCGGACAACACCGACAAACTCTTCCGGGTCGTGTCCGCGCACAGCGAGAGCCGGACTACCGTCCCGTCTGATCTTGGGAGCGCCGCAGATGGTCACCCTCCTGGCCTCAGTGGTATCGCTCATGCTCGATCGCGCAGACCTCGGCGTCGGAACACACTGATGCGATAATGGGCATCGAATGTCAGCAGGAAGTCTGGGACTTCGCCAAACCATGTGGTGAGCCGAGGCTCGATCCGGCCCGTCGCCGATTTGTCAGCTGGCAACCCCATCTCGCATTGGCCGAAGATTTGGCGGCCGGTCCTGCGATTGCGAACGTTCGTCCACAACACAACCATTGTTGTGAAGCGGAGATGCCCGTGGTCTTCATATACGAGGGCCGATGTCGTCGATGAAAGTCGATCGCCTCCAGTCCAGGAGCTCCTGTGCTGGTTCAATCCGGATCGACGTATCCTCGATCATCTCATCCGGCGGCATCGGCCGTTTCGGCATGTTGGCCATTTACCGGCTCTTGCCTTCCGGGCGATGCCATGCGTTTTTCAGACTGGCATTGATTAACCTTGGATGTGAAACGGTGAATTGGTCTCGCGGTCTTTTCCGCATATGGGTGGTGGCGACCTGCCTATGGATGTTCGGCGTGGGATTCGTCTTTTACGACCGCATCGTTACCCCACCTGTTCTCTGGGGCGGTTTCGAATTCTATGAAGATGCCGCCACTCAACCAAGCAGATCGTTTTGTATTCAGACGACGATCAGGAATCACACGATAAGAAAGACGCGTGGCCTACTGGTTCAGTACGAAATCGAGAAGCTGAGGACCTTACGCGAGACAAACTACCTATTGCCCCGACGGTCGAGTAACTGGAAAGCCTCATAAAATTACCGCTCCTAGCCGAAAGGCAGAAATTCTACAGGCTGTCGCCACGCAATCTGCCAGAATTGAACAAGGCAAGTATTGCGCTGGAATAGCGCTCATTCCGCCACTTTGCATTCTGGCCGTTTGGCGCGGCCTCGAATTGGGCGCTAATCGGCTTCCCACGTAGCTCAGTTACATCACTCTCATAAACCTCACCCTCCAGTACTTCCCGCACATCTGCTCGATAACCGGCGGCTTTTGATCCGAGACTGGCATTTCCGTCAGCACCTTTCACCCTCGCCTTCCCAGTCCTGCAATGCCTGAACGCATGGTTGACCGTTTTGGCCATGGTCGTGTGTCTTGCGAGGGCTGGGTTAAATGAGGTATGCGAATCTCCATTGCGCGCAATGCGAGAATAATGTCTTCTGACCTTGCAATCATTGGAGAGGATGATCAGCATGGCTTTTTACAGAAACGGGACATTCTTGTCGCAACAGTTCGGAGCAGAGTTTGATGTGATCCATCATCCTGGACAGAACACTCCCTTTTCCGGCATCTATCGTTGTTCGGTTTGCGGGCTTAGCTGCACTTCGGTGAAAAACCACCCTCTTCCTCCACAGAACCATCATCAGCACCCACAAGGGGGCGATATTCGATGGCAATTGGTCGTGAAGTCGCATTGGGCCTGATTTCAGCGCCCAGTTCCGGGCATTCTTGCGGGCAATCTCCTGATTGAAGTTCCCAGGAGACGCCGCAGCGCTCTCTCCTTAATCTGGAATCAAAAAGCCCGACCAGCAGGTACGCCGATCGGCCGAATTGATACCGGCATTCTGTCCGAGGCCGCCGGATTTCCTCGAGCACAATGAGACAGCATATAGCTGACGCAATGCCCCATATAGCGTCTTGCGGCTCCGTGAGATCGTTGAAGTCTACGCTTCGAATTCACGCCGTAGTGGACCGGGAGGCAGGCACTCACAAAGACGTGATGGAATAGCTGCACAATCTCAAGTAAACATTAATCATGCGGGCGTAAGCCGTTTACCATCTCAGCGGTTGAGCTAACCAGATGCCCACCACTTCACGTGTTAGATTCGATCTTGTCTGCGACCCGACCGATCACTGGACGGTGTGGGACCACGATATCGAGACACCAGCTTGTTTCGGTGGAGAAATTCTGCATGGCCTAAGTGAGAGCCAGGCCAAGCAATTGGCCAAGATCCTCAACGAGATCTATCCGCGTTCATCCACGGTCAGAAAAACCAACTCGACGTTACACTGACGATCGCTGATGGGCTGCGATGCTGCGATGCTGCGATGCTGCGAGCGCATTATCTGCACCCGAATTAACAAGCCGCTAACTATTGTTCGACGGTCACGCCTGGCACGGTATTTTCGTTTACCACGACGCATTAATATCGTGTCTGCGGCATCTGTAAGACCGCGGTCACATATGGTAATGAAAATGGCAGACAAGCTTTCGATGTATTCCGCGACCAATAGTACTGTCTATTGCTGGACCCCTGGGACGCCGAATAGAACCTTCAGCTCACTCGAAAAAGCCGTCGAGTATGTAAGTGAGCACATCGATCAGATCGCAACGCTAGAGGTATTCGTGCATGGTGATGATGGGCCGGAGCTCATTGACGACAGAGAATTGGCAAAACTTGTAAAAATATTGCGAGCTACGCATTGAAAGGCTGCCGCGTTACACGCGCTCTTATTCCCTTTATGTGCCGCCTGCAGCTTACGCTACTCTGCCATACGGCGGTTCTCAGCGGCAGTCTCCCCTATTGCTCACGTAGAGATTGCGGTTATTCTCTGCGAACCGCTGGAAAAGGAGGAATCTAGAGATGGCAACAGGGAAGAAGCCCGCGTCGAAGGCATCCAAGGAGCTTTCGAACAAGAGATCCACCAAGGATGAGAAGACCGTCGCGGCTTCCGATTTGGCTCAGGCCAAGAGGAAATTTAAGGGACAGCCTTCCGGCTCTACATCCGCTCCGAGGCGGGAACCTCATCGGCGGCCGTCCATCAATGTTTTATTTAGGGCGTCCGCAATCTCGCGAGGGTTGGAAAATTAGCCGGGACCCCTGGCGCTTCTGTGGTTGCCGCCCGTTATGCAAGAAGTTTTTGTCCATCTGAACGTGTGATCGAGTGCGGTCTTCTGTCAGGCCTTTAATTGCGGCATTTCGAAAGACCGCTGGCCGGTATGGTGATCTGCGGATCAGGTCCAAATCTACTTTCCGAGCTGTAAAGCTCATAGTGCTAACTGGTTTTCCGGAGCCAGATCGGTTCGATTCGTTGCGCCCATTCAGGTCATCGACTTCTCACACCTCTTTCACCAGCGTCAGTGCGCGGCGGCTTGGCGTGCCGAATGACAAGCTTCTTAAGAAGTTGGTCAACATCGGTTTCGACGCGGCGGCCGGGAGCCTCCCATTGGTCGGTGACCTGTTCGACGTCTACTTCAAATCCAACCGCCGTAACCTTGACCTCGTTCTGGAACGCTTCGGTCTCGACCATTCAGAACTCGATCGCAAACGGCCGACAATCGGCCGGTACGCGTAATCAATATCCGTATCGCCGATCAAGTTCTTTGAGGGCAGCCTGAACCTCATCGATGGAAATCGGCGCCGGTGTTCCCGGCACATGGCGGAACGCCGGCTTCGAGTCGACCGCGTAGAAGTCCGAGGCCCATGCCGCCAGGATTGTTCGTTTATCGTCCGCGGTGAGAGCAATCGCTTTCACAACATCGATCGGCCGCTCAATCTGCATGCCCTGAAGAAGGATCGTCGGACCGATCGCAGCGGCATCGCTCGCGGCCTTGTGCAAAATCTCGTGCATGTCGGTCTCCCTAGCGAACGTGCGGATCTTTGTCGTGCCGTCGACGGGAACCCGCGATGATATTAGTGTCCGGCGCCAGTAGATCGTGCTTCTCAGCGAAGGCGGAGAACAGGCCGCGCGCTGTCTCCGCTTCGATCTCGCCGCGCAGTGCCGCGCTACACGCTTTCAGCGCGATCGAGTGCGCCGTATCGCGCAAAGATGCTGGCCATTCGGCAAGATGCCGGTAGGCATCCATGACGGTACGGACCTCAGCCGGGAAGCCAAAGCCCCACGAGGATGGTAACAGGCTGTCTGAACATATCGGGTTTCATTATCTCTCTCCTTCCCAACCCGGAATGTCTAATAGGGCGCCGCTGCGCGCGGCGCCCTTCACCACAGTTTCGATTAGGCGGCCTTCTGCGCTTCGATCTGCACCGGGGCGGTCGACTGCACGAGGGCCGGGTTGGTCTGGATGTCGATCTTCCGCGGCTTCAAGGCCTCGGGGATCTCGCGAACCAGATCGATCGACAGAAGACCGTTCTTCAGATCTGCCCCGTTCACTCTGACATGGTCGGCAAGCTCGAACCGGTGCTCGAACGGCCGGCCGGCAATGCCACGATGCAGGTAGCCGTCATTGGCGGTCTCCTGCTTCTTGCCGGTGACGGTCAAAAGGTTGGACTGGAAGGTAATGTCGAGATCGTCCTGCTCGAAACCGGCTACCGCGATCGAGATGCGATAGCTGTCATCGCCGGTCTTGACGATGTCATAGGGCGGCCAGTCGCTGATCGAGCGCGCCCGCTGGGCATTTTCGAGAAGATTGAAGACCCGGTCGAAGCCGACGCTCGAGCGGAAGAGCGGTGCGTAGTCGTAAGATGTTGCCATAGCCATATCCTCCTTGAAGCAACATGGGTATGGAAGCGCCGAAAAAGCGGTGCTCCCAGCAAGGCCAGCCCTGTCCTCAGCAGCTGGCGGCAATCGATGTGGTTTTTGAGAATTTCCGATTCAAGGGGGTCAGCGGAAAAAAATTGGAAGTCGCGACTACAGTCAGTCGAGCGCGTAAACCGCAGCATTATCCTGGATCTCGCGCAAGCCTTTGTAAGACGCATGCCGCAGATTGCCGTCGTCGGTCCAGCCGCGGAACTCGATCTCGGCGATCAGCGTCGGCTGCGCGAAGACATAGTTCTTACCCTTCAGCGGCACGACCGGCGTCCTCGTCTTCAGTTTGTCGAGCGTCTTCTTCAGATACGCCGCATCTTTTTCCTTGAAGTCCCTGCCGACGGCGCCGACATAGACCCAATCGTGGTCGCGGCGAGCTGCCAGCAGCAGGCTGCCGATCCCACCGCGGGCGACCGCCGACTGCTCGTAGCCGACGATCATGAAGCTCTCGCTCTGCACGCACTTGATTTTTAGCCAGTCGCCTGTCCTGCCTGAGCGGTATGGACGCTCCCGGTGCTTGGCGATAATTCCCTCCAGTCCAAGCGACCGGGCGTTTTCCAGAAGTACGGCGCCGTGACCCTGCACCTCCTCGGACAACTGTATGGCACCGACCGCGCCCTCGAGCAGATCCTCAAGCAGATGGCGACGGACCGATAGCTCGGTCCTGGTCAGATCGTGACCATCGAAGTAAAGAAGATCGAAGGCGAACAGGACGGATTCCGTCGAAACACGTTTGCCGCCGCGCCCGCCGAGCGAGCGCTGCAAGGCTCCAAGTCCGAGCGTCCTTCGCTGTTCAGCACCACGGCCTCACCGTCGAGGATGGTTGTCGAAACGCCCAGGTTTCTGGCGGCCTCAGCAATCGTCGGGAGCGTCCAGTCATGGCCTCGAAGGCATCCGTCCCCATCTTGTCGGGTGCCAGGTAATACGGCTTGTCCAAATAGACGTCATCGATTTCGTTGCAGGGAATGAAGGCGTCGATCTTCAGCGTCTTGTCGCTGTCGGGCACAGCCGCAGCCACTTCGTCGGGCTCAAGTACGATGTACTGACCATTCTCGATCTCGTAGCCTTTGACCTGTTCGTCCCGCTCGACCGGATCGCCGGTCTCGCTGTCGACGAATTCCCGCTTCACCCGATTGCCGGTCTTACGGTTCAGCGTGTTGAAAGCGATCCGTTCGGAGGATGATGCCGCGGTGTAGAGCGCCACCGGACAAGCGACCTCTCCAAACTTGATGAAGCCTTTCCAATTGGCTCTTGGGGCAACCATGACGCTGAACTCCTGACGCAACCTAGGCGATTCAAGCGAATCAGCGAGCAATTGTTCCGAGTCGAAACGAATCATTTTTCAAGGGCTTAGCCGATAAGGACCGCTCGTTTTGCGAGTCTGCACTAGACTCTTGATTCCGGTGCATCTTTTCGTGGCCGCGCGCGTTTTCCCAGACAGCAACCCTGAAGGAGTCCTGCAATGAGCAGACGCGAACTGATCGATACGGGAACCGACAAGCGTTATGTCCGCCGTGACAAAGACGGCAAGTTCAAGGAAAGCGTCGACGTCTCGCGATCGCTGTCCGCCGATTCCCGCCACGACGCGAAGCATGATGCGAAGCCCGGCCAGGGCGACAAGGGCGATCGCAAGCACTGACGGGAACGCCGGTGAAGCTCGCCACCTATAACGTCAATGGCATCAACGGCCGGCTTGAGGTCCTGCTTCGTTGGCTCGGTGAGGCGAAACCTGATGTGGTGTGCCTGCAGGAGTTAAAGGCGCCGGACAACAGCTTTCCGCGCCGCGAGATCGAGCGCGCAGGCTATGGCGCCATCTGGCACGGCCAGAAATCCTGGAATGGCGTGGCGATCCTTGCCCGGGATCAGGAGCCCCGCGAGACGCGACGCGGCTTGCCGGGCGATCCTGACGACAGTCACAGCCGTTACATCGAGGCTGCCATCGATGGCATCGTCGTCGGCTGCCTTTATCTTCCGAACGGCAATCCCGCACCGGGGCCGAAGTTCGACTACAAGCTTCGCTGGTTCGAGCGATTGCATTCCTATGCGGCGGAACTGTTTGAACTCGATGTGCCCGTAGCTCTGGTCGGCGACTTTAATGTGATGCCGACCGACCTCGATGTCTACAAGCCGGAGCGCTGGCGGGATGACGCCCTCTTTCGACCTGAGGTTCGCGCCGCCTATGCCGAACTCATTGCCATGGGCTGGACGGACGCCATTCGGCTGCTGCATCCGGAAGAGCGGATCTATACGTTCTGGAAGTATTTCCGGAACTCCTTTGCCCGCGATGCCGGGCTGCGCATCGACCATTTCCTGCCAAGCCCATCGCTGAGGGAAAGACTGAAGACCTGCGGTGTCGACAAGTTCGCGCGGGCCTGGGAGCACACCAGCGATCACGCGCCGGTCTGGATCGAACTCAATGACGACTAGGTCGTTAACGCCCAAATCCGATGGCACAGGAGGAGACAGACAATGGCAGAGAAACACGGCTTCGATGCCGCGGAGTTCGTAGACCAACTTTCCGCGATGGCCGACGAAGAACTGTTCGCCCTGATGCAGAAGCTGGAAGACGAAAGTGAAGATATCCCCTCCGAAGACCGCGACAGCAGCGAGGTCTTTGCCAGGATCGCCATGGTCGAAACTGTGATCGAAGACCGATTTCCCGGACAGCTGTTGGCGCCATACAAGGACTGGCAGCAGCGACGGCTAGATATCTGAGGAGCGACGATCGTGGCAGAAGGACCTGACAATGCCGAACGGCTGTTCCAGCATCTCGATGATCTTGTCGCCGAGATCATCGACCGGTTTGCGAATGAGGGCCACGGAACGGTCACGGTGATCGAAACGCTCCAAGACGTCATTGCGAAACGTCGCCTGGCTTACGACCATGACCCCGATCCGGCTGCAGACGTTGAGGAACCAGCGAACGATTGGCCCGCCGCGGCGACCCCGTCAGCAGAGGTGAAGGAGTAACGCTTATGCTGCCCTCCCTCGAACACCCCGGCCCAGCCGAGACGGCAAAGAGCCTCACCCGGAGCCAACGGGACGCGCTACGCGCGATCGCGTTTTTTCGACGCCAGCGCAAGGCGGGCAAAGGGTGGCTGGTTGGCGACAAGCGGCTGTCCGAAAAGCTGGTCGAGCGCCTGGAAATGATGGAACTGGTGGAAGAGACCTTCATCGGCGGCCAGCCCATACTCCAGTTGACCATCGTCGGGCGCGCTATCGAGGGAAAGCTTCACTAGTCGTGTCACGAATGCCGGAGCGGTTACACCGGGCGCAGCTCTCGGACAGCGTCTGCAAATATCGTCGGTGCTTCCTGCGGAACGTTGTGGCCAATGCCGGCAAGGACGTGACGGCTATAGGCTCCCTTGAAGTGGACAGCATCTTTGTCCTCCATTGATGGAGGATCCACGCCATCGTCGGCTCCAAGCAGGACTATGGTGGGAACCGTAATAGGGCCAGAACAAGATTAGTGCGAAATCGTACGCTAGCCGAATCCGTGCGTGTTTTCCGTGGTTTGCCGCCTGTGCTGAGTATGAAGTTTTAGGGCGAAATGCTATTTAGACCGTATGTTCGCGGGGTGAGCGTGGCCCGCCCCCGCGGTAAGCTGAATTCGGGGGTTGCTCTGGATTGGCCGGAGCCGAGCCCCAAGCTTAGCGAG
>Ga0209130_1001330_pt1 | contig 16792 bp, 14 predicted proteins | sample AraplaMF_Cvi_mLB_FD_184264 | JGI IMG/M metagenome (GOLD analysis project Ga0209130, IMG submission 184264) | Arabidopsis root microbial communities from the University of North Carolina, USA - plate scrape MF_Cvi_mLB (SPAdes) (version 2) | ecosystem: Host-associated > Plants > Roots > Endosphere...
AATGTCAGTGTCGTACCAACGATTGCTTTTAAACGATCTTCGTTTTTAGCACCAAACGCCTGACCAATTAAAATCGAACTACCTGAACCAATACCAATTACAAATGAAACGAGTAAGAAAAATAGTGGGAAGAATGCTGAGATGGCCGCTAAATCATTCACTCCAAGCCATCTTCCTACAACTACCATACCAAATAATTGTCCAATTGATTGTAGTACATTACTTAATAGCAACGGTACTAAAAACATGGACATCGATTTCCAAATTGGTTTACTCTCACTTTCTAGCTTATGTGACTCCGCACCTTCTTTATTATTATCTGTAGGTGGTTTCAAATTTCATTTCTCCTTTTATTAAAAATCTGTTTTCAACTTCTATCTCTTTGTATAGTTGTTATAATGATGTGCTTCTATTCATTTCCTTTTCGGTATAATTATAACTTCACCCAATATTCGCTTCCATCTGCTGTTCTATCTAAAAATCCATATTCGATTAAATATCTTCTTAAAGTTACAAAATCCGGGTAAATGCTTTCTATGACAGTATTTACTTCTTTTTCAGTGTACTTTTTATTCCTATCAAACTTCGTCACTAAATGGCGTAATATAATTAATTTACGCTTTTGCTTTTTCGGAAATTTAGAAAGCGGTCCATCTAATCCTTCTGTAAAATGTGCTTTTAATACTTCATCATTTTCTTCTTCCGTAATATTGTAACGATCATCTACCATCGTTGCGGTTCTATGAATCGGTACAAATTTCGTTTGTACTTTTGATTTTTCTTCCGACAGTTCCATTAACGCTAAAAACACTTTCGCTTGCTTCATTTTCTCTCGAAGTGTAAATCGATGATTACGAATAGTTGATGTACTTCCGCCATCCATCTCTTTTACAATCTCTTTATCATTCAGCCCCATATGGAAAAACTGAACCATCTTCTTTTGCAAATCAGTTAAACCAGTGTACTTCTTATCAAGATTTAATAAATAATCAAACATAGACGTATGTTCATTTTGCACATGCAATTGTACAAACTTCTCTGCTTCATACAGAACTTGATTATCTTGATAAATTACGCCCTTAATAAACGCTTCTCCACAAGCTAAACAAATATACTCCTCTGCTTCCGCTTCAAACACATACCCTTTCTTCAATTCCTCAACCGACGCATCCCAAAACTTCTCTGAAATATCACTCATACTAAACACTCCTTTAAAATGTTTATTTCAAAACAAACAAATCTCAATATCGTTTATTATCACTTCATCATCTTAACACAATTAAAACAAACATTTCAATGTTTCGTTTACCTATTTCACAAACTTTTATTGAAACGTCTATTAAATAATCCTATACCAGGACTTCAAGTAACGAAAAGCGAATGTATATAATACATAAATTACGATAGGATGTGAAACAAAACATGATGATAACTCTGCCAGATACTTGGTTTACTGTTAAACAAATCGCTCGAAATACTTATGCGATTAGTGAATATGGACATTGGGAGAAAGTACATTCCTTCTTGCTGGTAGGCGATACTGCTGCAATTCTTATCGATACAGGACTTGGTATCGATAATTTAAAACGTATAACTGATCAACTAACAAACTTACCAATTACCGTTGTTACAACCCACGTCCATTGGGATCATATCGGTAGTCACGCACAATATGAAGAAATCTATGTACATGCTTTAGAAGCAGATTGGCTCATTAACGGCATAAAAGGACTTTCTATTACTCAAATTAGGCACGACATCGCTCGTGATATTACTTTACCTACACCTAAAACATTTCAACCTGAAACATTCATTCCATTTCAAGGAACACCAACAAAATTACTACAAGATGGAGACATTATTGATATCGGAAATAGGAAAATTCAAATTATACATACCCCAGGTCACTCGCCAGGACATATTTGTATATACGATTATGAAACTGCGTTTTTATTTACGGGAGATTTACTTTATGAGGGCACAATTTTTGCATTTTATCCATCTACAAATCCTGTAGATCTAGTTCAGTCTCTAAATAAAATTACAAACGTCTTTCCTATTAAACAAATTTTTGGTTCACATCATACCCTCGGCCTTTCACCTGTTATATTGAAAGAGGTGAAATATGCTATTCAATATTTAAATGATAAAGAACTGATTAAACACGGGACTGGTATTCACTCATTCCAAAACTTCATCATTCAATTTTAAATACAAAAAGGTGTTTCCGTATAAGAAAACACCTTTTATCTTCTATAATATTCTATGTATAACCTCTACCAACACTTTACTTGCCTGTACGAATATATGCTTTCGATTTCGATCTTCAACAAATGTATTAGCACAACTACCCATAATCATCATACAACTAATTATGACTAACGCTACCTTTCTATTCTTGTAAGTCACTTCATGCCACTCCACTATTACAAAACTTCTTTTGAATTTATCCCATCAAGAAATTTTACATGAATAATAAGCTGAAGGAATATGCAATTCTGCATATTTACACGTTTTATCACGATGTTATGATTTAATTTAGTTAAAGAACACGTATACCGGGGTGACTAACTTGAAATTTAAAGCGAAAAATCTCCATTTCACGTCATTTTTATTTCATTATTTATCATAATTTTTTTCATTTCGCTATTCTTCCAAAATGAAAATTCTATTTTTTTCACTCTCATGATGCTGCTAAATGTCATAAATCTTTCTTCCTTCTATTTTTCTCACTACCATATAACTGCTTCATCTCTTATTGTAAAACACGGTTTCATATTTCATACCGAAATTCCATTTGAAGACATTCGTCACGTTAAATACTCTGGTAAAAAACTTCATTCAATGAAATGGACTAGACAGCAATTAGAAATCCATTACAATTTATTTGACTCCGTAACTGTTTTTATACCCCAAGAAGAAGAAAAGTTCATTTCAGTCTTAAAAGAAAACTGTCCGCATATGAAAGTATTGAATATGTCTGCTAACAAATAATATATTTTGGCACTTACAGTAATACAAATAGAAGAGATAAATATTAAAAAAGCCAAGATTCTAAACAAAGAATCTCGGCTTTTTTATTACTCTTTCGGAGCAATCATTTTTTTCGGATCGACAATTTCATCAAATTGTTCTTCTGTTAGTAGTCCAGATTGCAGTGCTGCTTCTTTTAGCGTTAACCCTTCTTTATGAGCATGCTTCGCAATTTTCGCTGCATTTTCATATCCGATATGCGGGTTTAATGCTGTAACAAGCATTAAGGAACGATTCACATTCTCTTTAATTACTTCTTCATCTGCTTCAATACCAACTGCACAATTATCATTAAATGAAACAATTGCATCTGCTAATAAGTGAGCAGATTGTAAGAAGTTATATGCAATAACAGGTTTAAATACATTTAACTCAAAATTGCCTTGACTCGCTGCAAATCCGATTGTTGCGTCATTTCCCATTACTTGTGCTACAACCATCGTTAACGCTTCACTTTGCGTTGGATTTACTTTACCTGGCATAATAGAGCTTCCTGGCTCATTTGCCGGAATAATAATTTCTCCTAGCCCACTACGTGGACCACTTGCTAGCCAGCGCACATCGTTAGCGATTTTCATTAAATCAGCTGCTAATGCTTTTAACGCCCCATGCGTATATACAACTTCATCATGGCTCGTTAATGCATGGAACTTATTTGGTGCAGAAATAAATTGCTTACCTGTAAATTGGCTTATTTCCTCTGACACCATCTCACCAAATTTAGGATGAGCATTAATGCCTGTTCCAACTGCAGTACCACCAATTGCAAGCTCTTTCATATATGTATTGCTCTCTGCAATCATACGCTCTGTTTTTTCAAGCATACGGTGCCATCCGCTAATTTCTTGTCCTAATGTTAACGGTGTTGCATCTTGTAAATGTGTACGACCAATTTTTATAATATGTTCAAATGCAGTTACTTTTTCTGCTAACGTCTCTTTTAATTTCATAATTGCTGGTAACACGTGATTTTCTACTGCGATTACACATGCTACATGAAGCGCAGTTGGGAAAGTATCATTTGAACTTTGAGACATATTCACATCATCATTTGGATGAATATGTACGTCAGATCCTTTCTCTTTCAAAATTTGATTCCCACGGTTCGCAATTACTTCATTCACATTCATGTTTGACTGAGTACCGCTACCAGTTTGCCATACGACAAGTGGAAAATGTTCATTCCATTTCCCTGCGATTACTTCGTCAGCTGCTGCCACAATTGCTTCTGCTTTTTCTTCTGATAGCTTCCCTAACTTTTGATTGGTAAGTGCGGCACTCTTCTTTAAAATGGCAAATGCTTTTACAATTTCAAGCGGCATTTGCTCTGTTCCAATTGGGAAGTTTTCTTTACTACGTTGCGTTTGTGCTGCCCATAATTTATCAGCTGGAACTTTAATTTCTCCTAATGTATCTCTTTCAATTCTGTACTCCATTTTTTCATCCCCTTGAAAATAAAATACCTACATCTCTTATAATAACAGACTTTCTCTTAAATGATAAGAATTCTCACTCATATATGTAGATATTCTATACTTATTTTTAAAAATTCCTCTTGACCTAAACTTAAGTTTAGGCTGTATCCTTTCCTTTGTAACCTACTATAACACTACTGGAGGAATTCAATATGAAAAAATATGCTTTCATAACAGGTGCAAATAAAGGAATTGGATATGAACTTGTTCGTCAATTAGCAGAAAAAGATTATCACGTATTTTTAGGCGCTCGTAATAAACGACTTGGACAACGAGCTGTAGAATCTTTACATGTATCAAACGTTTCCTATATTCAAATAGATATTTCAAGTTCACAATCCATTCAAGAAGCAATCAAGAAAATCCATGAAACGACTGACCACTTAGATTTATTAATTAATAACGCAGGCATTGCACTAGACTTCCATACGCTACCTAGTGAATTAAATATTGAAACTTTACGTCAAGGATTTGAAGTTAACTTTTTTGGAACATTCCAAATGGTGCAAGCCTTTTTACCATTATTAAAGAAATCAAGCAACAGTAAAATCATCAATATAACAACTGACATGGCTTCCTTAACAATGTTTGCTAATGGTGAAACACATCCAATTAATGCGTTAGGGTACAATTCTTCCAAAACAGCTATTAATGCTTTAACATTAGCTTTTAGTAAAGAATTTAATACTAATGGTCCAGAAATTTTCGGAGTAACTCCAGGTTTTACAACTACTGACCTTAATGGTAATTCCCCAGGTGGCCATACGACTAATGAAAGTGCTAAAATTATTATTAAATATGCATTAAGTGAAACAAACTATAATGGTAAAATACTAAATAAAGATGGCATTATAACTTGGTAGTAAAAGGATGAATTCTATGTATTATACGATCGGTCAAGTCGCTAAAATGCAACACTTAACTATTTCTCAAATACGTTATTACGATAAACAAGGATTGTTCCCTTTTCTTCAAAGAAATGAAAAAGGTGATCGAGTTTTTGACGAAGAAGCACTGAAATATTTAGAAATGATTTTATGCTTAAAAAACACCGGTATGCCCATTCAAAAAATAAAACAATTTATCGACTGGTCAATGGAGGGAGAATCTACAATCCTTCGGCGGTTGGAATTAATGAAACAACAAGAGACCAATGTCTTACAAATCATTCAAGACACTGAAAAAAACTTAAAAAAGATACAACAAAAAATCGCTAAATATGAGGACGAAATAACTTCTTCAACTCCTATTACAAAATAAAAAATCACCTTCTACATAATGTAGAAGGTGATTTTTTATTTTATGATGCCTGCTTTCCTTTATCGGCATCATCTACATACCAAATGAATTTGCCTGTATATCCGTAAATAACTGCTAAAATTAACGATACGAAGCTTAACCACATAAATGGAACGTATGAGAACGTTGCTACACCTAAAATACCAGCCATAAAAATACCATTGTCAGACCACGGAACCATACCTGAAGTTAACGTACCACCTACTTCTGAGTTACGTGCTAATACACGTCGGTCGATTTTTAATTTATCATAGCTATCTTCCATAATTTTCGGTGTTAAAATTAGTGATACGTACATCGCACAACCAAATATATTCGCTAAGAATGCCACGATTAATGTAGACAATGTTACATTACCTGCAGAATTTAATTTCTTCTCAAATTTTGATACGATTACTTTTAAAACACCTAGTTTTTCAAGTAATCCACCAAATCCTAAACCGAAAATAATAACGGCTACTGATCCAAGCATACCGTTAATTCCACCACGGTTTAATAACTTGTCCACAAATTCAACACCAGATTGAATTGAGAATCCATTATACGCTGTTCCAATCGCCTCTCCAAAGTTCATTCCTTGGAAAAGAGTTGCCCAAATTGCACCAATTAAAGCTCCCATTGCAATTGTTGGCATAGACGGTTTCTTCATCGCTAATAGGGCAATAACAATGACCGCCGGAACAAGCATCCAAATTTTAATATCAAATTGCTTTAATAAAGCTTCTTTTAAAAACTCTACCCGATTTAAATCTACATTATCGCCGCCATACATCCAACCCGCTACTGTAAACATAATGCTAGTAATAATATAAGCCGGAACATCTAATACGAGCATAGCTCGAACGTGAGCAATAACATCTACTTTTGCCATAGAAGCTGCGAGAACTGTACTATCAGAAAGTGGTGATAATTTGTCACCGAAATAAGCTCCTGAAAGAACTGCACCAGCAACAAGCGGAAGTGGTAATCCAAGTCCCTCACCAATTGCCATCATAGCAATACCTGCTGTTCCTACTGTTCCCCATGATGTCCCTGTCGCGATAGAAGTGATCGAACAAATAATTAATGTTGCCAGTAGGAATATGCTAGGGTGAATAAACTCTAATCCATAATAGATTAATGTTGGTACTACGCCACCAGCAATCCAAGTTCCAATTAAAGCACCTACTGCAACTAAAATCAGTATTGCTTCTAATCCGTTAGAAATCCCTTTCGTAATTGCATCTTGCAATTCTTGATAACGAAATCCTAATCTTAATCCAAGCGCAATTACTAAAAACCATGAAATAAATAGCGCTAATTGAATTGGGAGATCAAAAATCGTTTGGAAGGAAAAGACAACAGCAAGAAATAGTAATAAAAGAACTATGATTTCTAGCATCGATGGTAATCTTACACTTTTCATTTTTTTCTCTCCTTACAAGTCGATAACATGACGTGTGTCGTCTTACATGTATGTGATATACAATTAGCGAAGACAAAACAAAATTTTCATATTATTTCGATTTATTTTTCCAGTATAATATAACACCTTTTCTATTGTAAAAGTAGATGTTACTTTTCGCAATGGAAAATATAAAAAATGTTACATTTTTATATAGAACCATCCAAGAATAACTTTTTTTATATTTGCCACAAAAAAACTTTTTACTATTATCCTCACCTTTTAAACACTTACATTTTTTTATAAAAAAAGCACACATCATTAAAATGATGCATGCTCCACTTTTATTTATACATATTTTGTATTTCTTCTTTATTTTTAAGTATTTCCACAAACTGATCACTACAACCTTTCGGAAATAATACTCCGAGTCCATATGAATGTTCAAACTGAAAATGAGGGTACTTCGCCTTGACCTCATCCCAAAATTTATACACGCCGAAGTTTCGATTTTTCACCTCAATATCATGAAATAACACGATACCGTTATTAGCAAGTTTCGGTAACCACGTTTTATAATCATGAGAAACTGCTTCATACGTATGATAACCATCAATATGCAACAAATTTATCGTTCCATCTTGAAACTGATCAACGGCCTCGTCAAAAGTAGACCGAATTAAATTCCCTATTTGAGGATAACTCGTGTTCACGAATTTACTCACTATTTGAAAAACACCTTCTCCGTATGGACCTGTATGCTCATCTCCTGCCCAAGTATCTACAGCAAAGCATTTTGTAGATAATCCTCCATCTTTTACCCCTTGGCAAAAACTGAAAAAAGAAGCTCCTAAATGTGTACCTAACTCAACTAATATTTCTGGCTTTTCAAATCGTACTAAATCATAAGCGAAGTTTAAATGTCCCACCCACGCAGAGTTCATACGAATATATGGACTATATTGATCAAATTCAAATGTTGGTTTATGAGTAACCCAGCTCATCACATTTCTCCTTCTACACATATTTTTAACAAACCAAATTACTCTTATCTTTATTTTTTTATCATTGTAATTATGATTTTATTTCACAAAAAAATGAAGAATTAACTCTTTCTCATTGTGATAAAGCATCGTATACATATGGGTCTGTAGGCGTATTGATTTTCTCTACTTTACTTACTTTTACAAGTGGAAATAGTGTTCCTTTATATGTCGTTTCATCCAGCAAACCTGCTATTTTCACCCACGTTTCCGGTGGGAGCTTTTTTACGTTTTCCCCTGCAACAATCATCCCCCAGACTGATGCATCTGCAATACAACAAGTTATGCCGTATCGCGCCACTACCGCTTTATCACCCGTCACATCCTTATCATCATATATAAACCCTGAGAATGTAATTTCTTTCCCTTTAAACCCCTTTACATCTTGGCCAATTATACTCATTGTTTGAACATAATCCTTATCCTCTACTTGTATTTTTCGTTGTCCTAACATACTTTTTTCTAATTGCTCTTCCACTTGATCTGTCACTTTTAAATTCGAGGTTTCATCTTGTTTTTGCCAATCAGGATTTACCTGTATTTCCTCTTTTTCGTTCTTTTCTATACTTCTCGCCTGTACACTTTGATTCATACCCCTTTTTCCGGCTAAACTTCCGTCAATTGTTACACCACCAAATAGAAAAGCACTAATAATTGGAACAACAAATAAAACATATACAAAGAAACTTTTCATCCCTGATTTTAATGCTGTATGATGCTTACAACAATTACAATCATCCTGTTTTTCTCTCCCATCTCTCCAAACTTGTAACGAACCAAGAAGTAAAATTACTACAAAAGCGATATACGTAAATTTAATCATTTTTGGAGCGATAAAATTATAAATATTACCTGTTACAAGTAGTTTAAATAAGAGCATTGCTAAACCAATTAAAATAATGCCACGAATATAGCGGTGATAGGCCTTCTGTTCCTTTTTCTCCACTGTTTCTCACCTCCTATAACGTTGTAATTTGCACGATTGTGTACACCGATAAAATAATAATTCCAATCAAAAAGAATACAAATTTCTTTTGAAAATACGCAAATAGCATTAACGTATTTTTCATATCAAGCATAGGTCCAAATACAAGAAATGCGAGAAGTGCTTTTACAGAGAAAACATGTCCAAAAGATGCCGCTATAAATGCATCGGCTGCTGAGCAAATTGATAAAACATAACCCAATCCCATCATAATTATTGGGGAAATCACTTCATTATGCGCCACTGTATCAAGTACATTTCGATCAAAAAATGTTTGAAATACACTCGCAAAAAAAGCACCAATCAACAAATATTTACCCGTATCAAAAAACTCATCTACAGTGTGATTCACAACATTCCCCCAGCCTTTTTTTTCTTTTTTTTGAGCCGAATCCTCTATATCTTTTAAAATATTTTTCCCGCGATAGAAATAATACACAATTAGCCCTACTAATAACGCCACACAAATTGTTATCCCAAAGCGTGCATATACAACTACATCATTTTTTTGAAATGCATATACGGTAGATAAAAAAACAATCGGATTCATAATAGGTGCACTCAATAAAATTACAATTCCTACATGAAGAGGGAGTCCTTTTTGAATAAGTCTTCTTACGATTGGTATAATGACACATTCACACATCGGAAAAATGATTCCGACAAATACCGCTGGAATCATTGCAACAATCTGTGATTTCGGCATTACTTTTTGAATCATATCTTCCGTCACAAACACTTGAATGAGAGAAGAAACAATTACCCCTAATAAAATAAAAGGTATTGCTTCAAATATAATACTTAAGAACACCGTATTCACATTCAACCATTCTTTTGGCATACTTTTATGCAAATTTGCTAAACTTGTAAAATCTACGAAAAATAATAAAAAAAGAAAAATAGCAATAAGGGCTATTCCTATTAATTCTTTTGAAGCTCTATTAAAAACCAATATGATCCCCTCACTTTATTCATATTAGACCGTATACTTGTCCAAATTCCCTACACTACTACAGCACAAATTTGATAGTTTATTCTATTCTTAAATCGTAATCATTATGATTTATTATTGATTTTTTCTTTTTTATCATTTAATATAAAACGTAATCATTACGATTTGAAGGAGTGATCATTTTATGAAAAAAGTACCTATCACTGTATTAAGTGGTTTTCTAGGAGCTGGAAAAACCACTCTACTACATCATATTTTGGCTAATAAGAGCAACTTAAAAGTGGCTGTTATCGTTAATGATATGAGTGAACTAAACATTGATGCGTCGCTTATAAAAAAAGGTGGGTTTTCACGTACGGAAGAGAAATTAGTAGAAATTCAAAATGGTTGTATCTGCTGTACACTACGAGAAGATTTAATGATAGAAGTGAGTCGGCTTGTTGAAAACGATGATATTGACTATATAGTTATTGAATCTTCAGGTATAAGTGAGCCGATTCCAGTTGCCCAAACATTTACTTATACTGACGAAGTACTTCATATCGATTTAACGAAAAATTGTCGCCTCGATACGATGGTTACAGTTGTAGATGCAAATAAATTTTGGGATGACTTTGCAGATGGTGAAAGTTTATTAGACCGTAAACAGGCTATCGATGAAAATGATACTCGAGAAGTTATTGATTTACTAATTGACCAAATTGAATTTGCGAATGTCATTATTCTCAATAAAATTGATTTAATAGTAAAAGAAGATAGGATAGAACTTCATCATTTATTACAAAAATTAAATCCCGGTGCAAAAATTATTGAAGCTTCATTTAGCAACGTACCATTGCAAGAAATTTTAAATACAAATTTATTCAATTATGAGGAAGCCAGTCAATCGGCGGGCTGGATGCAAGAACTAAATAGTGAACATCATACACCCGAAACTGAAGAATATAGTATCAATTCCTTTGTGTACCGTCGTAAATCCCCTTTCCATCCTGAGCGCCTTATGAATTGGCTAAAAAAATGGCCTGTAGATGTTGTAAGAGCGAAAGGCTTTTTCTGGCTCGCATCTCGCAATAATATGATAGGGCTTCTATCTCAAGCGGGTTCCTCTATTACAATTCAAGGAGCCGGTGAATGGATAGCGGCATTACCTGACACTGAAAGAAATCAAATTATTTCAGAAGAACCCGAAGTATTGAAAAACTGGGACGAGCGATATGGAGATCGAATAACTGAGCTCGTATTTATCGGTATTGATATGAATCGTTCTGTGATTGAACAATCATTAGATGATTGTCTATTAACAGAAAAGGAAATGGAACAAAACTGGAATACATTTGTTGACCCTATTCCAGCTTTTACTTACACTTCATAATCTAAAATAAAAAGGCTTCCGTCAACAGAAGCCTTTTTATTTTATCGTTCTCTTAATTAACAAACTTTCTTTAATTTAAATAACAACTTTACATTAAGAAAGAAATTTCAGTTTATTTTTTATACACTACGTGATATATTGCATATTGTATCCAATATATTTTTTTGGAAGGAGACTATATACATTATGGATCCAAATCGTTTAAAAGGAATCATTATGGTTGTAATTGGTGCTTGTTTATGGGGTTTGTCCGGAACAGCTGCACAACAACTTTTTCAATATGAGCAAGTTTCTACTGAATGGTTAGTTACAATTCGATTGCTTATATCGGGTGTTATCTTACTCTTTATTTCATCATTTGGAACGAACAAAAAAGAAATATTCGGCATATGGAAACAAAGATCTGATGCTACTAAAATGATATTGTTTGGCCTATTCGGTATGCTTGCTGTACAGTACACGTACTTTGCTTCTATTAATGAAGGAAATGCCGCCGTCGCAACATTATTGCAATATTTAGCACCTATATTTATTACTGTATACTTACTTTTCAAATGGAACGTTCGTCCATCAAAAATTGATTTCATTTCAATTGCCCTTTCATTAGTAGGCACTTTTCTCTTACTAACAAACGGGTCGGTTCATAACTTAGCTGTTTCTACACCAGCTATTATTTGGGGTATTTTATCTGGATTATCTCTTGCTTTTTATAGTTTATATTCAAAGGGATTACTAGAAAGATGGTCTTCCTCTGTTATCGTTGGATGGGGCATGATTATTGGAGGTATTGGTGTAACGATTGTACACTTTATTTCTACGAAAGAATTCATTTTATTATCAACTATGAAGTATGTAAAACTAAGTACCCTACCGCTCATCACATTTGTCGTCATTTTCGGGACACTTATTGCATTTTATTTATACTTAGACAGCATACGATACTTGACACCGAAAGAAACGACATTATTCGGTTGTACTGAACCACTTGCAGCTATTATTTCTTCCGTACTTATATTACATGTACCGTTTCAATCTTTTCAGTTATTAGGGGCTTTTTGTGTCATTGTAATGGTGCTCATCTTAAGCCAAAAACCGGATGAAGGGAAACCAAAATTAAAGCTTGTTCATGAGAAAAAGGAAAATATACAATGAAAGGATTGAATTCACTATGCCTATCCCTCAAAATTATAAAAAACAAGGAAGAGTTTCGGCGAAATCACTCGTTTTAAATCAACTACAAGATTGGATTATTGAAGGTGTACTGAAGCCTAATGAAAAAGTTAATGATGGGGAATTGGCTGAAGCACTAGGAGTAAGCAGAACACCTGTAAGAGAAGCACTACAAATATTAGAGCTTTCTGGATTGGTGGAAATGGTACCTGGGCAAAAAACAAAAATTGCTCCTATTAAGTTAGACGACATCCCTATCATTTATGAAACGATGGCTGGTCTGCACTCTATTATAGGAAAGCAAGCACTTCAAAACATTACAGCCGCTGATCTGAAACTACTTTCTGAAATAAATGATGATTTTCAGCGCTCTATAGAGAAGAAAAACGCAAAACAAGCTTTACAACTAGATATACAATTTCACAATACAATTTCTTCTATTGCTAAAAACCAATATATTGAACCCTTTCTAGACAATATGCAACTTCACGTTTTACGCCTTGAATATTTGTTTTTCCAAAATTTTGTTCCAGCAAGACAATCTATTGAAGAACATAACACTATCATTCAAGCACTTCATAAGCAGGACGAAAAACAACTGGAACAAATGATGTCTCAAAACTGGCTCCGTCCAATGAAAGAAATACAGAAAATAATTTCTATGAAATAAGAATAGAGCTGGTTACAGAAAATCGTAACCAGCTCACCTTTTACTAATCTATATAGCTATGCCTGAATATCTGCATAATCTTCCATATCTTCGTACTCTTTTTCCAATTCCTCTAAAGACAGCTCGTATAATTGTCGATCGCGAATTTTAAACACACCTGCTCCAATTAACTCATCGATTAAATGCCTCTTACGATTTTCAACAGCAAAACGGAGTTGACTACTCATCTTTTAAAAAACTCCTTTCTACGATCATTGAAAATGATAATCTCTATCAATTACCACTTTTGATTATAAAAGATGACTCTTTATAAGTAAAGTAATTTCATGAAATATTTACCTTGCAAAGTATTTGTGGCCACATTATATATATGTATGCCGTGCGAAAAATGTTATGACACATTTTCTTATCCTTTTTCTTTCATACTTTGCAAGTTGTCTCACTATGATTAAATTCACCATCTATCTCTACTTGAATGGTGACATGTTCTACATGAAACTTCTCTTTTAATACGTCCGTAGCCTCTTTTAGTACACTTTGCGTTCCATTTCCTTTAATAATCAAATGGCAAGTTGATACTTGAAAATCAGATGTGACAGACCATATATGCAAATCATGAACTTCTTTTACAACCGTAATATTTAATAATGTACTTTTTACCTCTTCAACATTTATGTGCTGCGGTGCACCTTCCATTAATATATGGACCGTATCACGTGTTACACGCCATCCACTAATAATGACTAAAATAGACACAAGAATACTAGCAATCGCATCTGCAGCAGTCCATCCGAAAAATTTAATACATAGCGCTGCAATAATTGCTCCGACTGATCCTAATAGATCACCTAATACGTGTAAGAAAGCACTTCTTAAATTCAAATTACCTTTCACATCTCCGCCTCTCATTAATATCCAAGCTGATAAAATATTAATAAGCAGACCAAGTACAGCAATAATGAGCATCCCATTACTAGCAATCTCAACCGGTTCTGTAAAACGGCGAATTGCTTCAATAAAAATGTATACTGAAATGACTATAAGAACGACGCCGTTGCATAATGCTGCTAACATTTCGACTCTCTTATACCCGTATGTTTTCGCAGCTGTTGCTGTTTTTTCTCCAAGCTTAAACGCAAGTAAACTTAACGCTAACGATACCGCATCACTTAACATATGCCCCGCGTCAGATAGGAGTGCTAAACTATTTGTTACGAATCCCCCAATTACTTCAGCAATCATAAAACTTGTCGTTAATACGAAAGCAATTAGCAACGCCTTTTTATTGTTAGAATGACCGTGATCATGTGAATGTCCCATACGAATACTCCTTTAAGTGCAATATCTGTATGTTAGTATGAAACAAATTCCCCTACTTTATCCCGAATTAACGCCCATAAACGTCCGCTTCCTCTATCTATACACTTCGCTTTTTTTCAAACAAGTCCTTTTTCTCAACAAAAAATAAGACTACTTCTTTTTCAGCCTCATATTGTTTACTAATGAAAGAATTTTGAAGGAGGTTATGGAATTGAAACGACTATTTCTCTGTATGGAACGTGAACTTATTGTTGTAAAAGAACGATACGGTAACTATGAAATCTCATATCACTTACAAAATATGCAGCCTACTTGTATCGCAGTTGATCCATTCCAAAAGAATCGCGTATATTGTGGAACATTTGGACGAGGTTTATGGTTAAGCGACGATGGCGGGGATTCGTGGAGTCCGATTGGGGATTCATATCGTTACTTTGATTTCCCTAAAGAAGATGGTATTTTACACTCTTCTATTACTTCCATAACGATTAGCTCTAATGAACAAGTTAACGAATATGGCGTCGTTTATGTAGGCACAGAACCGAGTGCTTTATTCCGTTCGGAAAATGGAGGTGAAACGTGGACGGAACTTAAAAATATGAAATCATTATTATCTTCTTATACGTGGGCTTTCCCGCCTAGACCTTTTACTCATCACGTACGTTGGATTACAGTTGATCCAAACAATCCTAATACAATCCACGTTTCAATCGAAGCTGGTGCGGTTATTCAAAGTAATGATAAAGGGCATACATGGATTGATAAAAAATTCGGTGCTCCTATCGATGCTCATCAATTACTTATGCACCCTGACGCTCCAAATCGCCTTTATGCATCATGTGGTGACGGATTTATGGGCGGACCTGATCGTGCATACCTTGAAAGTTATAACAGTGGAAACAGCTGGATCTCATGCAGCGAAGGACTTGAACATCATTATTTATACAGCATGGCTATTGATCCAGCTGATTGCGATACAATTCTCGTTTCTGCCGCACCAAGTGCTGACCTCGCCCATCACCATATTCCTTATGAATCTTATATTTATCGAAAAACGAAAGATACACCTTTCGAGCAAGTACAGCAAGGTCTACCATCTGCAATCGGTACAGTCATTTCGATGTTTGCGACAAACCCAGCAGAACCACATACATTTTACACTTTAAATAACAATGGCTTGTTTCAATCCAATGATAGCGGCGAATCGTGGGATCAACTAAATATTCCTTGGAAAGATGAGTATAAAACGCAACATCCGCATGCTTTACTCGTAACTAGTTCTTAACGAAAAGCGACTGCCTAATGGTTTTAGGCAGTCGCTCTTCTATTTCTTTAAATCAATTACGATATCATCTAGAACAATATCTTTACTCTTCGCTTCTTTTTTCGGAACTTCAATTTTCTTCTCTTTTCCATTCACATACTCCACTCCACCATGATTTTCAGGTGTATGAACTCGCAAGTGTACGCGAGGTGTCACGATAAGCTTTGTTGCATTTTCGTTTAGTTTTTGGAATGTGGAACTCCATCGAATATTGTAAGGATCGTTGCCACTTCCTCCATTTCCTTCACCCGAATAATTATTCCCTAAATCATCCTTAACCGTCAATTCAACATCTACACTATCCCATTCTTTCCTCGCATTCTTAGAAACTTCTTGATTGTAATAAAGAATAAATGAAACTGGCGATATTGCGACTTTTTCCATATTTGCTTTTATACCTTCTTTTTCCGAACTCCCACCAATTGTTCTCTCTTTACTATCTACTGATTTTACAATTAACGCGAAATTCCAATTACCTTGTATTGATTTTTTCCTATCTGGCATCTCTATTCCCTCTATATTCCATCTAAAGTTTACTTTATCCTTTTTATTACTATCATGGTGCGTCGTTGTTACCATACCTACATACTTTTTTTCAGTAACTTTAGTCATTTTTCCACTTCCTGAACTACCATGAGCGTCCATTATATCCAATCCGCCTAATATGATAGGATCATCCCCTAAGTCCTGCTCACTTTCCAGTGAATACGTTATAGATACTGTTCTGCCATCAGAAATTACATCATTAATTGTAATCTTAACCCC
>Ga0209130_1001336_pt1 | contig 16685 bp, 15 predicted proteins | sample AraplaMF_Cvi_mLB_FD_184264 | JGI IMG/M metagenome (GOLD analysis project Ga0209130, IMG submission 184264) | Arabidopsis root microbial communities from the University of North Carolina, USA - plate scrape MF_Cvi_mLB (SPAdes) (version 2) | ecosystem: Host-associated > Plants > Roots > Endosphere...
AAGGAAGGCTTGATGATGGTCGCTAAATATTGAGCTTCCGTATAACTAACATCGGTTTTAGACATAAATAAGTTACGTACACCGCAGGATGTATTATTTACTTGTCGTTATATTATCACATTGTTTCCAATGTGTAAAATACAAAGTTTTTCGAGCAATCTCTTGCTTGTGACCTTATTTTAATACAAATTATTTTTGCATGCAAGTGATTAATCTTCTTCTTTTGCAATTTGATTTTCTGAATAAGAAATCCAATCACTCCAGCTACCTGCATACAATTTAATATTTTGAAAACCAGCTAATTTTAATGCAACTATATTTGGGCACGCTGTAACACCAGAACCACAATATACGATTGTTTCCTTCTCTTTATCGAGATTTTGGAAACGTCCTTGCTGTTCCTCGTTGTTTTTAAAGCGTCCTGATTCTAAAATTCCATCTTTCCAAAAATAGTTTACTGCTGTTGGAATATGCCCTGCCTTCGAATCAACGAGTTCTTCAGCACCAGCATAACGTTTTGACTCTCTAGAATCAATTAACGTAATATCTGTACCTGCATGAATATTCTCTTTGACCGTGTCCATCGTTACAAGCATATGATCTTGTATATTTGCTTTGAATGCTTTTCGTTTAGCAACAGGAATTTCCGTTGTTATCGGTAGTCCATTCTCTTTCCAAGCTGGAAATCCGCCATCTAATATATATACTTTCTCATGTCCTACATAGTTTAATAACCACCAGAGACGAGAAGCATTTGCACCCGCTTCACTGTCATATGCAATTACTGTCGTATGTTCATCAATACCAGCTTGCGAAAGCTTGTCTGCAAACTCCTCAATATTTGGCAACGGATGGCGACCACCATGTTCTGTTACAGGACTTGATAGATCTAAATTTAAATCAAAATATAACGCATGAAGAATATGTTCTTCCTCATACTTTTCTCTACCCCAATTAGGATTCGCTAAATCAAAACGGCAATCGATTATACGGACGTTCTCATCTTCTATATGCTCACGTAACCATTCGACTGTAACTATCATCTTTAACGACCTTCTTTCTCTTGCAAACGACTTACATACTCCATAACCATTTCTTCTGTAACATATTTACGCTGTAGTGTAACACCATTTTTTGCAAGATCATTAATTTGCTTTGTTACAACATTAATGACATCAACCGAAAATTCTTTCCCATTTGACGCAAGAGATACGGCTGCTTCAATAGCTGCTTCACGCTGCGCATCTAATTGTAAACATGCTTTTACACTTTCATTTTGTTTACGAGAATGTGCTGTAATTGCTTTATGTACTTCCATCTTCTCTTCCCCCTAAATAAGTTATACTTTCTTATTCAATTCCATTGCAAGCCGAATCATATCACGGCATACAATTCCATTTTCAATAATCTCTTCTTCATAATGCTTCGAAAAGTAATCAAAATCAATAGAAAAAATACGAAATCCACATTTTTGATATAACGCAAGTTGTGAAACGCTAGAATTACCTGTCCCAATTTCAATTTTGTGCATGTCATATCCTTTAGCTATTTCTATCGCATGCAGCAACATTTTCTTACCAATATCTTTCCCTTGCATATGTTCTACAACCGCAATATTCATAATTTCCATCGTCTTTGGTCTTGTTTCCAACAACACATATACACCAACCACTTTCCCCTCTACTTTAGCTACATATACCATTCCTCTCTGTATATATGTAGCAATTTGCCGCTCGCTTGGATCAGCAAGCAAGAGTAAAGACTTTGGCACATTATCTTTAGAAACACGCTCTAATACAACATCCATAAAAATCCCCCTTCTCCATTGTTCTAAACCCTCCTTGTCTACCATAAGTAATAGAAAGGAGGGATTCACCATGGACAACAATGAGAAAAAATGCAACGTCATCTCCATTGATGGAAAGAAAAAGAAAAGCGACACATATTCCTATCCAAAATTAGTAGTCGAAAACAAAACATATGAGTTTTCTTCATTCGTCTTATGCGGTGAAACACCAGACGGCAGACGCTTAGTTCTTACACATATGATTTCTACTGATGAATTCGCAGGGTTCGTAAAATCTTTAGATACTGTATTACAAAAGAAAATTGAACGAATCTTTTTTTCATAGCGACTATATAACATAAATTTCTTTTTCTATTTCTATTAACTGCTTTTGAAGCTCTTCTTTACTTTGCTCATATAGTGTTACATCAATTTTTTCAGCTAAAGCGAATAATATACTTTCATAATATTTCTCAACATCTTGCTGCATCACTTTTTGGAATAAATTCCATTTTGTATCCCACTCTTGCTTATAATGATGAACGAATAAATCTTCTTCATCAGCTACATAGTTTGATACGAAAGGTTCTAGCACTCCTTTAGCGTCTTCTTGCATAAAAGCTTTATCATTTTTTTCAAAAAAGCTTTTCTCGTTTTTAAAATGTGCTAGTGCCTTTTTGAAATCTTTTATTTCTATTGAAGGAAATGGCTCTTTATGTGTAATAACTTTATATTCATAATCTACTGTTCCGCCCAGAGAAATCGATTCATTTTCTCCTTTGCAGTTCACAACAATTTCATCCTTTGCACGCTTCATCGCTTCATCTATCCATCTTTCAAGACGTAATGATGTCGCACGCATTTCTTGTAATAAATCATGTTGAATAAATGAAACTAATTCCATTACACACTGTTGCAACTGCGTTTTTACATTCCCATCTGTTCGAAGTGATGCCGGGTTAATAAATTCAGTAAACACATCGTTATAGCGTAGGAATAAGCGTTGTTGTACGTAATAAAGCAATTCTTTCACTTCATTTTGCATTGCTTGTTCTTCAGCGAGCACACTATATGACGAAATAATATGAAGTAGCTGATCACGCTCTGCTTCATATTTTTTTGTTTGCTTCACTTTCTCATCATTTCCCTGCTTTGCGCCATTTATCATATTTACAAGAAGTTGATTTGCTCCTTGCAATGCACCATATAAAGCATGCACAGATACAAGCATTAAATCCCTCATCATAAAGGACGTAAATGATTCTTCAAACTTAGCAATCCCAGAGTTTTGTAAAATGCCATACTTTTCTTTGTCAATACTTTCCCCTTGTTTTTCCTCAAGCGCACATAAACTTGAAATTGCAAATAAACGTGGATTTCTAATGCCATATTGCAAGAGCTGATCCGCAATATAACCTTTTACCATTTTAAGTTCTTCTTCAGACTCTGCTAAATCGGCCGCATTAATTAAAAAGAACATTTTATCAAGCGCAAACGTATCCTTTACACGACCGAGCTGAATTAAAAATTCACGATCTGCACGAGAGAAAACATGATTATAGTATGTTACGAATAAAATAGCATCCGCATTTTTAATATACTGGAATGCAACATCCGTATGGCGGGCGTTAATAGAATCAGCTCCTGGTGTATCTACAAGAGCTACTCCTTGCCTTGTTAAAGCACAATCATAATAAAGCTCCATATACTCAACAAAGCATGATTTTTCTTCATTAGCTACATAATCAGAGAACTCCTCTAACGTAACTTGTACTTGTTCCCCTAAATGCGCAGCAACTGCCTCATATCCTTTTTGTACCGCTCGTAAAAAGCTAAATGTTGTTTTTTGCTTCCCGCTCGGTGAAGGATATTTCATAATTTTATCAATTTGCGTTAATGCTTCATCTAACGTAGTAATCTCATAGTGAAACAGCTTATAAACAGCTTTCATATCTTCTAATAGTGCTTGCTTTGATTTAAACTGAACAATTACTGTTCCGTGTGGTTTTTCCTCTGTAACCGGCAAAATTTGATTAATCGTTGCTGTCGTTGGGTTTGGTGATACAGGAAGTACCTTTTCACCGAGCAATGCGTTAGCAAATGATGATTTCCCAGCACTAAAAGCTCCAAATAATGCTACTGTAAATTGCTTCGTTTCTACACGCTGTCTTTTTCCAACTACTTCTTGCTGTAAATGTTTCAGCGCTGGCAATGGATCTAATATTGTTTCAGCTTTCTTCACTTTTTCTAATATACGCTGAATATTTAAAGCTGCCGTCCCTTTCATTTCTTCTTCACTAGCCATTTCGTTATCATTTACGATTTCTTGCTCTTGTAGCGTAAACTTCTCACTAACAATTTGTTTTTCACTTTGTAATATTTCGTCTATTCGCAATCCACCTGGTATAGAAATATGTTCATTCCAAACATCTCCTAAATAGCTCTCATATTCCTCATACGCCTTAATATATTGTAATTTCGTTTCTTTTGCTGTTTGTAACATCGTGTATTTTTCAATCTCTTCTTCAATACGAGCAACTTCTATCTTCGCTTTTTTCTGCAATGTACCCGTACTTTTCCCAAAGATTTGCTGAGATTTCATAAAGTATCTTTTTTTCAACTCATTTGCAACATCAGCTGTATATAGAAGTAAGTAATCACCGGTAAAGCCAGCCCCTTGTTTAATTGTTTCAGCCAATAATTCTGGCCCGAAAGCAATCTCTAGAGCATATATGTCCTTCCCAATTTCCTCTGTAAATAATCCCTCTTCTTTTAAGAAGGTTACAATGAATTCTTTCACATGAAAATCAAGTTGCGTTTCAACAGTCTTTTGAAGGGCGGAATGAAAAGCATCTACACGTCTCTGTTTTTCTTGCTCCGTCTTTCCCTTCGCAAATAGCAAACCAACTTTAAATTTCGTTAATTTCGTTTCTAAATACTCATTTGCCAATTCTCTCATTTCAAATGGCATTAAATACGCGTTATCTAATATAGCTTGTAAACCTTTAATAAATTCATTTCTTACATCAGACTCTTTACTCGATGCTCGATTTTTATTTTCAATTAACTCTTCCTTCTTTTCAACAATCTCTGAAAGCGACAGCGGTGACACTAATTCTTCCTCATATTTTATAAGCTGCTTTTCATTTTCAGAAAGAATAAATGAGAAATGTTCTTGCAGTAAATATTCTGTTTCTCGCTCCATTCCCGCACTTACATACTGCTCTTTTTCTTTCATGATAGAAGAGATTAGTACTTCCAAACTTTGAATCTCATTGTATGGATGATTCATCATTCGCAGTGATGTATAAAAAATACCATCTACTTCAATATCCCAGTTAGCAAAAGATTGTTTTACACTTTCTCTATACTCTTCAAAAGATAGTTCATTTTCTTTATGTTTATCTATTTGGTTTACAACAAGATAAACCGTTTTATTACGTTGTTTCAATTCTTTAACAAATTGTAAGTTTACTTCTGATTGGACATGGTTATAATCCATCATGTAAAAAATAACATCTGCAAGATGCAGTGTTGATTCTGTTGCTAATTGGTGAGCATCATCTGTAGAATCAATTCCTGGCGTATCAACTAACATAACTTCGTCAGGAATTGGTGCATCATTTCGATAAATATGAACACCAATTACTTCATCACCGTCTTTACATATTTGTTTTAATTCTTCTGCTGAATATGCGCCGTCATATTCATACTGTTCTCCAGACTTAATCGTAACAACAACGCGATCAGAACCTTTTTCAATTTTAACGACATTAGCACTCGTTGGAATTGGACTTGTCGGTAGTAATTGCGCTTTATATAGATGATTCATCATTGTCGATTTCCCTGCCGAAAAATGACCACAAAAAGCTATCATAAGCTGTTCTTGTTTATATTTTTGAATCACTTCAAACAACTTCAAACTATTCTCTGCATCTCCATGTTTTTGCCACTCTTCATAAAAACAAACAAGTTTTTTCATACCGTTTGTCTGTACTATGTTTGTCATCCCCTTGTTCCCCTTTATCCAAGATGTATATACTGTATCCCGCTATTTGTGTGACAATAATCATTTAGGACTGAGCATCCCAATGATTACAGTTTCACTTTACTATCATACTAAATTTTCAGCATATTCTCATTAAAAATAAAAAAATCCCTTTCATTCTTTTTACAAATGAAAGGGATTTTATGTAATATTATTCATTTTGTTGTTCCTACTCCATTTAATACATACTTTGTAACACCAACATATATAGCAATCGTTCCTGCAACAAGTGCATACATCATATTAACACACCAACCTTTTTTGATAATGATTATCACTTTTGAATACATTTTATCATTAAAGAGAATCATTATCAACAAATTTCTAAAAAAGAAAGCTCCTTCGGGAAAAGGAGCTTTACTGCCTGTTTTAAAGAAGTTTAAAACTTGCTGTGCACTCTTATTATATCTCATAATTCACAACTTAACAGCTTTAAAAATTGGAAATCTCCCCTATCCCCTCCCTCTTACATTTTGTATAATAAAAGGGAATTACTTATCAAGGAGGAAAAAAATGACACAAAATCTCACACAAGGCGAGAGGATACACTCAATTGATATTATTAGAGGAATAGCTGTACTAGGTATTTTTCTTGTTAACTGGCCAGTTATCGCTGGTGTTGATTCTCGAGACATTTCAGGCGTTTATGAGGGGTTAGACAGCTATATTCGTTTGTTTTTTGACATGTTTATTCAAACGAAGTTTTATACTATTTTTTCATTTTTATTCGGATTAGGTTTTTACATCTTTATGAGTCGTGCTGAGGCGAAAACAGATCGTCCGAAAACTTTATTTGTGCGTCGTTTGCTCATTTTATTATTATTTGGTTTCTTGCATTACGTTCTTTTATGGGACGGAGACATTTTACATAGTTATGCAATCGCTGGATTTTTCTTATTTTTATTTTATAAAAGAGAACCTCGTACCATTTTAATATGGGCAATCGTTTTATTAAGTATTTTTCAGTTTTTCATGCTAATCGCTGGTATTATGATTTCATTCGTTCCAAAGGCAGAATTAGGATTTTCCTTACCTATCATGCCACTTGAAGACTGGATGTCACACATACAAAATCGTTTCCATGCATTTTATGCTGATGGAATTGGACTAAACGCATTCATGCTCCCAGAAACAGTTGGGCTATTTTTACTTGGTTTATACGCCGGCAAAAAGGATATTTTCCGCCGCACGAAAGAGTTAGATCCAAAGCTTAAAAAATGGCAAATTATTATGTTCATTTTAACATTGCCAATGTGGTTCTTCATGGTCCGTTATTTCTTATCAAAACCATCTTATGAACCAATTTATATGCAGGTCTTTACAATGTTTAGTGGAAAAACATTATTCATATTCTACATTTTCACGCTCATGCGTTTATTACAAAAAGAAAGATGGCAAACATTATTACGTCCGTTCCAGTACGTTGGGCGAATGGCGTTAACAAACTACCTTTCACATACAATTGTTACATTGCTTGTATTTGGTCTATTGCTCAAAAATTATTATCCTGCTCCATTATGGGTAGGACCTCTATTTTGCATCGGTTTCTATACGTTACAAATTTTTATTAGCCGCTGGTGGCTTTCTCGCTATCAATATGGACCACTTGAATATATATGGCGCCTTGGTACGTACGGAAAGATAATGCCACTTAAAAAGAAAAGCAAGGTCTCATAATGAGACCTTGCTTTTTACGCTTCTCTTACTGCACTTTGCATCGAAACAGGCTCTTCTTTTACTTTCACTTTACGCTGCGGTACCATATTGAATACAATATTTAAAAGTACTGCTGATGCACTTCCTAGAACAATTCCGTTATCCGTTAAAATACGAATATTTTCAGGAAGCTGTGAGAATAACGTTGGAACAACTGTGACTCCAAGTCCGATTCCAACAGAACATGCGACAATTAATAAATTTTCTTGTTTTCCAAAATCAACACTGCTTAACATTTTAATACCATATGCCATAACCATGCCGAACATCGCTAGCATTGCACCGCCAAGTACTGATTTCGGAATAATTGTTGTAATAGCTGCGATTTTTGGAATGAACCCAAGAACAATTAACATACCACCGCAAGTATAAATAATAACGCGATTTCTTACTCCGGTTAATTGAACAAGTCCTACGTTTTGAGAGTAAGTTGTATATGGAAATGCGTTAAAAATTCCACCTAAAACCATTGCTAATCCTTCTGCACGATAACCTTTTGTTAATTCTTTTTCACCAATCTTTTTATTACAAATATCAGATAATGCAAAATATACACCTGTTGCTTCTACAATCCCTACACAAGCAACGAGAATCATTGTAATAATTGGTGTTAATTCAAATGTTGGTGTACCGAAGTAAAACGGCTGAATACCATGGAACCAATCTGCCTCTCCAACCGCTTGCAAGCTTACTTTCCCCATAAATGCCGCAACAATTGTACCGAACAACAGACCAAGTAATATAGAGATTGAACGGATAAATCCGTCAAAGAAACGATACATAATGATAATAAATAATAAAACTCCAAATGCTAAAGCTAAATTTTCAAGACTTCCGAAATCTTTGCTGCCTACTCCTCCAGCCATATCATTAATAGCTGCTGGAACAAGTGTAACCCCAATGACTGTAACGACAGATCCTGTTACAACAGGAGGAAATAGTTTTACAAGTTTCCCAAATAATTTCGCGAAAATAACAACAAATAATCCCGCAGCAATAATTGCCCCATATATGGAAGACACACCGTATTGTTTACCAATTGCAATCATCGGCCCAACAGCTGTAAAGGTACAACCAAGTACAACCGGAAGCCCAATACCGAAAAAGCGATTTGATAATGCTTGTAAAATTGTTGCTACGCCGCACATTAATAAGTCAATCGATACTAAATACGTTAATTCTTGTTGATTTAAACCAAGTCCTCCGCCGACAATAAGAGGAACAATAATTGCGCCAGCATACATGGCCAGCATGTGCTGCATACCAAGCGATGCGATTTTAAATGGGTGCTGCTTCATTGTTAATTCACCTCCGCAGTTTCTTGCTGTACAAATGTAACTGTGCCGTTATCAAGTGATGCAATTTCTGCTAGTGATTCAACACGAACACCCTGTTCACGCAGCTTCTTTCCTCCATCTTGAAATGCTTTTTCAATAACAATGCCAATTCCCGCAATACTTGCACCAGCTTGCTCTACTAAACTCATTAATCCTAAAGCAGCCTGGCCGTTTGCTAAAAAGTCATCAATGATTAACACACGATCATTTTCATCGATATGATTTCGAGATAATGAAATCTCGTTCGTTTCTTGTTTTGTAAATGAGTATACTTTCGCCACATACATATTATCTTGTAACGTTAACGATTTACGCTTTCTTGCAAAGATTACTTTTACACCAAGCTCTAATGCAGCCATAACTGCTGGTGCAATGCCTGAAGATTCAATCGTCACGATTTTTGTAATGTTATCTTTTTTAAAACGTTTAGCAAATTCTTTTCCAATTTCTTGCATAAGTACTGGATCAATTTGGTGATTTAAAAACGCATCTACCTTTAATACGTCACCAGATAAAACCTTTCCTTCGTTCAAAATCTTTTCTTGTAATACTTTCATGTTTGTTCCTCCTCTTATGCAATAAAAAAACTCCAAAAGCCGCCACCACTCGTTACAAGTGAGAGACGCGCTTTTGGAGTTTCGCAAAAAAAGAATGCTAAACAAGCAAATATATTCGTCCTCACTCATAGTCAAAGTATTTACGGTACTTCGGTAGAAACTTGCAGGCCATATCCCCGCGATTATATGAGTGTAGCTAACTATTTATTTTATAGAAGGATTATAACGCACTTTTTATATTTTGAAAAGCATTTATGTGAAAAACACGTACAAATTTTATAAAAACAATATTTTCGTTCGATTTTTGCAAACTCTTACATTTCATATTAAAGCGTCGTTAAAATGATTGGTCCATCTTTTGTAATCGCAATTGTATGCTCATATTGAGCTGATAATTTACCGTCCATCGTTCTTGCAGTCCATCCGTTTAAATCAACTTTAGAATATCGCATACCTACATTTACAATTGGCTCAATCGTAATTACCATTCCTTCTTGCAGCTTAGGTCCTTGCCTTGGTTTACCAAAATGAAAAATTGCTGGTTCTTCATGAATCTCTTTACCAATTCCATGTCCCGTAAAATCTCTTGCGACAGAAAAACCTTCAGCATTTGCATAACTTTCAATGGCATGGCCAATATCTCCTACATGATTACCGATTACCGCCTGATCAATCCCTTTATACAAAGCACTCTCAGCTACTACCAATAACCTTTCTGCTTCATCAGAAACATTTCCAACTATATACGTCCAAGCAGAATCTGAAAGACCACCATTTAAGTTTACTACCATGTCAATTGTTACAATATCGCCCTCAGTTAAAGGAACATCGGCCGGAAACCCATGACACATTTCATCGTTTACAGATGCACATATCGCATATGGATACCCGTTGTAACCTTTCTGTTCAGATGTAGCACCATGATCTCTTAAATACATTTCAACAAACGTATCAATTTCTTTTGTAGTTATACCTGGTTTCATCATTTTCGCAATTTCTTTATGACATGAAGCAAGTAATTTCCCAGATTCATGCATCAAATCTATTTCGTTTTTCGTTTTAATTGTAATCATACTATCTCTACCTCTCCTTACTAAACTTGCTATTTACTACTAAACTTCAATCATACACATCCTCTTCCAAAATTTCAAAACCTCCAATTACAGCGAGCACAAAAACAAACATCATTTATTGCTACATCAAAATAAAAAACAGAAGCTCTCCTCTGTTTTTTAATCATTTTTACATATATAATTCATTTTCAAAAACTCAAAACAACTACCATTTGTTTTCTGTATAAACGTTCCAACCGCTTCAAACCCTGCTTTTTTATACACTTTAATTGCTCTTTCATTAAATGTCGCTACTGATAGTGTTATATAGTTACAACCATATTTTTCTTCACTAAAATCTAGTCCAGCTTTTACGAACTTTAAACCGAATCCATTTCCAGTTATATTAGGTCTCATTCCTAGTCCGATATCAACCGTTCGACTATTCATTCTGAAAAAGCTAAAAAAGCCAATAAGAGTACCATTTTCCTTCACAGCAAATGTGTCGTCCCCTCTACTCTCATCATGTAAAAATTCAGCTAAATCTTCTTGATCTGCCTCTATATCATAAAAAGAATACTCCCCTTCATAATGCCAGTTGTATGCAATTTCTTCCGCTTCCGTTTGCGACATTACTGTAAATATATAGCCCATTTCTCACACTCCCTCATAAAAAAGAGCTGCAATTAAGCAGCTCCTGTGTTATAACTCATAAATCTCTTTATATTTAGCTTCTAAATAATCAGCTAAGTAGTTTGCATTTAACCCTTCACCTGTTACATCTTCTAAAATTTCAAGCGGCTTTTTCGTTTTACCATATTGGTGAATATTTTCTGTTAACCATTCACGAATTGGTGTTACGTTTCCTTCTTCTAATAATGCATCAAAGTTCGGAATGTCTTTTATCATTCTTTCCTTAAATTGCGCTGCATACATATAACCAAGCGCATAAGATGGGAAGTATCCAAATGAACCACCAGCCCAGTGAACATCTTGCAATACACCTTGTGCATCGTTTTCTGGACGAATTCCTAAATATGCTTCCATCTTATCATTCCAAGCCGCTGGCAAATCCTTCACTTGTAATGTACCATCAAACAATTCTTTCTCAAGTTCATAACGAACCATGACGTGAAGCGGATATGTAAGCTCATCTGCTTCTATACGAATGAACGATGGCTTCGATTCGTTAATCGCATCATAAAACTCATCTACTGATATACCATTGAATTGACCATCGCTATACTCTTTTAATAAATCATAATTTTTCTTCCAGAATGATTTATTACGACCGATAAAGTTCTCAAAGAATAATGATTGTGACTCATGAATACCCATAGATGTTCCACTACATAGCGGTGTACCTTCAAATTTCTCTGCAATATTTTGCTCATATACAGCATGACCACATTCATGAATTGTTCCAAACACTGCCATACGGAAATCTCTTTCGTCATAGCGTGTCGTAATACGAACATCCCCTCTATTTAATGTAATCTCAAATGGATGTACCGTTTCATCAAGACGACCTGCTTCAAAGTCATAATTCAATTGCTTTAATAGCTCTAATGTAAAGTTTTTTTGTTTTTCTTTTGAAAAATGTTCTAATAAAGCACTTGTCTTTAATCTCTTTTGCGACTCCGATATTTCTTTTACGAGCGGAACGATACGCTCTCGTAGTTGACCAAATACGTGATCTAACACTTCTACTGTAATACCCGGCTCATACATATCTAATAATGTATTGTATTTATATGTTTCGTAACCCCAATATGTAATAAATTTCTTTTTAAATTCAACTATTTGTTCTAAATACGGACGGAACATTTCGAAATCAGATTTTTCGCGGGCTTCTTCCCACACACTCTCCGCTTTCGCTTCTAATTTCACATACGCTTCATATTCCGCTTGTGGAATTTTCTTATTTCTATCATATTCTTTACGACACTCTTCAACCATTTTCTTTGTCGTTTCAGAAAGTTTGTCTTCACGTATTAAAGCTTCAAGCTCTGTTAAATAGTTCCCCATCTCATCTGAAGTCGACATGGCAAACACTTCTGATGAAAGCATACCAATTACTTCTGAACGCTGGTCTACACCTTTTTTAGGCGCACCTGTTCTCAAGTCCCAAAACATTAAGCTTAATGCTTCTCCGTAATTCTGTATCTTCTTCACATATGTTAAAAATTGTTTTTCTACTTCATATGTAGCTACTGTCATCGTATAAAAACCTCCTTTTTCTACCTCAAACTTAATTCGACATGGAAATCTAAATTCCTTTTATAATAGAAAAAAAGCTTGGCAAGCGCCAAGCTTTCTCCTTATAATTCTTTACCTTCTACTGGTAGTACGTTTTTCACCGCTTCTACCACTTTCTCATCTTCTGTATCAGATAAGAAGATTGATATAGCACCTTTATCGTCGCTCGTACGAATTAAACGGCCAATCCCTTGACGAAGACGTAAAATCATATATGGTACATCTACATCCCAGAATGGATCATTTACATGTTTACGCTTCGCTTCAAACACAGGATCGTTTGGAGGGAATGGTAATGACCAAATAATAACATGTGATAATGATGAGCCAGGAATATCTAAACCTTCCCATAAATGAACGGCACAAAGTACAGTCTCTTCTTCATTTTGGAAACGAGAAACGAGCTGACTAATTTCTTGATCCCCTTCATATAGGAACGGAACTGACATTTGCTCTTTACTTACATATTCTTTAAACGCTGCAAGCTCTTGTGTTGTACGGAATAATACAAGTGTACGTCCATTTGTTTTCTGTATATTTTCAAGTGTATATTGACACTTTCTTTCCCATTCATTTTCTTTCGTATGCGATAATAAGTTTACTGCCATTTGCTCTTCATAATCAAACGGTGAGGCAACTGAGAATGATAAGTAATCTTTTACCCCTAGGCTGTTTGCAGTAAATGCGAACGAATCATTGTCCGATAATGTCGCAGAAGAGAAAATGTATGGAATTTTCTTCGAGAATACTTTTTCTTGTAACACTTCTTCAACTGCACGCGGCATAATAACTAACGTGAAGGCACCATCACCTTCTTCACCCCACGTAATTACATTTTTCTCATGCATGAAAAGACGAAGTGAATGTTCTAACACATCTAAATGTTCATCAACGATATTTAAATCATATGTGTTTACTGTATGCATTTCACTTTCAAATACTAGTGCATCACCGACTTCACCGATTTTCGCATAAAGTCTTTTCGCTTCTGCAGTTACTTTTTCTGTCACAGTAATTTCTAAACGATCAGAACCTTCAATTTCCTTTTTATTCTCTTGTAACACATCGAAGAATCGCTCTGTTTGCCAAATTGTTTCTTCTACTAAATGTGCAAACTCTTCACGAATATCATTTTGTAACAATCTCGTTAAAAGTTGCTCCATCATCGTTTGCTTTAAACGGTACGTTAAGGCTTTTTGAGCTGCATATTCTACAAGATGACCTTCATCGAATACAACGCAGCTACTTTCAGGTAGTAATGGAATTTGTCCTTCACGTTTACGAGCATCGTACGTCCAAATATGATCCATATAGAAGTCTTGAGAACAAATGATTAAATCTGCCGCTTTACGATAATGTTCACGAGAAAGAGTTTGTCCACAGCGATGACGTGAATCGCAAGTGAAGCAATCTTGGAAGTAATCCCAGTTTACTTTTGACCATTCCTCATCATTTAAAAGTGGAAATTCTTTTCTGTCACCATAGTGAGTAAAGTTTTGCATCGTACCATGATCAAATACAAACTGTGGTAATTCATAATATACGTCTTCAATTACTTCCGGAGCTCGTCCACTCATAACATCTTCAAGTTTACGTAAACATAAATAGTTATCCATCGATTTCGCAAGTCTTACGTCAACAGATAGTCCTAATGCTTCAGATAACTTAGCAATGTCCCCTTCTTCTTTCACAAGCTGCTCAATTAACGTTTCATCTGCACAAGCGATAATAGCAGGTTTCCCTGTATAACGTGCATAACAAATTGCATATAGAAGATATACAATTGTTTTCCCTGTTCCTACTCCCGCTTCTGCGAACATAACTTTTTTCTCTTGGAAAGCGCGCTCTAACTGAAACGCCATAAAAATTTGTTCATCACGCTCTTCAAAGCCTTTTTCCGGAAGGATGTCGTAAAATACATCTCCAATCCACTCATTCAACTTATCATAAAAATTGTCTTGTTTTCCTACTTCAAATGGTAATCTCTTCTCAGTAAACATCCTTAGCCTCCAACCAAACAGTTTTTCTATAAAAAGATTTAGTAGCTGCTACTCATATGCGTGCAGCCACTTTCCCCTGTTGCAATACATAGAAATACACGAAAAAAAATTTCCCTTTCGAAAAAGGAAAATTTTCTTCTATATTAATGACTTTAAATACCGTTTATCAATCGCTGTTTCATGTGAAAGAGCTGATAAATATTCTTCCTGCGCTTTTTGTATTTCATCTACAATTACGCCTTGACTATCCACTTCTTTTCCGAGCACATCATACGTACGGTGAATAGCTTTTTGAATCATTGATAATTGAAAACTATCCATATCACTGCCTCCTTTACGCATTACATAATAGCCAGTATATGCGTGCTGGAGGAGTTTTATACTATGAATTACGCGGTGGACGTTTTCCGAAGTATTGGTAGTAATCTGTACGGATAAATCCGTTAAATAGTTTACGTTTCTTCGACGCATCTTTTCCGTAACACTTCTCAAATGCTTCGTAACTTGTTAATAAATACATTGACCACGTATCTAACGGGCGGAATACTTGTCCCATTTCTTTATACAGTTGTTCAACGAGCGCTTTTTCACTTAAACGTTCTCCGTATGGAGGATTCGTTACGACGTAGCCATAATCCTCTTTTGTTGTGAAATCTTTTACTTGCATTTGTTTAAATGTGATTAAATCACCTAAACCTACTTCTTCTGCGTTATCTTGAGCAACTCGAATCATACGATGGTCAATATCAGATCCAATGATTTGTAATGGTTGATTATAATTTGCTAAATCTTCAGCTTCTTGACGAGCTTCACGCCAATTTTGTTTACCAACCCAGCCCCATTCATCCGATGCAAAACCTCGGTTAAATCCTGGTGCGATATTTTGTCCAATTAATGCAGCTTCAATCGGAATTGTTCCAGATCCACAGAAAGGATCCACGAAAGGACGATCTGGCTTCCAGTTCGTTAACTTAATTAAAGACGCAGCTAATGTTTCTTTTAAAGGAGCTTCCCCTTGATCCATGCGGTACCCACGTTTATGAAGTCCAACACCACTCGCATCAATTGTTAATGTTGCAATATCTTTCAACATTGCAATCTCGATACGGAATAACGGACCATCTTCTTCAAACCAAGTTGTACGTTTATATGTTGTTTTTAATTTTTCAACGACAGCTTTTTTAACGATACGTTGGCAATCCGAAACACTGAATAACTCAGATTTTAAAGATTTACCGATAACAGGGAATTCTCCGTTCTCTGGAATATAATCTCCCCAGTTTAATGCTTTCGTTTTTTCAAATAGCTCATCAAATGTTGTTGCTTTAAATTCGCCAACTTTAATTTTCACGCGGTCCGCAGTACGTAACCATAAATTCGTGCGACAAATCGCCTTTTCATCTGCTTCAAATGTTACTTTGCTGTTTTCTACTTGACATTCATAACCAAGATCGCGAACTTCTCGGGCAACTAACGCTTCAATACCCATTGCCGCTGTTGCAATTAAAGTAACTTTTCCCATTTGCATTCACCTCTTATGTATATTCAAACAATAATTAATAGCAATTTGTCCTATTAATCATTACATTTTACGAAAAATTTTCTCATTAACCATTGTAACTCATAATTTATAACTTCATACAAATAAAAAGCCCTCCTCTAACAAAGGAGAGCTGAGTTATTTCATAGTTGGTTCATAACGTTCTGTAAGCCATGTTCTGTTCCTTTGTACTGCAAACGGCCCACGCCTCGTACTCCGGTGGCAATCATCTATCTACAGGTTATAAAACCTGTCCTTTCCCGTCGTTCATTTCCTTGGAAAAGATTCCCCTACCATTATTTGGGTTTCTCGCTCGTGGGGTTTACCTCGTTCCACTCCTATCATTTCTTCAAGGACTTCGTCACTGTGGCACTTTAAAGGTAGTCAAAC
>Ga0209130_1001338_pt1 | contig 16662 bp, 17 predicted proteins | sample AraplaMF_Cvi_mLB_FD_184264 | JGI IMG/M metagenome (GOLD analysis project Ga0209130, IMG submission 184264) | Arabidopsis root microbial communities from the University of North Carolina, USA - plate scrape MF_Cvi_mLB (SPAdes) (version 2) | ecosystem: Host-associated > Plants > Roots > Endosphere...
AAGGATGATCTGTGGACCAATTGCGGGTGCTGTAGCTGACCGTGTGAATCGAAAATGGCTTGTCATTGGCACTGATTTATTAAGTAGTTTAACGATGCTTATTATGTTTATTCTTGCTACTATGTTTGGACCATCACTTCTTTTTATTTATGTTTCAGCAGCATTATTATCAATTTGTGCAAGTTTTTATTCTGTCGCATTAACTTCGTCTATTCCGAGTTTAGTAAATGAGGAACGTATTCAAAAAGCGAGTGCTTTAAATCAAACAGCTGCTTCTTTATCAAATATATTAGGGCCGATTATTGGCGGAGTTGTATTTGGATTCTTTTCCATTCAATCGTTCTTTTTATTAAATAGTATTACGTTCTTTTTAGCGGTTGTTTTGCAATTATTTATCGTATTTGATTTATACAAAAAAGAAGTGGCTGAGAGTAAAGAGCATTTCTTGACGAGTATAAAAGAAGGGTTTTCATATGTAAAACGACAACATGAAATATATGGTTTAATGAAAATAGCACTGTGGGTAAACTTTTTTGCGTGTGGGCTAACCGTTGCACTTCCGTATATTATCGTCCATACATTGCATTTATCTTCAAGGCAACTCGGTACTGTAGAGGGAATGTTAGCGGTCGGGATGTTAATGGGTGCGATTACTTTATCAGTGCGTAAAGAAGTGAATAATCCGTTTCGTTCTATTTATACGGGACTGTTTTTGTTTGCTGGTTTAAGTTTATGTACGGTATTCCCATTGTTAGTTACCATTCCAAAAGTGGCAAGTTTTATTTACTATATTGCTTTTATGATGTTAACGGGTATAGCAATTATGATTGTAAATATTCCGATGCAAGTACATATGCAAAAAACGACAGATCCGAGCTACTTAGGGCGTGTGTTTGGCCTACTTGAAACAATTGCTACTGCAATCGCACCACTCGGTATGATTGTATATGGATTATTATTAGACATGTTGCCAACTAGCATTGTTATGATGACAATAGGCGGAGGTTTATTGTTAGTTGTTTTAGTTGGGGTAAAGCAGCATATGGCGAAAAAACAAGTAGATGTGTCGGCTTGAAAATAATAAAAATGACCAAATTAGTATTTTAGTTTTTGAAACTCTTTTTCATGTGTGTTACAGTATAGTGAGCAGACAAAGAAAAGGAGAAAACATCATGAAAAAATTAAGTTTTGTTATGCTTTTTCTGTTAGTCGTAATGGCTGGATGTAGTAATTATGGCACGTATATTGATACTGGTATGCAATCATTGAAAGATGAAAAATATAGTGATGCAACGATGTGGTTTGAAAAAGCGGGAAAAGAAAAGTCAGGAAATGAAGCGAAATCATATAAAGAAATGGCCGAGAAAATGGATCGCGGAGCTACAGCATTAAAAGATGGTAAGTATTTAGAAGCAAAAGACATTGCAAATGAAGTGTTGCAAATGAAAATAGACGATGCACTTGAAAAAGCTGTAACATCAAATGCAGAGGATATGCTTCAAAAAGCAAAAGATGTAGAAGAAAAAGTGAATGAAAGAGTAGCAAAGCGGAGAAAAGTAGAAGAAGAAGGAATCGATAAACTTATTAAAGCTGTCGATAGTATAGATGATGTGAAAGAAAAAGAGAAAAAAATTTCAGAAGCATTAGATAAGGCTGAAGAGGCACAAGCAAAAATTGAAGCGAAGAAAAATAAATAGAGTAATAGTTTAAAAGGCTGTCGTGCATAACGACAGCCTTTTAATTTTTGGCTGCATAAGAAGTGATGCTATGTAGTAAAAAAGAAATAATTTTAGAATTCCATCTGTCCTCATGATGAATCGTATAAATGTTACGTTGAAATTCAAATCCAGGGATGGGTATATAACATAGTTCATTTCGGTGTACTTCTTGTTCGATAGCGAGTTTGGAAATAAAAGCAACACCATTACCATATTTTAAAATTTGTTTCATCGTTTCTAATGAATCTAATTCAATTTCAGATTGGAACGTAATGTTATGTTCTAACATCCATTTTGTAAGCAAATCTCTCGTTGTAGATGGATTACGATGCAATAATATACGTTCCTTTTCAATATCTTGTAATGATACATTTTCTTTTTTGGAAAAATGATGTTCTTTTGAGAAAGCAAGAACAAGTGTATCAGGCATTATTTTTGTCTCTTTTAAAAGTGATTCATCAAACGGTGCTGCAGAAATTACCCCGAGATCAATTTCATGATTTTGTAGCATTGTTCGAATTTCAGGAGCTGTTTTTACCATAAGTGTTATTTTTATATTTGGAAATTCGCATTGAAATTGGTGAATCATTTCTGGTAAAAGATAAGTCGCTGGTACGTAACTAGCTCCAATTGTTATAGCGCCTTTATGGAAATTTTTAAACTCTTGGGTGACCCGTCTAGCTTCTTTCATAAGTGCATCTATTTTACAAGCATAATGATGAAGTGCCTCACCAGCTTCTGTTAAGAAATATCTTCCAGAACGTAATTCAAATAAAGGTACACCGAGTTCCTCTTCTAGGCTTTTTATATGGAATGTAATAGTAGGTTGTTTCACACCAAGTTTTTCTGCAACAATCGTAAGTTTTTTATATTTCTTAATAAGCACTACAATTTCTAATTTTAAGAGATTCATTATGAGTTGCCGCCTTTTTTATTTTAACTATAGAAAAAATCTATAGAAATAAATAGTTTATTAGAAGTTTTTTAATTTAATCTTTACAGTACATTAACATTCAGTATAAATCTTCCATATAGAATGAAAGCAAGTTAAGAGTGAGGGGAGAGAGGTGATACGATGGATATTAAAATTCATGGATTAGAAAAGACGTTTGGAAAAACGCAGGCGTTAAAACCGTTACAAATTGTTATGAAACAAGGTGAATTTACTACACTTTTAGGACCTTCTGGATGCGGGAAAACAACTTTACTTAGAATGATTGCAGGGCTTGAAGAGCCAGATAAAGGTGAAATATATTTTGGGGATAAGTGCATGTATTCTTCTACTAAAAGAATTAAAACATCTCCTCATGAACGTAATATCGGCATGGTATTTCAAGATTTTGCTCTATGGCCGCATATGACAGTGTTTGAAAATGTTGCATTTGGTTTAAGAGCTACAAAGCAAACGAATCAATTAAGGGAAAAAGTCGAAGATGCAATAAAGAGAGTTCGCCTGCAAGGGATGGAGAAAAGATATCCGCATGAACTTTCAGGTGGACAGCAGCAACGTGTCGCATTTGCTAGAGCGATTGTAACGAGACCGCATTTTATTTTGTTTGATGAACCGCTGAGTGCGCTCGATGCAATTTTGCGAGAAGAAATGCGATTAGAGCTTATGGATATCGTTCATTCGATCGGTTTAACGGCATTGTATGTCACGCACGATCAAACAGAAGCGATGTCAATGTCAGACCAGATTATTGTCATGAAACAAGGAGAAGTATTACAAAAAGGAACACCAGAAGATATTTATGTGAAGCCATCTCATGAATTTGTTGCAAAATTTGTTGGGAAAGCAAATTGGCTTGTAGAGGGGAAACAAATGGTTCGTCCAGAGCATGTAAGCTGGACGAAAAATGAAGTGTGCGAAATGTATACGGGTGAAATTCGGCACGTTACATATGTAGGAGAACGGTATGAAATGAAAGTAAACATGGGTGCACTTGGAATATGGACAGCTTATCACAATAGTAAATTAAGCATCGGTAAACCAGTATCGTTATATGTGCCAAAAAAATGTATTCATCATATAGGGGGAGAATCGTATGAAGAAGTTCAGTTCGCTTAAGTCTTTATTTGTATGTACTTTATTATTTTCGGCTGTAGTAACAGGGTGTAGTTCAAAGACAGGCAATGCAGATGCAAAAAGCAAAACGACGAATGAAAAGAAAATTGTTGTATATAGCGCAGGACCAAAAGGATTAGCAGAAAAAATTCAAAAGGACTTTGAAAAGAAAACAGGTATAAAAGTAGAAATGTTTCAAGGAACAACAGGTAAGATTTTAGCGAGAATGGAAGCTGAAAAGAAAAATTCAGTCGTGGATGTAGTCGTACTTGCATCGTTACCAGCGATGGAAGGATTAAAAAAGGATGGACAAACGTTAGCTTATAAAGAAGCGAAACAAGCTGATAAGCTTCGTTCTGAATGGTCGGACGATAAAGGACATTATTTTGGATATAGTGCGTCAGCGTTAGGAATTGTGTATAACACAAAAAATGTGAAGACAGCGCCTGAAGATTGGGGTGATATAACGAAAGGGGAATGGAAAGGAAAAGTGAATCTTCCAGATCCAGCACTTTCAGGTTCAGCTTTAGACTTTGTAACAGGATATGTGAAAAAGAATGGAAAAGATGGTTGGAATTTATTTGAACAGCTTAAGAAAAATGAAGTTACAGTAGCAGGGGCAAATCAAGAAGCGTTAGATCCAGTAGTAACAGGTGCGAAAGACATGGTCATTGCTGGTGTTGATTATATGACGTACAGTGCAAAAGCAAAGGGTGAACCGGTTGATATTGCTTATCCAAAAAGCGGAACAGTTATTAGCCCACGTGCAGCAGGGATTATGAAGGATAGTAAAAATGTAGAAGGTGCAAAAGAGTTTATTGATTATTTATTATCAGATGATGTGCAAAAACAAGTTTCTAAAGCGTACTTATTACCGGGTAGAACAGATATAAAAGCAGAAAATAGACCGAATGTAGAAGAGATTCCAGTATTAAATATTGATTGGAAAACAGTTGAGAAAGAACAAGATGAAATCGGAAAACAATTTAAGAAAGTATTTCAATAAGATGGTGATTACATGGTAAATCGATTCATATCAGTAAGACAAGTTGGAATGACGGTAGCGTTATTACTTGTGGCGATGTTAATCGTCATTCCGCTTTTCCTCATTTTATTTTCTAGTGTATATGAAAATAGTAGTTGGAATTTTTTAAAGCCTTTTGAAGTGATGCAGAGTGGTGGATTAGCTGGAATTTTTCTAAACTCGATGCTTTTAGGTGTACTCGTAGTAATAGGAGCAACCATATTTGCATTTCCATTAGCGTTCATTAGGAGCAAAACAGATGTTGGAAAGTATAGTAAGTTGGATATTGTTTTTATGATTCCATTTATGACGCCGCCGTATATTGGATCGATGGGCTGGATTTTGTTCATGCAACCGAACGGCTATTTCGAACAGTTTTTCCCGATGCTAAAGACAATATCATCTTCGTTTTTTAGTTTAGGTGGTATGGTTTTAATAATGAGTCTTCATTTATTCCCATTCCTCTACTTCATGTTGAAGAATACGTTACTCCAAATAGGGAGTAGTAAAGAAGAAGCTGCAGCAGTTCATGGTGGGAGATTTTTCTATCGTTTAAGAAAAATCATATTGCCGCTATTAGTATCAAGTTATGTAATGGGTGCTTTACTTATTTTCGTAAAGACGATTGCTGAATTTGGAACACCAGCTACATTCGGACGAAGAATAGGATTTCATGTGTTAACATCAGAGATTCATAAATTTATTTCGAGTTGGCCGATTGATTTTAGTAGTGCAACCGCATTATCTTCATTATTACTTAGTGCGTGTATGCTCATTTGGTATATGCAAAACGTATTGAACCGAAAGTACTCCTATGCAATGGTTAGTGGAAAAGGTGTGAAATCTAAAAGATATACATTATCTATCTTTACGCGCATTGTAGCATGGGTTTATGTAATTGGTTTATTAATTGTATCAATTGGAATCCCGTATTTTTCTATACTTATTGCTTCATTATCAAAATTAAGAGGCGGCGGCTTACATGTAAATAACTTTACAACAAGTCATTATGAAGCATTGTTTACAATTGGATCCCCAGGATTAGAAGCTTTATGGAACAGTTTTCTCTTTTCACTTATAACGGCGGTTATGGCCGCTATAATTGGAGTCTTTTTGGCGCTTATGATTCGAAAGGGGAAAAAGTCCTTTGAAAAATGGCTTGATATGTGCGGTATGTTACCGAATATGGTACCAGGAATCGTGATGGTTGTAGGGCTTATTTTGTTTTGGAATTCACCCTATATGCCCCTGTCAATTTACAATACACCAATCATGGTTATCGTAACGTACGTTGTTCTTTTTTTACCTTATACGGTGCAGTATGTAAAAGCGTCGTTCGGACAAATTGATGATTCTCTCGTGCAGGCAGGAAGTATGTTTTCTGGAAATTATATTTATATTTTTAGGGAAATCATATTACCTCTTATTATTCCAGGTATTCTCGCTGGTTGGGCGATGACATTTACAATCTCGATTAGAGAGTTAGTAGCATCGCTTCTTGTACTACCTCCATCAGTAGAAACGTCAGCAACATTTATTTTTGCTCAATTTGAACAAGGAGAAGTATCTATTGGAATGGCGATGGCTGTCGTTTCAGTTGGACTTACAACAATATGTTTATTACTTCTGCAACATATAGAGCAAAAACGAAAAGGGGTAGCATGATGAGGATAGAAGTATGGGGAGGAGCGGGGGAATATGGTCGTTCCTGCTACTTCGTAAAAAATAAAGAAACAAAAATATTGTTTGATTGTGGTATTAATCGATCATATGAGGATAGTTATCCAAAAATAGATAGGGAAGTTGTACCGTTTTTAGATGCAGTATTTTTATCACATATTCATGAAGATCATACGATGGGTTTACCATTATTAGCGAAGTATGGATATAAGAAAAAAATTTGGACGACTCGTTATACGAAGGAGCAACTTCCCGCTTATTATGAAAAATGGAGAAACTACAATTTAGCGCAAGGATGGCATTTACCTTATAACGACCAAAATGTTAAAGATTTAAATTATGTATGTATTGATGAGATTAGTAATCCGAATGAATGGATACAGATTACTCCTACATTGCGATTTCAATGGGGGTATAGTGGGCATGTATTAGGAGCTGTTTGGTTTTTAGTGGATATGAGTCATACATATGTGTTTTACTCTGGAGATTATTCAGCAGAGTCTAACATACTACGAGCTAATTTACCTGAGAATTTGCGCGGTGATATAAAAGTCGCAATTGTTGATGCCGCTTATCATACTGATGATGTTTCGCAATATGAACGAGTAAACGAACTATGTACAGAAATTGAGCGAGTTGCACAAAAGAAAGGAATAGCATTACTACCATTGCCACCGCTTGGTAGAGCGCAAGATATCGTATTGTATTTGTATGAAAAATATAAAGAACTTCCCATTATAGTAGATCAAGAAATTTTGGATGGATTCCAAGAGATGTTCCTATATAAAGATTGGATCAAGAATAATGAAGAACTTGAAGGGTTTATGGAGAGTTTAAAAAGAAACATAATCGTTATGGATCATGATAGCTGTACGCAAAATAGTTATGGAATAGTTGTAATGAGTGATGCGAATATGCAAACGAAACGAGCACAGTTATATTATGAACAACTCCGGCATGAAGAACGAAATTCCATTATATTTACTGGACATATTACGAAAGGGAGTTTTGCAGAAAAAGTTTTGAAAGAACATGTAGATAAAGAATGTAAGGTGAAGAGAGTCCCATATAAAGTTCACCAAAGTATAAGAGACGTGAAAGAGATGTTAAATACATTATTACCAGAACATACGGTGTTAGTACACGCTTTGAAAGAGGATACGGATCGATTACAGAGAAAGCTGAGTATGGCAGGGTATGAAAATGTATATTCACTTACTATGGAACGTATAGAAGTCATTTAAAATATAAAGGGGATCGGTATATGAAAAAGGTATTTGTATTCGTAAGCATTTTCTTTTGTTGTTTCCTGTATAACGTTAAGGAAGGGTTTGCTGCCAGTCCAATGACACCTAGTTTTGAAGTGAAGTTATTATTAAAACCAGAACAAGTATTAGGATATAACAAAGAGATAAACCAAGAGGTACTAGAATATTTCCAGGCTGGTACAAATTATGAAAGAATACAAGTGCAATTTTTAGATACGACAAATAAAAATTTAAGTAATGAAGGTTGGTTTGCGAGAATTCGAAAGAAAGAATTTAGTAAAGATTTTGAGCTAACATATAAAAAAAGGTATCCTATTCAAAATGGTGTAATTCAAGATGCACTAGAAGTAGCTAAAAATGATGGATTTGATAGTAAAACCGATAACTATGAGGCGGAAATAGATTGGGGATTTGAGAAGAAAACGTTAAGTATTTCAAATAAGAAAAGCTACAGTGCGAAAGGATATGGAGTACTTGATTTACCAAACGAAAAAGCTGCTCAAAACATGTTAGTAGAAAAGTTACCGGGGAAAATGAACAAATGGTTGTATACGAATTGGGGGGAAGAGATGTTAAGGGATTCCCGTATTTACGGTCCTGTATTAATGAAAAGGTATGCAGGGGAGTTTGAAAATAGTAAAACGAATATTGAAGTTTGGCCACTAAGTAATACAGGGAAAATAGAAGATGATTTCGTAATAGAAGTGTCTTTTAAAACAAATGAGGAAAGTATTGCAAAAGAACAAAGAGAATTATTAATGAAGAGTTTAGACCAAAAAGGATGGTTGTTACCGAAAGATAGTTTGAAAACAGAGCTTATTTTTCAGTGAATAGTGAAAAAGGAATCCATACATATATGGATTCCTTTTTCTAATATATGAGTATTAAGCTAAATCAGCTGACACGAACATATCATTATTTTGAAGGTTTTTAGAGCGTAAGCTATAAGCAACTACCTTCTTTTTATATTGCTTTACAACATCAACATGCTCTTCATGACTATAAATGTAAAAGATAAAATCTTTTTTGCCACGTTTTGCATTGATAATTAAAGGCGTGCCCTCATTGTGTGGTGGTGCATAATAGCGATCTAAAAATAAACCTTCGTTAAAATCATGAATAATTTTAGATTTTTGTTCTCCTTCTAAGTTATTTCCATTGATTGTAACTGTCGAATTCTCTTCTTCCAGTTGTGGATGTGTTTCGTACTTGCTAATAATGGATTCAATAACAGTGTTAGGAAGGCTCGAAACGATAATTTTAAATGCCCCAAATACAACTAACATAACAATAAACCAAGTCGTCATAGTATATCATCCCCTTTTTCCTATTAAATAATATAACTCATATGGTAATAGTACATATGGTGAAGTTTTGTATAATTTGTGAAAAATATGCTGTTTTTACGAAAGAAATATTAGAAAAATCAATTTTGTTACAAAAAGTTGAAATCGAAGTATTTTAAAAGAAAAAGGTTTATAATAAAAATATAACTAATAACAACATTACTAATTATAAGGAAGTGTAACTATGAGTACTGTAGCAATCGTGTATGGTATTATCCTTTCTACAATTATCGTTTTATTTATTGTCGGGGTTTCACGATATATTCATAAATGGAAAGAATGCGTTGCGAAATTAAATCACATTGAAGAAGAACTTAGTGATTTAATGTTACATCATGGTAAATAAAAGATTATTTTTTAACTAAACAATGTGAAGAATATCACAAAACATGCTCTCATCATGAAGGCATGTTTTTTTGTTGTGTGAATGATTAGGCACATTCATACATTTTTTCCATACGATACAGTGTGAAACTAGAAATGTTCGGAGTGGAAAAGAGGGATAAAATGAGTAGTTCAGGTTATGTTCCAGATAATAAAAATTTAAAGAAAAGTTCAGGAACTCCAAATCTTTTCTTTGATTCGAGAAAAAACATCTTTTTTAAAAGGGATGAGAAAAACGTTGCATATGAAGTTACGTCAACGCAGTTACCAGCGATGATAGGAGGAGCGTTTGTTGATTTGTTTATGACGAAAGGGCATATGCGGGAACCGCATTGGCATCCGAATGCATGGGAATTAGATGTTGTAGTATCAGGAGAAGCAGTTACATCCATTTTAAACCCGGAAACGAATCAATTGCAAAATTATCATGTAAAGGCGGGGCAAACTGTCTTTATTCCAATGGGATGGTGGCATTGGATCACGGCGGTAACAGAAGAAGTACAATTACATTTGTTCTTCAATAACGATCAGTTTGAAACAGCAGAAGGATCAGACATACTTAGATTAACACCGCCAGAAGTATTTCAAGCGGCATACGGTGTAAATGCGGAAAAATTAGGAAAGGACCTTTCGCCAATTAAAGAGTCAGTTGTAATTGGTCCTCCTAACTCCAATCGACTAACAGATAGTAAACAAAGTGACGATTCAAATATAATCGTTACGTTAAATGGACAAATAACGTCATGTGAAATAGAGTAACTCTTTCTTTTTTAGGAAGAGTTACTCTGTTTTGTATAATTTTGTAATAGGGTTCGTTATAATGATGATATAGATGGGAATATATTAGAGGTGGCATATTGTGAACATATTAAAGATTATAGGAATTGTTGCAGGAGTCATTATAGTAGCTGTTATAGCTTTCTTTGCTATTATGAAGTACTATTTGTCAAAAGAAGATCCGAATTACGTATTAAAGTACATAAAAGAACATAAAGACGATGAAACATGTTCATTATTTATTAAAAGAAATGGAGAAGTATTAACTTCTATAAATAAAAATAAAAAATTGCCATTAGCGAGTACGGCAAAAATCGTAATAGCAGTTGAATTTGCTAAGCAAGTGTCGGAAGGGAAAATAAGTCGTGATGAACAAATTTCATTGCAGGAGCTAGATAAATATTACGTTAAAAACACTGATGGTGGAGCGCACCCTGACTGGTTAGAAGATGTCAAAACGAGAGAATTAGTGAAAAATGGACAAATTACTTTAGAAGAAGTCGCTAAAGGAATGATACATTATAGTTCTAATGCAAATACAACATATTTGCTAGATAAGCTTGGAATAGAAAGGGTAAATGACAGTTTAAAAGAATTAGAACTTACTAGTCATGACAAGTTCACTTCATATACTGCTTCGCTATATATGAGAGGGTATGTAGAAAAAGAACTTCATGTGCCAGAAAATCAGTCATTAAAAACGTTACGTAACATGTCAAAAGATGAATATAATAAACATGTGTTACAAATACAGGAATGGATGAAAGACGAAGAAGAATGGAAAAAACGGGATATTCCATTAAAGGTAGATATGGAATTTCAGCGAATTTGGTCAGATCGATTAGTGGGTGCAAACGCTAAAGATTATATGAGTATAATGGAAAAAATAAATAGTAGAAAGTATTTTCCAAAACCAATGCAAGAAGAAATCGAGAACATTTTCAAAGGAACAGTTAGTAATAGTAAGTTCGAATATGCTGGTCAAAAAGGTGGTTCTACTGCATTCGTATTGACAAAAAGTTTGTATACTACAGATAAAAAAGGTAATAAGGTAGAAGTTGTTATTATGTTTAACGGTATAGAAGATCAAGTTGCATACCAAAAGCTGAGAAAAAATGTAGATTATTTTATTCGAGACATTATAATAAGTGAGGAATTCGAAAATAAATTATAATAGAATAATTTTATTATGTAAACAAGATGCTATTAAAGGTAGGTGTTGAGATGAGGTTGAATGAGTATATGCTTGAAACGTTTCCAAATTTAGAACTTAGACCACCTCTATTTTATAATGGGGATATTGGTATTCGCTTTAGATTAGGTGTGAACTATGATTGCAATAACATTTATGAAAACTGCCCATATTTAGAAGGCGTTTATAATAGAGCGATTACTTTATTTCAGTCTTTACATGCAACAGAAGATGATATTTATATCGTAGTGGATGTAAATGACTATGCAGACGGTGAAACTTTCAAACACAAATTGAATATCTTTTCTAAGTATGTAAAAGAGAAGTCCGATTTGTTTAAGTTACAGAAAAATACAATCCCTTATATTTTTCCAGAAGACGATGAAGACGGGGTATATAAAACGCATAGATATACTTTGAAATGTAAAGTTTCAGACTTGAAATACATTCCTATGCTAAAAGCAATTTGTAATCAAGATATGGGAATAAAACCGCGTATTTTTCATAGGGTGTATTTCATAAATATTAACAAGAATACTATATTTCACGTTTATGATGATAGAGGTTGCGATGTATTAGCTACGTCTCCTAATACAATTAGAGATATTTATCATACATATAGTGATTGGATATTAGAATACGACAGAAATAAAATTGATAAAGTATTTAATTGAATGTAGTCTATTTTAAATGAGGGAAACACCATATGGGGTGTTTCCCTTTTATTAATATGAAAATCAACATTTAAATTTGAAAGCACTTATTATAAAGGTAAAGGGATTTGATGGTAATGTATTGAATTTGGATAGAAACAGAAAAGGGGGATGAATAAATGACCACAATATATTTCGTTCGCCATGCCCATTCTACATATACAAAAGAAGAACGGGAACGGCCTTTATCTGAAATAGGGCACTTAGATGCAAAGAATGTAACACGCTTATTAAAAGATAAACATATAGATGTTGTAATCTCTAGCCCGTACAAAAGGGCAATTCAAACTGTACAAGGAATTGCGAATACATATAATATATCGGTACAAATAGAAGAAGATTTACGTGAAAGATTATTAAGTACAGAGCCGGTACAGGATTTTAATGGTGCTATGGAGAAAGTGTGGGGAGATTGGAATTATGCATACGAAGGCGGAGAATCAAATGATGTAGCACAAAGGCGCGCTGTAATATGTATGCAAAGTATATTAAGAAAATATAAAGGTAAGAATATTGTAATAGGTACGCATGGAAATATTATGGTATTACTAATGAATTATTTTGATTCGAAATATGATTTTCAGTTCTGGAAAACCCTTTATATGCCTGATGTGTATAAATTAACTTTTGATAATAATCGTTTCAGTTTAGCTGAAAGAATACCGTTTACAGATTATCAGATAAATAATTTGTAAAAGTTTATCAAAAAAAGAGGAAAGAGAGAAGTTATTGTAGAAGTATGACTTTGTAACATAAAAATTATATGTTAAAGGAGGCTGTTTACATGTTTGAGAAAGAGAAAGAAGGGCTTATTGAAGTTCACAACGTATATGAAATTGCACCAGCAGATGGAACAATTATTGGTATGGCAACGGAAGAAGAAATGGAAATTGCTGCTGAACTAGAGCTGCAGTACTATGCCCATTCTCGTTTGTTAGAAGCAAATATTCAGTTAGACGGTTCCTCCTATAAAGAGTTACTTCAGGAGTTCCAGGAGTACGAAAGAAAATCAATGAGTTTTTGGCGAGCAATACATAAGCGTTTAGCTGTGCCATGGGCATGGGTATTACGTATTGATGTTGCGAACGGTCCTATTTATGTAAGTAATGGGAATGCGTATTACGAAGAAATCGATGATGAAGAAGATTATGAATAGATAAGTAAGGAAGCAGCTTTAGTTGCTTCCTTTTTTTATTGATAGAGATTGAATTGCTTCAATAATAATATCAGGTCGATCATTTTCGATTCCGTGACCAGCATGTTCGGCAAGTATATATTGGCTAAGTACGGAGAGTTGTAATTGTTCATGAATCAGTTCTTGCCACATTGATTCAAGTTGTGTTGCTTCCTCTTTTGGCATGCCGCTTTCAATCAACTGGGTAATAGAAAATTGAGGGTCTCTACCGATAACGATTAAAGGTGTTTCTAATGTTTTATATAGCTCTTTTATTGAGCGAGCACAATTTTTCCACTCACATAGTTCGGAAGCTGTCGCTTTATATAATAGAGGAGAGGTAGAAAATTTAATGTACTGTCTTGATTGGTTAGCGAGTATAGGTTTTAGTTCATTATAAAGCATGTGTACATCCATTCTTGAATATGTATTATATTTTTGAAGCCATATATCATCAGAATCTGTTTGATCAGAAATTGGTAAATAAAGTTCATCTAGTCGGTGTAAGTTCATAGAAGTAGAATCAACTAAAATAAGTGCTCGCAGCATATCTTCATGTAACATCGCAAAATGTTGTGCGCATAGGCCTCCGTAGGAATGACCGATTAGAATGATTGGGTCGTGAATATCTAGTTTTTGTAGTAACATATGAAGTTCTTTTGTTACTTGTTTTGTAGTACGTAAATGATTTCCTAGTTCGCTTTTTCCGTAACCTGGGCGATGGTATGAAACGACTGTAAAGTGCTGTGAAAGCTTTTTTATAATAGGAAGCCAATCATAAAATGAGCAAGTCATTCCGGTTTGAATGACTACAGTTTGTTTACCACTTCCTTTTATATATACTTCTATATTTTGCCCCATTATTTCTACAAATTTATGAATGTTAATTCCTCCTAAGCTTGAAATAATTTTTGACAAACAAAAACGATACACCAAACACCTATACCGAGTAGGACAGATGTACTAAGTGTAAATGAATTTTTCAAACCAATATAGACGATAAATAATAGTAGTGCGGATGCAGGGAATCCATATAATACCCCTAAAGCAAATTGACTTAATTCTTGTTTGTTACCACCTTCGAAAGAAATCCAAAATAGGCTTAGTAAACTAATGAGTGGAAGGGCAGCAATAAAGCCGCCTATCGTACTATAATATTTGGCGACTTCAGTGATAACGCCGATAATAAGTGCGGAAACAATTACTTTAACGAGGAAATGCATATTTTGCCTCCTTCGCTAATAACGAAAGGGCTTTTTCGATTAATTGTTGTTCTTCTTTTGATAACTGAGATTCTAATATTTTTATCTTTTCTTTATCTAGTAAAGTATGCTTTTCTAATACTTCAATGCCTTCTTTCGTTAATGTAAGGTTCACAACTCTTTCATCTTGTTTGTTTCTTTCTTTCATGATAAATCCTTTTTGAATAAGGCGCTTTACGTGTTCAGACGCTGTGTTATGGGATAGACTAAGCTCAGTAGCCACTTTTCCAATTGTTATATCTTTCTCACGAGAAATGAGTTGTAGAATACGAATGGCTTGGTGAGAAAGGTTGTCCTCATACTCATATCGTAAATGATAATAAATGCTCTCCCAATGCTGATTGATGTCTTTCATAATGATAAATCCCCCTGTTTTTATATCGTATAGTAAGATATATTCGTGAGGGTAGAAGTAAAATCCTTTTATTTGGATAAAAAATGTTGAAAAAGTTTATTTTTATTGAAATATAAGGTAATCTATGTGTAAAGGTATACATTTAGCAAGAGAGAGGATGATAGCTGTGAATACATTCAAATGGATGAGTCATGAACAGATGTATGTAGATGAAATACATGTTGAAAAATGTGGTCCTCTTTCAGTCGGCGTATATGGGGGAAATCAAGAAAGTGATGCATATGAACGAGGAGATGCGGTGCTTGCTTGGTGGGATCCTGAATTACAATTTGAATTTGTTATGATTTTTGATACACACCACAAAACAAAAAATATAAATTATATAATAGAAGCAATTTCAGAAAGAAAAGAGAAATTAAAAGAGTTATTTTCCTACCCGATACATTTAGCTTTTCATCATACACATATGTACTTATTAGCGTTATTTACAGATGAGTTGTTTATTGAAAAATGTGATCAAGATGATGAGGAACTTGCATGCTTAATTTGTTTACGAAAAGGCGAATTTTTATATTGGCTATCAGTTGGTGATTGTTTCGCATATTTATTCCATTCTGAGAAAACGAAGAATAGTAAAGGGCGATTAAATAAACGGAAAAATTACGAATATATTGGTAGAAAAAATATTTTCGCAGCAAATACACCTTGCTTTACGTCAGGTGTAAGAGGATTAGAAAAAGGAATGAATCACATTGTAATGGCAACGGACGGTATTTTAGAGTGTGATAAACGAAGGTTTGATGATGATCAATCTTTAGTAGAAATATTGCACGACGGAAATAGCTTACAGATTGAGCCAGTATTAACAAATGTACTACAGTGGAAAGGTAGAGATTGTGCCACTATTATTGGATGGTCCATTGATACTGAAAATAAAAGATGCGCTAATTAACATAAAAGGAGTTCAAGGTTTTTATCCTTGAACTCCTTTTTGTTAAGCAATATGGATTTGATATGTTTTCAACCATTCATTTACTTGAAGCATGTATTCCATAGCACTTCTTGCTTCAAAATTGTTAATGTCTTTATTACTTTGATCGGCAATGGCAAGTAATATGGAATGATTAATAAGTGAGAAAATAGGATTGTTTTTATTGCTGCACATGTCGAGTGATAAATGACGGATTGTTTGCAGATAATGTGGGTCTTGTGAAGTTGGATAAGCGCTTTTTCTTCTATTACGTACATCGTCGGGTAAAGCAGGTTGTAGTGCTCTACGTAAAATGCCTTTTTCAATATTATCAATGCTTTTTATGTTGAAAGGAACGTTCCATAAATATTCAACTAATCGATAATCGCAAAATGGTACGCGAACTTCAAATCCTACAGCCATACTCATACGGTCTTTCCGGTCAAGTAAGAACGGAAGAAATCTCGTTAAAAATAAATAAAACATTTGACGTTGCTTCGCGGATTTTTTACTTTCACCTTCAAGAGTAGGTACTTCAAGTATCGCTTCTTGGAATCGTGTATCAATATAGTTTTCTAAGTTACATTCGTTATTTACTTCATTTAGTAGAAGAGGAGATGTATTTTTCCAATTTGTGAGCCACGGAAACTTATCTACATACAGTAATTCTTCTTGGTGAAACCAAGGATATCCCCCGAATACTTCATCAGCAGATTCTCCAGATAAAGCTACAG
>Ga0209130_1001340_pt1 | contig 16657 bp, 21 predicted proteins | sample AraplaMF_Cvi_mLB_FD_184264 | JGI IMG/M metagenome (GOLD analysis project Ga0209130, IMG submission 184264) | Arabidopsis root microbial communities from the University of North Carolina, USA - plate scrape MF_Cvi_mLB (SPAdes) (version 2) | ecosystem: Host-associated > Plants > Roots > Endosphere...
AGTTAATAATTTCGTTCTAAGCCCGCGAGCCGTTAAGGCAGGATTTGGTGTGATTCCAAAGCCGACAGTATAGTCTGGATGGGAGAAGATGGAGGTTCAAGCGTTCAAAAAAGATATGGATTTGAACGTCTGTTTGATGTGCCTTAAATTCTCCCTTTGTGTAAAACACAAAGGGTTTTTTCGTTCTATGAAAAAATAGGCATAGCAGAACCTTTCCACTTTCCATGAGATGATCGATGGAAAAGGAGAGAGAAAGATGAAACAAAAAAACAGTGTAGTGCAGATGGTGAGTGTAGCGATGCTAAGTAGTATTGCATATTTACTGATGATGTTGGACTTCCCGTTCCCAGGGCTTCCGCCATTTTTAAAAATTGATTTTAGTGATGTGCCAGCTTTAATTGCTGCGATTATTTTCGGACCAGTTGCGGGGATAATTGTAGAGGCGATAAAGAACATTTTACATTACGGGATTCAAGGGAGTTTAACGGGAGTACCAGTTGGAGAAATTGCTAACTTTATTGCAGGATGTTTATTTATTGGACCAGCAGCTTTCTTATTTAGAAAGTATCGTACTGTTAAAAGTTTAACGACAGGATTAATGCTAGGGACAATTACAATGGCGCTTATTATGAGTGTATTAAATTACATCATCATATTCCCAGCTTACACTTGGTTTTTAAATTCACCAGCTATGTCTAGCGAAGCTATAAGAACGACGGTTGTAACGGCAATCTTACCATTTAATTTAATTAAAGGAATTGTTGTGACAATTGTATTTGTAGCGTTATTCTCACGCCTGAAAGTATGGGTGTTTGCAAAAATGAAAAATGCATAAATATAAAATAAAACCATTAGTAGTATGGAACTACTAATGGTTTTTTATTAAATATAATGAAAATGGAAAACAAAAAATCCCCCTCAAATGAATGAGGGGGATTTTTTGAAGTTAATAAAAGACTATTCGAATTTTAAAGCATCGCCGTCGAATGATTCGTCAGCAACTTTGATTGAGTCAGTTGGACAACCTTCGAATGCATCCATCATATCTTCAAGTAATACATCTGGAATTTCAACGATACCTTGGTTATCGTCTAATGTTACGAATGCAATACCTTCATCATCATAGTCATAAATGTCTGGTGCAGCAGCGCCACAAGCACCACATGCGATACAAGTATCTTTATCAACGATTGTATATTTTGCCATCTTTTTTCCCTCCTGATAATATGTATGTGAAAAGCTCGCCATAAAAATTATAACCTTATTGTAAAACGGTTTTTAAAACTTTTCAACATAAAATTATAATGATAATCCTTATCAATTAGAGTGTCAACTAATTTTTGCATTATGTCATAAGATTTTCAAAATACGTAAATGTTATTTCGTTTGGTACAATAGAATATATACAAGTATATATTGCCGATATGATAAGTTTAATGAGTGAAGGTAGATGGGTATCATACGAAAAGCAATTAAGTTAGATTGAAGGGTGGAAGCGGTAATGCAACTACAATATACTTTATTGTATTGTTTAAAACAATTGAATGGTGAAAGAACCGTTTCTTCTATTTATTATTTATTAAAGGGAAAACGTTCTTCGCAAACGTTACAAGATGGAAATATGTTCCGAATCTCTTTTTTGTTTGGAATATATAAATCGTTAAATAGAACTGAATATGATCGTGAAGTTGCAAAGTTATTGCAAGCGGATTGGATTCAAGAGATACATGAAAATACATATTTGTTAACACCTAAAGGTAAAATGCAGTTACATACATGGGAGGAAGGGTATGCTTTTCCAGCGCATTTACATGGTTTGCACTATGGCGAATTAGGTGAAACATTTTGGAAAAGATTATCTTTAACTATTCAAACTATATCTAATTTACAACAGAATAATACGAAGTTTATTCCTATTCAACAAGATACAGAAATAATGGTGTGGGTGAAACGCTTTTTAACAGGTATGCCGTATAGGCGAAGTGAATTAGCGAAAAGATTATGGGAAGAAATACATAACCTTTTAGGGAAATGTGATGTGGTAGAAGCGACGATTGTAACATATAGATTAACAGGATATGAACGTATCGGTTGTACATTACAGCAGTTAGCGGAAATTACGAAACAAGATATATTCAGGGTGTACTTTTTATTTTGGGGTACAATTCATTTCCTTATACAAGAAGTTCGAGATAAAGAAAAAGAATTTCCATTATTAGCTGAGATTATTTCTTATCCAAATGAGAGAGCTGAATTATTTAGTTTATCAACGAAAAAAACATATAATTTTTGGAGGCAAGGGCGCTCTTTAGAAGAAATAGCTACAATTAGAAATTTAAAGGTTGCAACGATAGAAGACCATTTTGTTGAAATTGCTTTGCGAGAGAGAGACTTTTCTATCGAGATGTTTATGGAAAAAGACAAAATAGATAAAGTAACGAGAGTAATTGATACATTACAAACACGTAAGTTGCGTGAGTTGAAACAAGCGGTCGGAGAGGATATCTCTTATTTTGAAGTTCGTCTTGTATTGGCGCGGATGGAGGGTATAAATGAAACTTGAGGAATATTTATATAGGTGGTTTGGATATTCTGAATTTCGTCCAGGTCAAAAAGAAGTAATTACAGATTTATTAGAAGGAAAAGATGTTATAGCAATGCTTCCGACCGGAAGAGGGAAGTCTATGTGTTATCAACTTCCAGGGTTAATGCAAGAAGGAACGGTACTTGTAGTATCGCCATTATTATCTTTGATGGAAGATCAAGTTACACAATTAAAATATGTTGTGAAAAACCGAGTGATAGCATTTAATAGTTTTCGGACATTACATGAAAAAAGAGAAGCGATGAAAAAATTAGCTTCATATAAATTTATTTTTGTTTCGCCAGAGATGTTACAGTCGGAATTGTTAATAAGAGAATTGAAGAAAGTTCATATTTCATTATTTGTTGTCGATGAGGCCCATTGTATTTCGCAATGGGGTTATGATTTTAGGCCAGATTATAAAAAACTAAATGTAGTCATTGAGAATATCGGGTCTCCTACGGTGCTAGCATTAACGGCTACAGCGACGAAAGATGTACTCCAGGATATAGCAGAAAGTCTAGATTTGAAGAATGTGACGCAGCATGTATACTCTATTGATCGTCCAAACATTGCAATGGAAGTACAATTTGTGGAGACGATAGAAGAGAAGAAAGAAGCGCTTTTGGACCAGGTTATGTATTTGCAAGGGCCAGGAATTGTATATTGTTCAAGCAGAGCGTGGACAGAACGTTTAACGGAATATTTAAGAGGAAAAGGCGTGATTGGTGTCGCTTTCTATCATGGTGGTATGGAACATGAAGAGCGTATGTTAATTCAACAGCAGTTTATGAATGACCAGTTACAGCTAGTAATATGTACAAGCGCTTTTGGTATGGGAGTAAATAAGTCGAATACAAGATATATTATTCATTTCCATTATCCGACTAATATAGCTTCTTATTTGCAAGAAATCGGAAGAGCTGGAAGAGATGGTGAACCGAGTATAGCTATCTTACTATGTAGTCCGTTAGATCACGATTTACCAATTTCAATCATTGAAGACGAATTGCCGAGTCCGTCACAAATACAATTTTTATTCTCTTTACTACAAGAAAGAATGTTTCAAACGAAAGAATTACCAATAGAAGAGGTAGAAGAAATTTGTTATAATGCAGCAAGATTTAATGAACAATATTGGCGTTTCATCCGCTATCATCTGGAGCGGCTTGGAATCATACAACAGCGAAAATTAATATTAGAGAGCTTGTCAGATGAAATTATGAACAGATTAATAGCTGAAGTAGAAATAAGACTACGTAATAAATATAGTGAGCTAGAAAACATGAAATCATGGATACAAGTAAAAGGATGTAGACGTGAATATTTGCTGCAACAGTTCGGTTATAGAAAAGAGGACGAGTTGCAGAATTGCTGTGACTATTGTCATATTACAAAAACAGATTATAAAAAAAGACAAGCGCAACAATCGGATTTCGACTATAATTGGGAAACAGAGTTACAAAAGCTTTTCGGTCTAGAAAAGATGGGGGAATGATGAACATTCAAAGGCATAATATTGAAGATATGAGTCCGAAAGAAATAAGGCTAAATCTGTATATCACACAGTTCATTATTATCGGTATCGGTTGTTTACTAGCATATATATTATTCCGAGATATAAAATCGGTGTATAATCTGTGGAAATGGGAACCGATGTCTATACTTATAATAGGTGGCTTGTTAGCGATTGGTATTGTGTTATTAGATTATGTTGCAATGCGAGTATTTCCGGAGTCTTGGTTTGATGATGGGGGTATTAACGATAGGATGTTTCAAGGAATGTCAATTATGCATCTATTCGTTATTACGTTCATTATCGGCTTTGCAGAAGAATTTTTATTTAGAGGTGTAGTGCAGACGCACTTTGGAATTGTAATAGCGAGTTTAGTATTTGCAGTGTTACATATTCGATATATAAAAAAGCCGTTTTTGTTTTGTTTCGTCTGTTTCATTAGTTTTGTCTTTGGTTACGTATTTGAATGGACAGGAAATTTGTTTATAACAATCTTTGCACACTTTCTTGTAGATTTTATAATGGGACTCCAATTAAGAAAATAAATGGAAGGTGGTGGTGAACAACATGAGGAAACGAATTCCTGACTTTGAAGAGGAATTAGAAGTTGAGCGAGTGGAAGAAAAAGAAGGTTTACCGCCGCGTAGTGAAATTCATAGAAATAAAGAGAACAAACAAAAGTTTAAAATGAATCATATTTTCGTCCGAGTTTTAACATTTCTATTCATATTACTACCAATTAGTATTTTATGGTATACAGATAAATATATTCAGGTGAAAAGTGATGGTAATAACGCTGGGAAAAGTGCCTTTGAGGTCATTTTCTTTGATTCAGCTAAATCTGATTCCGAAGCATCTTCTGAGAAGATCGTAACGCATACGGTGAAAGAGGGAGAAACTTTAGAAAGTATAGCGAAGCAATATTTTTCAGATGAAACTGGGATCGAAGTAATTAAAAAGTATAATGACTTACAAGAAGATGAAGTGAATGTAGGTCAAGAATTAAAAATTCCGATAAAAGATAAGTCCACAAAACAAGAGAGTTAGTAAAATACTTACTATAAAAACTGAGGATTATCTTTATGAGGAGGGGAGTAAAAATATATGATATGGATTATCTTATTAAGTACTCTCATATGTATTGGTATTATATTTCTTCTTGTTATGTATAAAGAAGCAATGCGTGATACGGTGCTAGAACATACTTTAATATTTGAAGAGTTTCCGAAAAGTTTTCAAAAAGTAAATGTATTTTTTATATCAGATATTCATAGAAGGATCATTTCGAATTCTTTAATTGAACAAGTAAAAGGAAAAGTAGACATTGTAATTATTGGTGGTGATTTAGCGGAAAAAGGTGTCCCTTTATCGCAAATCTCTGCAAATATACAAAAGTTAAGAGCGATAGCTCCTGTATACTTTGTATGGGGAAATAATGATTATGAGATTGAATATCATGAATTAGATGCTTTGTTATTAGAAAATAATGTGAAAGTTTTAGATAATACAAGAGTTGTATTTGAATCTGAATTTGGAGAGAAAATTTGTTTACTCGGTGTAGATGATGTTGGGATGAAACGTGATCGTTTAGATTTAGCGTTGGCTGATTGTAAAGAAGATGGTTTTCGCATATTAATTAGCCACAACCCTGATATAATAAACAAAATGTCTGGAAAAGAACAAATTTCCCTTGTGTTAAGTGGACATACACATGGAGGGCAAATCCGATTATTCCCATCTAAAAAATATTTAAAAGGTGGCGTATATAAGCGTTCAAGTGTGACCCTTTTTGTTAGTAATGGCTATGGAACAACGTTGATTCCATTTCGTTTCCGAGCACCTGCTCAAACACATATTATTACGTTACAGGGAGGGAAATAATGCCAACTCTAAACGGAAAATATAACATAAAAGCTGTTTCGAATATAATTGGAATTCAGCCGAGTACGCTTCGTGCGTGGGAAAGACGATATCAAATTATTGCCCCAAAGCGGAATCATGCGGGGCATCGATTATATACAGAAGAGCATGTTCAAATTTTGAAATGGTTAATGGACAAGGTTTCTTCCGGCATGATGATTGGACAAGCAGTTCAATTATTAGAAGGGAATCGTTTGCAGAGTGATGTTCAAAAAGAAATACATTACGATAAAGAAGTTGTTTTAGTGGACGATTTACTACAAGCTTTGTTAAAATTTGATGAAATTACAACTTCTGCATTGTTAAACGAGGCTTTTAGTATTTATGCAACAGAAAAAGTTATAGCAAGTATTGTTCTTCAAGTGTCAAATAAATTGTTAACGTTAAAAAATAATAATGAAGTTACAATGGTGCAGTTCCAATATATCGTATCATTTTTACAAACTCGTCTAGGGATGGTGTACCATAATGCATCATCGTTTTCTTCTATACACAAAGTTGTTGTGTTAGAAAATAATATGTTGAAAGGGTTTGTTTTCTCAACGTATTTACGATTAAAAGGATATGAGGTGATATATATTAGGTCAAGCTTAGCAGAAGATCGTATTTTATTAGCTGTTGAGCAAATACAACCTACATATGTAGTAGTCTCTTTTGATGATGAACGAGAACTTAAGAACGTAAATGTATTACAAGAAAAAAATGAGACCTTTTCTGTTGGGGTTATAGGAGAAATAAGTGCTCGAAATCAGTTGAACATTCAAACAAACCTAATTGGTGATACGAAAGAAGAATGGGATGATTGGTTAAAAATGTTAGAATAGTTGTTCGAAAAGAACCATCTATTTTCTATTTCATATAATAAAAATTATATTCATTGGTTACGTAGGGAGGGTATGAGATGAGGCTGGAACGATTAAATTACAATAAAATAAAAATTTTCTTAACATTTGATGATTTATCTGAACGAGGATTAACGAAAGAAGATTTGTGGAGAAATGCACCGAAAGTACAGCAATTATTTCGTGATATGATGCAAGAAGCAAATAAGGAATTAGGATTTGAAGCGGATGGTCCGATTGCAGTTGAAGTATTTTCTCTACAAGCGCAAGGAATGGTCGTAATTGTAACGAAAGAACATCAAGAAGTTGATACAGATGATGAGTTCCGTGACGAGTTTATTGAAATGCAAGTGACTCTAGATGAAAGCGAGCATATACTTTATGAGTTTGCTACACTAGATGACGTAATTAACCTGTCGAATCGTTTATATAACCTTGATGTAACTGGCGGAAAATTATATACGTGGGATGGACGCTTCTATCTTTGGATGGAAGAAGAGGAGCAAATTCAATTACTGAAGGCTGATTTTATAGCTATTTTAGCGGAATATGGTAATCCGTCGACGGCAACTATTTATCGCCTAATGGAATATGGCAAAGAATTAATGGATTCTCAAGCAATTGAACAAATACACAATTACTTTGTGAAAAAAGAAAACCTTAGCTAATAAAATATAGCTAAGGTTTTCTTTTTTCATTTACTTAAATGAATCTTTTCAAATTGCTGTATGTAAGTAAAATAAAAAATATTTAAATATTTAAGTATTTTACTTTTCTAAAAGCGATAAAAGGACTATAATGATAGTGAAAACGCTTGCAAAAGAAAATAGTTTGTATATATTTGTTAGCGTTTTCTATTGCATTCCAAATTTAACGGTGTATACTAGGCAATGAAGGTTTACTAAACAAGTGAAATTACAGGGGGTTTACTTACTATGGTAGCCGAAAAGGGAACTCAAACGAAAACACAACAACAAGGGGAACAACATTTTGAATTGTTAAATTCAACACAAATTGTAATTAATGAAGCATTAGAAAAATTGGGTTATCCAAACGAAGTATATGAATTATTGAAAGAACCAATTCGTATGATGACAGTGAAAATTCCAGTTCGTATGGATGACGGGACTGTTAAAATATTTACAGGATATCGTGCACAACATAATGATGCTGTTGGTCCAACGAAAGGCGGAATTCGCTTCCATCCAAACGTAACAGAAAATGAAGTGAAAGCACTTTCTATTTGGATGAGTTTAAAATGTGGTATTGTTGATTTACCATACGGTGGAGGTAAAGGTGGAATCATTTGTGACCCACGTGAGATGTCTTTCCGTGAATTAGAAAGATTAAGCCGCGGTTATGTACGAGCAATTAGCCAAATTGTTGGTCCGACAAAAGATATTCCGGCTCCAGATGTATTTACAAACTCACAAATTATGGCATGGATGATGGATGAGTATAGCCGTATCGATGAATTTAATTCACCAGGATTTATTACAGGTAAACCACTTGTATTAGGTGGATCACACGGACGTGAAACAGCGACTGCAAAAGGTGTAACAATTTGTATTCGTGAAGCTGCGAAAAAACGTGACATTGATATTAAAGGTGCACGCGTTGTTGTTCAAGGATTTGGTAACGCTGGTAGCTTCTTAGCTAAATTTATGCATGATGCAGGCGCGAAAGTAATTGCAATTTCAGATGCTTATGGCGCATTACATGATCCAAATGGATTAGATATTGACTACTTACTAGATCGTCGCGATAGCTTCGGTACTGTAACAAAACTATTTAATAATACAATTTCAAACAAAGAACTGTTAGAACTTGATTGCGACATTTTAGTTCCAGCTGCAATTGAGAACCAAATTACAGAAGAAAATGCTGATAAGATTAAAGCGAAAATTGTGGTTGAAGCTGCAAATGGCCCAACTACATTAGAAGCAACCAAAATCTTAACAGATCGTGGTATTTTACTTGTTCCAGACGTATTAGCAAGTGCTGGTGGTGTTACAGTATCTTACTTTGAGTGGGTACAAAATAACCAAGGTTACTACTGGACTGAGGAAGAAGTAGAACAACGTTTAGAAAAAGTAATGGTAAGATCATTCGATTCAATTTATGAAACATCACAAGTTCGTAAAGTAAACATGCGCTTAGCTGCATACATGGTTGGTGTTCGTAAAATGGCTGAGGCTAGTCGCTTCAGAGGTTGGGTATAATATATAATGTTTTGAGAAAACGTGATTTCCTTTCGAGGGGATCACGTTTTTTTGTTGAAGTATTAAATTGAGGTGTTGTATATGGAAAATGAAATGATGGAACAAGTAGAACAATTAGAAGAAAAGGTTAAGAGGTTAGAGGGAGAACTTGCAAGAACGATGGAAGCCAGAAAAACAAGTATCGTTCGGGTGTTCGGGGAAGGGTTACTGTTTTTAATATTTGGTTTGGTTGTAGTAGGGCCGATTATCGCCGTTGTAATCTCAATTCTTACTTGGCTTGCTGAAAAATAAAATAAAAACAAAAAGAACGCTTGTTCCACACGAACAAACGTGCTATACTCTCCTTAGATAAACAAAACGGAAATGATTTTAAGGAGAGATAAATGATGAAAATGACAGTAGACCAAAGATTTATGATGCCAGCGGATGTTGTAGAACGAGTGGAAGTATTACGAAACAAGCAAAGTAAGCGTGGCACATTATTACAATCAGTAAATAAATTTTTCGGTTTAGATACGAAAGAAGATTGTGTTTGGTTTTACGGTTTTTATGGAGTGGCTGTAAGTATTTTATTATTTATGGTATTCACATCAAATATTTTCGATTTTATCTTCGCATAAGAAATATGCTATAAGGACATTGCTACCGAATACATATAAGGAAGTAAGGTAATCTTCTAAAGCGGGAGTTGGTAGTAATGGCGATGTTTCCTATAGAGCGTAACTATATTGGATATGGAAGTTCACGACCGGGAATTCCTCTTTCTAAAGTAAGGTTTATTGTAAGTCATGATACGGGGAATCCTGGTAGCAATGCGATAGGGAATCGAGATTACTTTAATGAAATACAACCGAAAGCTTCGGCGCATACATTTATAGATGATAAAACGATATTGGAAATTATTCCTATAAATGAAGTTGCGTATCATGTTAGATATGGTGTGCCGACGGATAATGACTTATATGGTTATGATGCGAATAAGGCTGCCATTGGGGTAGAACTTTGTTATGGCGGTGATGTTAACTTTTGGGAAGCATATACTCGTTTTACGTGGTATCATGCGTATTTATGCCAAAACTTCGGTTTGAATCCAAAAAAAGATATCGTATCACATAAAACATTGGATCCAGCTAGAAAGATTGATCCTGAGAATGTATTAGGGAAACAAGGTATTAAATTTCAGCAGTTTTTAGCAGATGTCTATCGGATGTATGTTTCGTTTAGATGACAAATATATGAAAAATGAATACAATAAAGATAGGTGCCTACTGCTGTAAGTAGGTTTTTTCTTGTTTATATAAAATAGAGCAGAGGTAGAAGACTAGGAGTGAACTGAGTATGCAAAAAGAGACAGTTATTATTATCGGAGGCGGTCCATGCGGATTAGCAGCAGCGATTTCGTTGCAAAAAGTGGGGTTAAATCCGTTAGTAATCGAAAAAGGAAACATTGTAAATGCAATTTATAATTATCCAACTCACCAAACATTTTTCTCCTCTAGTGAAAAATTAGAAATTGGTGAAGTGGCTTTTATTACAGAAAATCGTAAGCCATTTCGTAATCAAGCGCTTGCGTATTATCGTGAAGTAGTAAAGCGTAAATCTGTACGTGTAAATGCATTTGAACGAGTGGAACAAGTTCAAAAAGATGGTGATGTTTTTAAAGTTGAAACGACGAAGCGTGACGGAAACAAAGAAATATATGTGGCAAAATACATTGTTGTCGCAACTGGATATTATGATAATCCGAATTATATGAATGTACCTGGTGAGAAACTTGAGAAAGTAGCTCATTATTTCAAAGAAGGACATCCTTATTTTGATCGAGATGTCGTTGTAATAGGTGGTAAAAATTCAAGTGTAGATGCGGCGTTAGAGCTTGTTAAATCGGGTGCACGTGTAACAGTTCTATACCGTGGTGGGGAATACTCGCCAAGTATTAAGCCGTGGATTTTGCCGGAATTTGAGGCGTTAGTACGAAATGGGACAATTCAAATGCATTTCCATGCGCATGTAAAAGAAATTACTGAGCATACGTTGACGTATACAGTAGATGGTGAAGCAAATACAATTCAAAACGATTTTGTATTTGCTATGACGGGTTACCATCCAGACCACAATTTCTTAACAAAAATGGGAGTTCTGATTGATGAAGCAACAGGGCGTCCGATTTATACAGAGGGTAGTATGGAAACAAACGCTGAAAATATTTTTATTGCAGGTGTAATTGCTGCGGGGAATAACGCAAATGAAATATTTATCGAGAACGGTAGATTCCATGGAGATGCGATTGCGCACACCATTGCATCAAGAGGAGAATAAAAAGCAGCTGTCGAAAAACTCGACAGCTGCTTTTTTAATCGTGCATATACATATTTTGGATTGTTTCGTGAGAGTTTGTATTCTCTAATGCGACTAACAATTTAATACGTGCCTTTTGAGCGTTTAAACCGTATGTGAATATAACACCCATATCTTTTAGTTGTTTGCCCCCGCCTTCATACGAATATACATCTTGAACGATACCGTTGAAACAGCGAGACACTAATACAACAGGAATTCCTTTGCTTATTAACCGTTCTAAACTAGGAAGTGTTCGTGGAGGTAAATTACCTTGTCCAAGTGCTTCAATAACAATTCCGTCTACTGGTAGTGTTTCGATTGCTGATAATAATGTATCATCCATACCTGCGTATGCTTTTAGAACGACAACGTTTTTAGAAATCTGTCGTACTGCGCATGTTTCGTGATGCACTAAAGCATGATGGAAAACAACACCGCGTTTTGTTACCATGCCAATTGGTCCGTACTGTGGACTTTGGAATGTCGCGACATTACTTGTGTGCGTTTTTGTTACATTTGTAGCGCAATGTATTTCATCATTTAATACGACTAAAACACCTTTTTCAGCAGCTTCATTACTGCTAGCAACTTTTACAGCTGATAAGAAATTATATAGACCATCAGCACCTAATTCATTACTAGAACGCATTGCTCCTGTCACAATGATTGGGATGGTTGCTTGAACTGTTAAATCAAGAAAATAAGCTGTCTCTTCTAATGTATCGGTACCATGCGTAATGACTACGCCGTGAATATTATCTTGTTTTACTCTTTCGTCAATGATGACTTGTAATTGTAGCATTTCGCTAGGAGTCATATGAGGAGATGGAAGATGGAACACATCTTCGACAATTAAATCAACATCGCCTTCTAAATCAGGAATAAATTTCAAAAGAGGATTCTTTTCACCTGGTTGTACAACCCCAGTTTCTTTATCTTCTTCCATTGCAATTGTTCCGCCTGTGTGTAAAACTAGGATTCTTTTCAATGCTTATACCCCTTTCAAGTTGAAAAATACATTTAGAACATAACATGTTTTGAGTAAATTCGACAATGAAAATGTATAAAAGTATGCTTAGAAAATGACAATAAAATGAATTGCTTTAAGCGTTTGCTGGTAAGTGGTTATTAGATTAGGTTTTGTTTATATAAATTTACGAAATTAGATGTGTAAGTATAGAGGGGAAGGAGTGAGTTTTTTGGAAAAAGTGGAAAGAATTATAATTCGTATATTGCTGATTCAATTTATTTGTCTTTCTATTGTTCAACTACTTTTTATACATAAATCTTCAGTGAAATATTTATCGAAAATTGTTTATTACGAAGGTGTCGTCACGAAAAATAAGGCGCAAATCTTACAGGTGAATAAGTAGTTTTCATTTTCTTCTATGGTGGATTATGCTACAATAATTGAGGATTTAATGACGTGAAGCAAATGGGAAGAAGCAGGGGGAGAATACCTGCTTTTCGTTTTGTTTTATAAGTGAAAAATGAGGTGTTACAATGGATAAACGAATTTCGATTGCTATAGATGGTCCAGCAGCAGCTGGGAAAAGTACAGTTGCAAAAGTTGTTGCAAAAAAACTTTCATATGTTTACATTGATACAGGCGCAATGTACCGTGCTATTACATATGCAGCCCTTGAACAAAAAGTGGATCTTGAAAATGAAGAAAAGTTAATGGAAGTTGTAAAAAATGTGAATATTGAATTTCAGCAAGGGGAAAATACACAACTTGTATTTTTAAATGGACAAGATGTTTCTGAAGTGATTCGTACGCCTGATGTGACGAATCGCGTATCTATTGTAGCAAAGCATCGTCTTGTTCGTGAAGAAATGGTACGTCGTCAACAAGAATTAGCTGAAAAAGGCGGCGTAGTAATGGATGGCCGTGATATTGGTACACATGTACTACCAGATGCTGAAGTGAAAATCTTTATGCTTGCTTCTGTAGAAGAAAGAGCAGAAAGAAGACATTTAGAAAATATGAATAAAGGTTTCGATTCTAATTTAGAGCAGTTAAAAGAAGAAATTGCTAGGCGTGATAAATTAGATTCAGAACGTGAAGTTTCTCCTTTGAAAAAAGCTGATGATGCATTGGAATTAGATACAACTTCTTTATCAATTGAAGAAGTGGTCCAAAAAATTATGGGTATTGTTTCAGGAGTATTTGCGAAATAAAGAAAGAGGGCTATCCTCTTTCTTTATTTTTTTTGAAATGTAAAGGATACGTGAATTATAAGTCTCTTTTCTTGACAAATGGGCTAATTTGTAAGAAGTTAGTTACAGAGGAGAAAAACTGTCAGAATATATTCGCTATTATATTTCAAATCATACTTTCTTCAAGATGATTTTGCTGTATACTATTTGTATAGGTTTAATATAGTTTCTTGTGAACTGTATTGAAACAGAATATGTGATGATAAATTCTTAAACATGCAAATGAAAACATTTGTTTTCATTTCGTATATACATAAAAATGCTTTGTCAATTCTGTAGGGAGGTATTTCCATGGTAGAGAAAATGAATGAAGAAGTTATGAATTCAAAAGAATTACAAGTTGGTGACGTTGTTACAGGTTCTGTAACGAAAGTTGAAGAGAAACAAGTGCTTGTAAATGTTGGATACAAAACAGATGGCGTAATTCCGATTAGTGAATTAGCTAACGTTCATATTGAAAAAGCAAGCGATGTTGTAGAATTAGATCAAACACTAGAATTGAAAATTATTAAATTAGAAGAAGATGATCTTGTTTTATCTAAACGTGCTGTTGACGCAGAAAAAGCGTGGGTAGAATTACAAGAGAAATTTAATTCTGGTTATGTATTTGATGTTACTGTAAAAGATATCGTGAATGGTGGATTAGTTGTGGACCTTGGTGTTCGTGGTTTTATCCCAGCTTCACTTGTAGAAGTACATTATGTAGAAGACTTTGCTGACTATAAAGGGAAAACATTAGCGGTGAAAATTGTTGAATTAGACCGTGAAAAAAATCGTGTAATCCTTTCGCATAAAGCTGTAGTAGAACTAGAACTAGATTCTAAGAAAAAAGAAGCCATCTCTTCGTTAAAAGAAGGAGATGTTGTTGAAGGGACAGTACAACGATTAACGGATTTTGGTGCTTTCGTTAACGTTGGTGGTGTGGATGGTTTAGTTCACATTTCACAAATTTCACATGAACGTGTAGAACAACCTTCTGAAGTATTAGAGCAAGGTCAAAAGGTAAAAGTAAAGGTGCTATCTGTTGATGCGGATACACAACGTATTTCTTTATCAATTAAAGCAGCTCAGCCAGGACCTTGGGAAAATGTTGCTGGCGAAATAAAAGCTGGAGATATTCGTGAGGGAGTAGTAAAACGCCTTGTTACATTCGGTGCGTTTGTTGAAATTTTACCTGGTGTTGAAGGGCTTGTACATGTATCTCAAATTGCAAATCGTCACGTGAAAAATCCAAATGAAGTATTGGCAATGGGGCAAGAAGTAAAAGTGAAAGTGCTTGAAGTCCATGTAGCGGAAAAACGTATTTCTTTAAGCATAAAAGAAACGCTTGAAGAAAATAATGTAACAGAAGATTATAGCCAATATGAGCCAAATGCTGATTCAGCTACTTTCCAGTTAAGTGATATTATTGGTGAACAACTGAAAAAATTAAAGAAATAAAGAGGGGTACAAGTGGTAAGGGCAAAACGTAAATTAGATCATATTGAATATGCTCTTTCTACTGGTCAGTCTCGTACGCATGGCTTTCATGATATTGATTTTGTGCATCAAAGCTTGCCAAATTCAAGTTATGACACTGTAACATGTGAAACAAAAATCGGCGAACTTTCACTAAGTTCGCCGATTTTTATCAATGCGATGACTGGTGGTGGAGGAGAGCAAACGTTACATATTAATGAGCAATTAGCATATGTAGCGAAACATCATAACCTTGCTATGGCTGTAGGTTCGCAAATGGCAGCCTTAAAAAATGAAAGTGAGGCGGCTTCGTATAAAATCGTCAGAAAAGTAAACCCAAATGGCATTTTCTTTGCTAATTTGGGGAGTGAGGCAACTGTCGAACAGGCGGAGCGTGCCGTTGATATGATTGAAGCGAATGCACTGCAAATTCATTTGAATGTCATACAAGAGTTAACGATGCCAGAAGGAGACCGTGATTTTACGGGTGTACTTCGGCGAATTGAACAAATTGTGTTAAACAGTAAAGTTCCTGTTATTGTAAAAGAAGTAGGATTTGGAATGAGTAAGGAAACAGTACAGCAGTTAGCGAGTATAGGTATAACAGCAATTGATATTGGTGGACAAGGTGGTACGAATTTTGCTGCTGTTGAAAATGAAAGAAGACAGCGAATGCTTTCTTATTTTAATAACTGGGGCATACAAACTGTTACCTCGATTATTGAAGCAACCTCTACAAATAATAACCTCTCTTTTATTGCATCTGGGGGTATACAAACAGCGCTTGACGTGGCAAAGGCAATCGCATTAGGGGCGAATACAACTGCGTTTGCTGGATACTTTTTACGTGTTTTAATGCAAGATGGTATCGAGAAGTTAGTGGATGAAATCGATCTTTTACATACAGATTTAAAATTTATTATGACAGCTCTTGGCGCGAAGACGATAGAAGAGTTACAATCTGTACCTCTTGTTGTAAAAGGCGAAACCTATCATTGGTTAATGCAGCGTGGTATTGATACTACGCATTATAGTAGGAGATAAAAAAATCAACCGTGTGGTTGGTTTTTTTATAAAATAAAGAAGTGAGATATTGCGCTATATAATTCTATGAATGAAAAAAGAGAATATATTATGATTGAGATATTAATACGAAAACAAAAGAATTTATTAAAAAAATACGAAAAAAGACGGTTTCATACAATACTGAAACCGTCTTTTTTTATTTTTAGTGCTGATTTTGCTTTCGAGCTTGCTCCGGTGTATCAAGACTAGTTGCACCAGGATATTGAAGTGATTGGTCGCGATCAGATTCAACGCGGCGTGATTCTCTTAGCTTTCGTTCTTGGCGATCTTTACCCATTGTGAGTTCCACCTCCTTATTAAAAGTTTTGCTGTTATGAGAAAAACTATGCACAAAGAAAAGGTAGGATTAACTTTCATAAAAAGTTCCCATAATGGAAAACATAGGAGGTGAAATGATGGAAGGGAGTACTTTTTATTTTGTAGCTTGGATAGGGTGGATTGTTGTAACTTTTTTTATGAAAAAGGACTC
>Ga0209130_1001345_pt1 | contig 16647 bp, 6 predicted proteins | sample AraplaMF_Cvi_mLB_FD_184264 | JGI IMG/M metagenome (GOLD analysis project Ga0209130, IMG submission 184264) | Arabidopsis root microbial communities from the University of North Carolina, USA - plate scrape MF_Cvi_mLB (SPAdes) (version 2) | ecosystem: Host-associated > Plants > Roots > Endosphere ...
GAGCCTATCGAGCAGCCGCAGGAGTTCCGGCTCGGCCGGTGCCGCCAGCGGGGAGACCCGGCCGGCCACCATCCAGGTGTCGGCGCTGCTGCGCGCAGTGAGCGGCAGGGCCTGCACCTCTATGCCGGCCGAGGCCCGCACCGACCCGCCGCCGAGCGCATAGCTCTGCACCTGGTAGAGCGGCCGGCCAGCCTGCAGGTTCGCCATCTCGAAGACGGACTGGGTCGCGAAGGTCATGACCTGGAAGCCTTCGGGAAGCACGTAGCCGATGCGATGCATGGATGGTCCTTTCATCGATGTCCTGATTCCTGACTATATACGTCATTTACGCCATATGCCGGACGCCGCACTATCGACCTCATCCCAACCGGCCCTCAGCCAAGGAAGTTCCCATGTCTTTGCAACAACACCCCGGCACCGCCCTCGTCACCGGCGCATCCAGCGGAATCGGCGCGCTCTACGCCGACCGGCTTGCGAGCCGCGGCTACGACCTCGTGCTGGTCGCCCGCAACCGCGAGCGCCTGAACGCCCTGGCACGCGACATCAGCGACCGCCACGGCCGCGCCGTCGAGGTCCTGCTGGCCGACCTGAACGACCGCGCCTCGCTCGCCGCGGTGGAGCGCAAGCTGCGCGAGGACGCCAGCATCACCCTGCTGGTCAACAACGCCGGCATCGGCACGCACACGCCGCTGCTGCAAAGCGACGTGGAGCAGATGACCCGCATGATCGAGCTCAACGTGACGGCGCCGATGCGACTGGCCTACGCCGCGGTGCCGGGCTTCGTGGCGCGGGGACGTGGGGCGATCATCAACATCGCCTCGATCGTGGCCATCGCCCCGGAGATCCTCAACGGCGTCTACGGCGGCAGCAAGGCCTTCGTGCTGGCCTTCAGCCAGTCGCTGCAGAAGGAACTGGCCGGCACCGGCGTGCAGGTGCAGGCGGTGCTGCCCGGCGCCACCGCTACCGAGTTCTGGGCCATCGGCGGGCTGCCGGTGGAGAACCTGGATGCGCGCATCGTGATGCGGGCCGAGGACCTGGTGGATGCGGCGCTGCTGGGCTTCGAGCGCGGCGAGAAGGTCAGCATCCCGTCGCTGCACTCCGAGCAGGAGTGGGAGGCTTACGAGGCGGCGCGCCAGCGCATGTCGACCCAGTTGTCGAGCGACACGGTTGCGTCGCGCTACGCGACCGGCCACTGAGATCCACAGGAGCAAAGTCCCCATGAAAGCCGTCATCGCCGCTTACGCGCGCTCGCCCTTCCACTTCGCCCGCAAGGGCCGCCTGGCCGAGGTGCGGCCCGACACGCTGGCCGCGCAGGTCGTGCAGGGTCTCCTGCGCCGTACCGACGTCGATCCCGCGCTGCTGGAGGACGTGATCCTTGGCTGCGCCTACCCCGAGGCCGCTCAGGGCAACAACATCGCGCGCATCGTCGGCCTGCTCGCCGGCGTGCCGCACGAGGTCGGCGGGATGACAGTGAACCGCTTCTGCGGCTCCTCGATGCAGGCGGTACACATTGCGGCGGCGCAGATCGAGGCCGGCATGGGCGAAGCCATCCTTTGCGTCGGCGTGGAGTCGATGACCATGGTGCCGCAGGGCGGCTTCAACTTCTCGCCCAACCCAGAACTGAAGGCGAGCACCGCCGCCTATATATCCATGGGCGAGACGGCGGAAAATGTCGCACGCCGCTGGAATGTGAGTCGTGCGGACCAGGAGTTGCTGGCCCTGCAGTCACACCAGAAGGCTACCGCGGCGCGCGAAGAAGGCCGTCTTAAAGACGAGATTGTGCCAATCGTACTGCCCGACGGCGAGGTGGTCGACGCCGACGGCTGCATCCGCCCAGAGACGTCGCTGGAAGCTCTGGCCGCACTCAAGCCGGCCTTTGGCGGCGGCGGTGTGGTTACGGCGGGCACATCTTCGCCGCTCACCGACGGCGCCGCCGCGGTGCTGGTCACCAGCGATGGCTTCGCCACCCGCCACGGATTGCACCCGCAGGCCCGAGTTCGCAGCTTTGCGACTGTGGGAGTTGATCCCTCCATCATGGGCATCGGGCCGATTCCGGCCACGCGGAAGGCACTCCAACGCGCGGGACTGACGGTCGGCGACCTCGACGTAGTCGAAATTAACGAAGCGTTCTCCTCGCAGGCGCTGGCCTGCATTCGCGACCTGGGTCTGGACATGGGCACCGTCAACCTGGACGGCGGTGGTCTGTCAATCGGCCATCCTCTCGGCGCTACCGGCGTCCGCATCACCGGGAAGGCCGCGGCGCTCCTGGGACGTCAAAACGGCCGTTATGCATTGGCCACGCAGTGCATCGGCGGCGGTCAAGGCATAGCCACGGTACTAGAGCGGCTGTAGGCCAAGGCCATTCGCTGGGTTGCGTGGACGGTGACCGAGCGATGCGCCGGCACACACTAGGAAAGCGAACTACGTCCGCGGCACCTGACCCTCCTGCGCGACATGCCTTTTCGGTTGAGGCCTCAGTACATTTTGTTTGGAGCGCACCAAGTCAAGTATGACCTAACCACCCAGCCAAGTTGAGGAACACGATCGAGGCGACCCAGTCTTGCATGTAGCCGTAAAACGCTGCGGCGCATTTCAGCGAATTCAGCGAGCGCAACGGGGCACCCAATGGCCGGGCGACTGACTTAGAGCTGTGACTGCTTCGGTCGCAGAAGCCAGCCCTTCCGAGCGGTTCGCGCTCACGTCCGCAAGGGGCACTGACCCGCCCCGAAGCCTGGCCCCCTGGAACTTCGGCTCTCGCTGCGGAACGGCCATTTCCCGGTTGGCCTTTCGACGGCAATTCCGGGGCCCTTTCCGGTCGTACGGGAGGGCGGCGTTTGAAGACTGCTGCCACATGTCGAAGCAGTGGTTCGCCGAGACGGTGCTCAGCGGTCGCATGCCCTTGCCCTCGTACGAGCGCAAAGAGGCAATCGAGGCTTGATCAAAGCGTAACCGAGAGTCAGAGGTGGTATGAGAATGAGCCCGCGCTCGTCACAGATGCTTGCCGATTGACGCAGCGACATCAGGTAGCAGGGCTGGGGTTCTCCAAGCGGTTAGCAGCAGCCTCGCGACGCGCTTTGGATACTTCTATCTCTCTGACGGTCTGTGGCCTTCCCTATGTTTCACGCTGGAGCCAGATCAAGTGCGCGTTGATATGAAATTGACTGTCGCCACCGTCCCGAAGTGGAAGATCGGCATGGTCGCAGGGATTAGCGAAAGAGGCTGCAGACGTGTCTTGCCGCCGCCATGAAACCTGGCAGGCCGTGGCGTGGGCCGCATGCACGCCGTCGTCGTTTCAGACAGGCGTCTCAATGTGGAACCAGGGCGAGACGCGGCGAATCATGCCTGGAGCATCGTCGGGGAATACATAGGGTGCATCGCCATCGGGATCAGGATCGGCAAGCAGTTTGAGCAGCAAGTCGCGCAACGTCCTGCATTCGCTCAATGGATGATGATTCGCCTGCGGGAATCTGCCGTTCAGGAGGAGCTCCACCACGACTGCAGCAGTAAAGGTTCTATTGCTCGGTTCCTCCCCTATCCAGAGCGAATGAGCTGTGGTCGCCGTCTTGGCGGCGATCCAGAGCGCGTTCTCTGGCAGGAAGACATCTACACCGCGTCCACCATCACGCACATGTTGCCCGACAATCATGAGGTATCGGTACTGCTGCAGCACTTCGCCGCTTGCGGCGGCAAACGGTTTGAGTTGCGTACCTCCAGGCACCTCGAATCCTTTCGCGATTTTCGCCAGTCGCACCGGCTTTCCATGGTCGCTGAAATCCAGGGCGGAACTGTCAGCAAGCGTGTACAGCGGAAAGGCCTCGCTAGGTTGACTCCTTGATAGCGATGCAGTCGGCCCGGAGGGAAGATCCAGGACGCGCGAAAACTCTACGAAAAGGTTGTAGTGCGGCGGCGTCCCCGCCGGCGGATAGACGACAAAGGTCGTGGCATTCGCGAGCGCCTGGCTGCTACCGCGATCCATAGTCATGCCGAAGGGACCGAAGCATGTTAATGGCTCACCGAGTGCGGCCGGAGTAATCGGGCTGAGGTGGTGGTCTGGCAACGGCCCGAAACGCAACCGGGTGGGCATGTCGGCTTCCCCTTCAGGGATTTCTGGCTTCACGCGGGCAATGCGCGCTTCGAGCCGTTCTCCAATGCCGTACTCCCTGAACCAGCTCTCGTCCAGCACAACAATGAATGGCGTGCCGCCCGCGGGGTTGGACGCCACCGGTGATTCTCGCAGCGACTGGGTAAGCGGTAGCACGGCCAGTACGCGCGGCGGCTTGATGCGACCCCGGTCGCCGCGAAAACCTACCGCAATGCGTCGTTTTGCGGACCAGTCCGACTCGGGCTTACTGAGCACAGGTGCGTAGCGTGAACGGAACGCCACTGCGTAGCGCAGGTACTCGGCCTGGCTGTGCCTCTCACGCTCATCCACAAGCAGCAGGGCACGCTCCTTTGTGTCCCGTGGGTAGGATGGCAGCCGGTCGGCGCGCTGGACGAAGCCGGCATCCAGGGCGCTCAGGCGGTCAAAGGCCTCCACCGCTTTGTCGTCGTCGCGATGCCGGGCATCCACCAGGGCCAGCGGTGGCCCACTGGCCACACGGCGTCGCCACTCTTCCGCAGATCCCTGATAACCCTTCTCAGGTGGCAATGGCAGGTTGCGCCAGCACCAACGCTCGCTCGCGATGCGCGTCTGCACCACATGCCGATGAAGGGAACGTTCCTCCGGCGGCAGTGTGTGCAGGGAATAGCCAACGTATACGTCTCCCGGCTGTCCCTCCTCCAGATGGAGCGCGTCGAATCTGGCTTCCGGTAACTCCGACGTTGCGGCCTCTGCCCAGACGACGCTCTCGTCGAAAGCACCATAGCCTGCCCAGGGCTGAACAGCCAGAAGGTGTTCATCGAGCATGAATGGGTCAAAACGGTCCAGATCAGCCTGCTCCACGAGGGCACACAATCCGATGCGCACGAATTGCCCAGGCTTCAGGACCAGACTCTTTGTTGCGGCGGGCTGGTGAGGATCCGCGGCGCCGGTCCCTACCTCAATGACCATAGGCAATTGGTGCACTGGAACGACCAAGGTGTTGGACGAGCCGTCATCAAACTCCCAGCGTACGCCGACGGCTGCCACCGCTGGATCGTCGTCCAGAAGCTTTGGAGGCTCGGCGCCCAGTTTCGGGTTGGACAGCGTCGCGGGTGCTGACTGCGACAGCAACTTGTCTCGTGTTTCGAAGATGCGCACTAGGCGATCCTGAAGTGCCTTGGCTTCGCTTTCCCGCTTCCTATCGTCCAGAGTGGTATCGGGCATCAGCCACCGCAACAGCGTATGCTCATCAGCCTGTGGTGCGCCCACAAAGAACCTGAAGCGCGAGGGCGGCCGCACACCATTCAAAGGCCTCTGAAACTCTTCGCCGCCTGGAACCAGGAACAGCGGTGCCGGCGCCGGGCCTTTGGAATTGGCGGCTCCTTGCTCCATGCAGCGCAGACTTACGCCTGCCGGTGTCTGCAACCATTGGGCGTCCGGGCCTGGCATCACGTTGAGGTCGCCGACAGGCACGGCGCGCAGATAGCGAACGCTGTTGCGCTGCGGAGGTTGCAGCGTCTCCAGCCGCTTTGCGTCAAAGGCCCACGGCGCGCCGGACGTCAGTTCTTCGGCCATGCCGCCGGCGCGGTCGATGACCCCTGCGGCGAATTCGTAGTAGTCGCCATAGCGCAGCGGAAGGCTACGCAGGTTCCCCTCTGTTTCAGCGACCCGACCGATGCGCGCGAGCATGAACGATTGCAATGGATCATCTGCCATCGACTCACGATGGACGCCCGCCAAGGGGTGATCGCAAACCATGTTCGCCCCGAAATAGGGAATCTCACGGCATAAGATGTCGTCCGTGTACGTTGCTGTCACTCCGAGTACGCGCGGCTTCGCCGGGATTGGAACGCCCTTGCCCGAAGCGACCGTGTAGCGAGCGGACGTGAGCGCGTGCCACGGCGCGCCGCCTTTGTCAGGCTTAACGTCGAGCATGCCGCGATCACTGCTACGACGCCCAAACACTTGGATCTGGGCGACGTCATCCACCGCGCTACGTTTGCTACGACCGCTGTGCAGCAGTCGCAGTGACTCGTCTCCGATGAGCAGATCGATCCCTTCAGCCGGCGACACGGGCTTCAAGGTTGACCCTGGGGTCGGCAGCAGGCGCGATTCAACGTGCGCCGCGAGGCGCTTGAACTCAAAAAGGCGCAGGGCGCCATCTTCGGTTGGCCAAGCAGAAAAAACGCCCAGGAGTTTCTCAATCTCGCCGGCATAGGCCCGGCGCGCAGCACCCGCCTGGTCTTCATCTGCAGTCGACGCAGCAAACAGGATCGCTGCTTTCCGCCGCCTAAGATCGTCGAAGTCAGGCGTCTCGGCTTGCGACTTCCAAAAGCGGAGCGCTTCCGCCATCTCGCCCTGTGTCGCAGGGCGTTCCCGGGAGTTGGTGTCTACCTTGGTTGCAGCAGTCAGTTCTGTCATGGACAGCGAGCCCAGCACAGCAGATGGAACCAGTGCCTGCTCCAGCTGCGGGCCGAGTTGAAGCAGTGAATCGTCACCGCTGTCGCGGATGGTCAGCCAGAAGTTGTCCATCTCGTCGAGTCTGTGGTCCAGCACTCCATTGACGTCCAATGCCTCACAGAAGCCGGAAGCACCGTTGGCTGTGTAGTCATGGACATGAACCGGGTAGCCGCTGGGCCCCGTCTGTGAGCGAAACTGATCGCGCGGTGCCCCGAGAAATTCTCTGGGTGCAGCAGACAGGAAGACCTTCTCCTTGGGGACCCACTTGCCACCAATCTCTTCGGCCACAAGGCTGCGTTTCAGCCAGAAATACCAGGTACACAGAAGCGCTGATGGTGTCGGAGACGCCAGCGAAGAAGCGGTCTGCAGCAGTCCGGGCCAGGACACTTTCCGCGTGTGATCGTCCCCATCTTCCACCTCAGTATTCGAGTTCGGGTCGTAGTTGAAATCGAGGAGTCCACTCCCGGCAAGCGATTCTCCGTTGGCCTGGATGCTTCTCTTCAGCGCGGCAAGAAAGCTGGCTTCCTCCGCAAGCGCAGGTTCCGTGTCGCATTCGTCTGATATGACCTTCAGATCCCTATCGACCACCACCACGTCAACCTCCGGAGTCGTCCAGATGTTCCACGGCAGCATTCGGCTAATCAGGTCCTTCGCTTCCTCGTTTGAATGGACGTCGGGCGTCCCGACCGTCAGGCGCATCGCCATGGGCCACAGTTCCTGGGACAACAGCTTCGCGCGCGGACCTACGACACTGACGGAAAGGCCAAGATGGAAAGTTGTCATCGCAGCACCCTCAGATTGCAAGCGTTTTGAAGTAGCTCTCCACCGCCTCTCGAGGTGAGGGCGTGGCCAGCGACGCATAGCCTCTTTCGGCGTCTGCGTCGGTGGCGTGCTTAGCCCGGGATGGTGTGAGCGGGTTCTCCCTTGCGTCGCGGATGTCCGGGGCTGCCAGGGTCCGGGAAGCGAAGCTCGACCGGGCCTGCTGAGAGGAGCCGCCTGAGAATTGCTTGGTAACTGTGCGGCTCACGCGCAGCGTATAGCACCAGCAGATCTTGATGCTTACGCTCAGGGTACCGTCGCCGCGCATGCCCCCCTTTTCGTCATACGTGATGCGCAGCATGAGGCGAACGCCTGCTGACGCGATGCCCAGAATCGAAAATTCTCCCCACATCAACAGGCCCAGCGAAACCGCGGTGCTGCCACTGCCAGATTGCCAGTCACGATAGAAATCGACACCCGCCGTAAACAACAACCCCGCGCTGCCGGAAGCAAACCCGAAGTTGAGCGCGACGAATGCCCCCGCCGACACTCCTATCGACACACGTGTGATGAAGCGGCCCGGGGGCTTGAAGGAGGCCTCGATGCCGAACCATCCGCCTCCACCCAGGAACAGAACGGCTAGGCCGAACGGTCGCTCTGGCTTGGACAGCCAGAGTCCGGTGCGGATCTCAAATCCGTCCCCTACACGCAGGCCAAGATTGGAGTTCAGCGTGATACCGGTCAGTGTGAACGCGCCGGTGCCGATGTCCGGCAGCGGCAGGCAGATCTGGGCTTCGATGCCCGCTGGCAGCAGCGGCGTAAGTGTCAACCCATCCACCTGAGGCATCAGCGACCGGAGCGCCTGCTGTATGAAAGTCAGCTCCTGCGCAAGCTCCAGTTTGTTGCTGTCGAACTGAAAATCCAGCTTTCCGCGCTCATCGAATGCCAGCACGCCGTCCGCCAGCGTCACCATGGGCTTACCGTTCAGACTGAGTTCGAAGTCGGCCTGTAACTTGCCATACTTGATCTCCCGCTGCCGCCCCCCTTCGATGACGATGCTGGCCACTGCGTAGAACAAGGGCTTGAGTAGTCGGAGCTTGACGGGGCCCAGGTCAAAGAGCGTCGCGTCGTCGTCGAACTTCTTGTTGATGGAGACTTCTGCCGTTGCCGACACCCGCTCCTCGTCGAAGTGGTGTTGAATGGTCAGCCAGTCGTACTCGTGGGTGCCATCGAGAGGCGGCACGTTAAGGTCCGGCAGCAGGTCAGTGAGCTTGATGCCGCAGAAGTCGGGAAAAAGATCGCGGATGGCAAGGCCGTTGATGGCAGGCAACAGGCGATCCCGGATCGCATCGAACGGCACGCTGGCACTCAACGCGTTCAGCGCATCACGTCCCAGGTCATTGAAGATCGCAGTCGTCGGGGTGAGTGCGAGAGTGTCAAGCGCGCGGTTGTAGTAGTACCCCACCTGATCGCGAGTGGCCTGTAGCCCCTGCGTGATCGGTCCCTCGGCCAGTACTCGCACCGCTTCCAGAGCAGCATCGATGTTCTGCTTGCCAATGTCCAGCGCAGGAGCAATCTGACCCCGTGCCCATTCCTCAACCTGCCGCGAACCGGCGGCGATGTAGGCCTCGGCCTTAGCCACCTGCTGCTGCACAGCGCGCTCGAGATCGCCGATTGTTGCCTGAGCGTTGGTCGTGATCTCATCCAGCGCTTCGTTCAGCTTCTTTGGGTAGTCCTTGATCGCATCGAAGGAACCCTGCAGCTTTGCCATCTCAGCTTCGACGCTGGCCGGCACCTTAAGGCTGTCGCGGACTGACTTGGCCAGCTCGGCGAGAGCGATCGTTCCCTTATCGAGTTCTGTGCCGTATTCTTCTAGTAGTTTCGCCAGGTCATCAGCATTGGCGGCCGCCATAATGCGGGCCTGTACGCCCTTCAATGCCGTGTCAAGATCTTCTCGTGTGGCTTGCAGCGCATCGTCCCAGCCGCCAAGGTCTTTAAGCAACCCAGCGAGTTCTTTCTTCAGCGTGGCCAGCAAGGCGGAAGCAAGTCGGGGATCGAGCAACTTGCGCAGCTCATCTTCAATGGCTTGAAAATCCGGCCGTTCAATCTCGAACGGTGGCAGCGAGCCAAGCCAGCGGTCCAGGTAGTCAGCGAGTCCCAGCAACGCGGCTTCGATGGGAGTCTTAACGCGCAGGACCAGTGTGCCGTTGCCACCCAGTTGTGAGAACCATTGGCCCAGCGTACCTTCAATGTTCGGTACCAGGGTCTCAATCCATGTACGTATCGCACTGGGAATCCGCCCGACGCGTTCGCGCCACTCGCTCTCAAGGGCACTGATCCGCTCAGGCTGGGCTGCAAGCTGCGTGCGCAGGATGGTCATTGCTTGCCCCATCTGCGCGGATCCGAAGCCCAGCTGCGCCGACATACGGGCTTCCAGCCCTTCAATGAAACTGCGGCCCTGTTCGAGAGCCTGCGTTCGCACGACCGGAAGATTTCCGAGGCGCTCCTTCGCCTGAATGTTCACGGCGTCCGCGAGTGCTGCGGCCTGTCGGCGCAATGCATCGAGATCGGTATTTGCCCCTTTCCTCACCTGGACCGCGAGATCCTCCAGTTGCCCGCGCAGCCTTCTGGCCTCCGCACCTGCTCCCTCGAGGTATGCGGCGTTGCGATCATCCTGTAGTTTCCCGAGGTCGAAAGCCGGTATGACCGGAGGCGTACCGGGCACCTGGTCCTTCAGCTGGCGTAGAAGCTGATCGACGTCCTTTCGCAGTTGCGGATCGCTATCGATAGGCATCGTGCTATCGACGGACGCAAGATGTCTGGCCCCGGCGCGCAGATCACCGAGGCCGTCCAGCAGCAACGCGCGCTGGCGGGAAAAATCCTGCGCCGTGTCATGCGCCTTCTGTGCGGCGTCGTTGAGTCGCGGGGCAACAGGCAACCCGCGAGCAAGATTGATGTTCGAAAGCTTCGCCTCCAGACCAGCGACGTTGCGGCCGTGCATCAGGTTGATGGCTTCCTCGGCCGGGGCGAGGACCAGAGTGAACGGCGCCATGGCGAGTTCGGCAGCCGGGGCGTCGGGTTGGCGCAGTCCTGTGAAGCTGCTGCGGAAGGACAGCTTCTGCACAGCGGGCGGGCGAATGGACGGAAAGTCGATGTCAGGCCAGGCCGGCCATACGTCGGTATCCCCGCCGTCCTGGTCCCGCGTGCTGCTGAAGAATACCAGGCGCTCGGTGCTGGTGATACGCTGCGACAGCTCGCCGCCGCCCTTGTCCATAGGCCGGGCGAAGTTGAGGAAGACCTGGGGCTCGGGAAAGAACTTTGCTTTGCCTGCAGGGACAGGTCCCCTAAGAGCGATCGCGAATCCGCCAGGAACGTCGTATCCCCAGGTCGACATGACAGGGATGACAGTCGTACCGAAAACGCTTTGAACCAGCGGCCCGGCGACCGGGCGGTCGGTGGCACTGTCCGGGTAGCGGCGCCGCGGCTCCGTGATCTCTACATACTCGCGCACCTTGCGCAAGGCCGCCATGCCTTCAAGCGCTGGCTGAGTCTCCAGGTCGTCGTCGGTGGGGGTCGGCCCGTCGTAGCGAGGAGCGCGACGCGTGGTGCGCTCGTAGACGATGACGTGCCGGGCCTTGTTCCAGGTCATCGCGATCCGGCCTATCCGTATCAGCGTAAGACTGTCGAGGCGCCCCTGCCGGCTGGTCGAGATAATGAGCGTCTTGCCGTTGTTGAAGGCGGCTGTCTGCGAACCCTCGCCGCCCAGCGTGCCGAAGGCCAACCCTTCAATGGAGCCCGCACTGGACGCCGGCTTAAGCAGCAACTCGTCGTAGACATTCCGGGATTGAAACGGCCAGTCGACGCCGCCTCGCAGCGGTTTGCGTGCCCATCGTGCATCGGCGTTGCCGCCTTCGGTCGTAGCGTACTTACCGATCTGGAAAGGGTTCGCCGTCGTCCTCCCGGGCCGCAGCCGATACTGGAGGCCATTCTGCAGCACTAACTTGTCGCGTTGCGTGACATCGGTGAACACTCGCCACCAGGAGGGGCGATGCCACAACCCCGCCTGCCACTGGGCCACCTCATAGGCATAGGTTTCTTCGAGCTCACTGGCGCCAAGTCTCCAGCGTCCCAGGGCCTTCTGAAGCGCGTCCGCATACGGTGTACGGCCCACCAAGCCGTCGAGTTCGGCGACCCGCAGACCTGATTTCTCCAGGTCGGCCTGCAGGCCGTAGAGCAGTTCAAAGCGGGCCTTCTCCAGCTTTATCCCAGTTGTTCCGGTGCGTTGACTCAGCAGCCGTCGAAGTGACCATGGTGCCTCTGAGCGCGCCGTGTCAATGTCGGTACGATCGAGCACCAGCCGGGCCACCGGCGTCAGGCGGAAATCGAACAGCTTTCCCGGCAGGGGGACCGGAGTCTTAGCGCCATCGACGTCCGTAAAGAGATAGCCTTTGACCATCTCCTCGCCGATGCCTTGCGGCTGTAGCACCGCTGTCATCTGACCAGACTTCGAGAAGAAGCGCCATTCAGGAGCCTGATCCGAGTCGTCCACGTACTCGGCAATGATTTCCCGCCCTTCGGCCTTTTCTGTACTGCGTACGCGCACCAGGGTCATCGGGCTGGGGTCCACCAGCACAACGTCTGTCCTGATCTCGCGCTCTTCGGGTGCTCTCAGCGTCACGCGCAGCATCCTGCTCTGTTGATCGCTCGCCTTCTCCCAAAGGGTCGCCGGGCAACCGGCGCCCGGTTCCAGATCAAAGGTCCAGGGTCGAGGACGGTCAACGAGGGCTGAGAGGGTTTCAAATCCGATCTCGGGATCCATACTCAGTGGCCCGTAGCGAACAGACTGGAACTGCAGGCGGACGTCAGCCTCCGGCGGCGATCGGCGATAGGCTTCGCCGTCTCCTGAACAGGACAACGACAGTTCGCCTTCGCGGAAGTCGTCGATGTTGAGCAGCACCGAACTCGCGCCGAGCTGGTGACTGTTTGCCCGGCCATCAATGCGGGCAAGCTTCCAATGCAGGAAAAGCGGCGCCTTGGGAACATCTGCATCCTTGTCAGACGCAAGCGTGACCAGCTCCCAGGCCTTGCCGTTTGTGCCTTGGGCTCCGCCGCAGACGATTCGCAGTGCGGTGGGCTCTAAGAATCCCACACGGCGCAGGGACACGTTCACGACGTCGAAGCGTTCTCGTTGAAGGTCGAAGGCCATCTCGCATCGGCCGCTTGCCTCCAGCGTCGCGACCCATGTCGGCACAATGCTCAGGCGGTTGCGCGAGCGGGTGGTGGCCAGCCCGAAGCTATGAGATCCGAGATGCGCCTGAGTGAGAGATTCAAGCGTGAAGGTGTGGCGAGGCGCGGAACCGGGCTGGCCCGGAACGTCCCGCCAGCGAAGCTTCCAGCCGCTCGGGCGGTCAACGGCGTCCTCTACGGGCTCACACGTCAGACTCAGACCTCGCGCGCCAAGTCCCGCTTGCGTGCGCTGGCCATGGGACAGCAGCAGCGCATAGTCGCTCACAGGAGCGGGGGCACCGAAACGCCGGTCGACCAGGAGTTCCGTCCCGATGTCCCAGAGCCCATCTGCGCGCGCGAGAGGCAGTAAAGAAAAGCGATAGTCGCCCTCAGCGTCGCCCTTCAGACTGGCGTCGAAGTGCACGAGGTTGCCCAGCAGCTTTCCAGCGTCCTGCGGGCTGGCGCATAGCAGAGTGTTGCCTTCACTCAGACTACGGTGCTTGGCACCGTTCTTGTTCCTGCCAGTCTCGATGAGCCAGGGGTTCATCCCGCCGGAGGCGACGCGCAGCCAGTCGGGCATTGATGTCGCCGCGACCGTCCAGTCGCGACCGTCGTGAACCCAGGCTTCGATGCTGCGTGCGAAGCTGCCATCGAGGACCAGACCGTCCTTCTTGTGGTAGCTGACAAGAAGCCGCAACCACAGCCCCCGGGTCCGCGGGATGATGGGAGAGGTGATGTGTACCTTGAACTCCAGAATGCTGTTCTCGTCCAGCTTAGTGGGCCCCGGCAGCCTGAAGGCAACGGCTGCCGAGTCTGACCAGCCAAAACCCTCTTTCAGAAGCTCAGGTGGCACCCAGTCATCAATGAGCCAGCGAAGCGAGCGGCCGTCGCGATTCAGCCGGAACTCCGAGAAGCCGAAGTAGCCCTCCCTGCCACCGCCAGCGACATACGGCAGCGGCTTGAGGGAAAGCAGCTCAACGTAGTGGCTAGCCTTGGGCGTCGTGATCCTGACACTATGGGGTTTCGTCATGGGACCAGCTCCATTGCATCGCCTTTGCCCGTGTAGCCCTTCCTCGCGCAGAAGTGCTGACCATTGCGACCTATGCCGGCCGCCCCGGTGAGGCCGAGCGAGCCGAACGGCGAGTCTTCTTCGAAAACACCCGCGAAGGGGCTGTCACGCCAGAGGAAGCGTTGCCGGCCACTACCGAAGGTTGCATAGCAGGCCTGCCCCCAAAGCTCCACGACCTTGTTGCCCTGCTTAGCGCACAACTCCTCCAGCGTAGCCGTCGGGTTGAGATCGTGAAGTCGGCTTAGAAAGGCAGAAGACACAAACTGCGCGTCAGAATCTCTCGGAACACTAGCGCTCCCGAACCAACCCAATACGATAGGTTTTGCCCCAAAAGGGTCTAGAAGCTGACGCCATAGTCGGCCCGGACTGTTTTCACCGGACCCCCGTCCGATCCCGTGACTCCCGAACAGCATGATGAGCTGGCACTGTTCCAGCCCGGCGCGCACGTCGGCGACATCCATCCGCGAGGCCTCAGGCGTCTCGCCAAACAGTCGTTGGCGGAAAAGCTGCAGCATGCCGTCGGCAGTGGTGTCCATGCCGGCGAAGCCCTGCGGCCCGCGACCGAATAGCAGCCTAGGCTGCGCCAGGCTCGGCGAAGACCCTTGGCCGAATACCGCGAGGATGCCGACTGGTCTGCGGAATACCAGCCTAACGGCTTGATTCAAGGCCTGCGCGTTCGGGGCAAGTTGTCCGGCCTGCTCGGGCAGCAATAACGGCCGCAGGCTCAGGCTGCACACCGTGACGCCGCTCTCCGTGCGAGAGAGCAACTCTGTTCCACTGGCAGATGGCCAGCTCCCAGCGTAAGCGGCAGCGGTCTCTGAGTTGACGAAGAGGCTCGCTCCCTTTGCAAGATCGAACTGTTCGCCCACTTGGTACGGCTCGAAACTCAGTACGCCCAGACTGAGGGGCAGTTTTTGCGGGGGCTCCTCGATCTGAATCCCCCAATCGTCCAGCTTGAAAGCGCCTTTGTGGACGGTGCCGTGACCCCGCGAGATGGCTCCTTTTCGCTCTCGGATGTCTTTGCGGAATTTCTCATGCTTTGACATGGCGAAGGCCTCGGACATCGCGAGCAGCATGTCGGTCACCGACGCGTTGGGCCCCGACGCAGCGGCTGCGTCACTCATCTTCTGCTTCACGGCAGCGGTTGGCGCCCCATTGTTGACATGGATGTCAAAAAGGAGCTGACGCGTCTGCTCGCAATTCAGAGCAGGGAATTGAACTGCGAACTCCTTCGCGTCAACCAATGCTGGAAGGTAGTACTCCGCGTTAGCTTGCTTGTCTTGAAGCGCCTGAACTTCTGAAAGCCGCCCCAGAGCGTCGAATCCGTCCTGCCACGGTTTGAGCAGAGGCAGAAATGCAATCTTGTTGGGATCCTTGCTCTTCTTGGATAGATCGGTGATCTTGTTAGAATAAGCGAGCATCTCTACGCCGTTGCCCGCAAGGACAGCGATCAGCTCTTTAGCATTGGGCTCTCCGAAAGCATTCTTGACGTGCTGCGCATGTGCGTCGTTGATGGCCTTTAGCAGCCTGGGGAGCGAATTTGGTTCGCCGCCCGAGATTAGGGTAAAGCCAATGACGCCCCATGTGATGCCGGCGCCGTCCCAGTTGCCTGCGGCCTTCGTGTAGCCATGCCCTTCGAACGCAGCAAGCAAGTTCAGGCTGCGTTCGAACTCCGAAGGCCAGTTCTCCCCAGTGATCGTTTTCCACAACGCAGCGCCCACGGTGCCGGTCTGGGGCTTCTTGAGTTCCTTTTGCACCAACCTGACTGCGATTCGTGTTGCTGCGCCGAACCTGCCGTCGACGTTCTGTGCGTCCAGCGCCGGAATCTTGTGGCCACCGGAGTCAGTGACTTTGGTCTCGGAGAGGCCTCGCTGAAGCCGCTCGATGAGAATGCCGTAGCTTCCGTAAGCAAAGACAGGATCCACTCTGCCTCCTCGCCGGTTACGCAAGAAGCCGAACAGGACGGCGCGGCGCGGGCCCGTCTCCTCCTCGGTTTGAAGGCGGGGTTTTATCAGCCGCTAGCGCACCCGACATCCATTCAATTGAGGAGTTGGGCAGACCCGTTTAGGGCTTCGCTTTGGCGGGTCAAAGTGAGGCTGCCGAGCCATGGACGACTCGAGCGACCCTCGGGAGCGCTACACCCAACAACCTCGTCCCGGCCAAGAAATCTGAAGTGTCTCAACCAAAGAAAACGGGCCTCCTCAACGAATGCGCAGCTTCGTGGTTGCGATTTTTTTTCGCTTGAGGACCTTCTCCCTGAAGCTGGGCGATGCGTCCAAGGAAGGATGCTGCTGCCGCGCTCCTATTGCTCGCGAAGAACGTTATGAGTGGCTTCTGGAACTGTTCGCACACCCAAGTTCGCCCGACGCCGCCATGATTTTGGATGTCCTGCCTCCAGACGCCCCGGCAATTGCAATGCAGCCTACGATGAGTTCGATCAACAGCAAGTTGGACCGGACTTCTCTTAGTCTCGCGTGAAAGAAGTTGGGACAGGACTTTGCCATAGACAATGGGCGCAAAGACGATTCTGCGGGGGGATCGGGCGAAGATCCGTTTGCCTGCTTGCCCTTCCAAAAGCCGACATCCCACGCGCGGCTCTGGGAATTTCCGCTCCTGGCCGCAAGGCGAAGTCATATTGCTCATCGCGGTGCGCCGACGAAATGCGACAAGCGCATTCCGCTCGCCGGTGCGTCGGTTGGGGCATCAGACGCGCCCCTGACAATTGGTGTCAGAGGCTTCGAATGGCGCACGGCTTCCGCCAAAGGCGCACCAACGCATTTTCCTTGCCCGGAGAGGGGCTGACGAACGCGGGAGTCAGGTTCGAAGGTCTATGCGAACAGGCGCAGCGCCGCGCCGACGTTCGGCGTACGCGAGCACTCGATCGCCTACGCGACGGAAGCTGAGGTCCAGGCGGCTCTGCTTTACAGCGATGGAATGAATGTCAAGCGACTCCATGCCGGTGGGCAGCAGCGGGCGGTCGACGACCACCGCATCGGCGCGTGCATCAATGTGGAGGCCCAGGCACTCCTTGAGCAGCAAAAACACCGAGCCG
>Ga0209130_1001353_pt1 | contig 16584 bp, 27 predicted proteins | sample AraplaMF_Cvi_mLB_FD_184264 | JGI IMG/M metagenome (GOLD analysis project Ga0209130, IMG submission 184264) | Arabidopsis root microbial communities from the University of North Carolina, USA - plate scrape MF_Cvi_mLB (SPAdes) (version 2) | ecosystem: Host-associated > Plants > Roots > Endosphere...
CCCGTTGCTTCGCCGCAGAGGAGTGAGCATGACCGGCGCGACGGCCATGGCCAATCCGCTGACGCTTCCCGTCGCCTTGGCCGGGACCGCGACTTACGCGGCGCTTTCCTGGGGTGGAATGGCGTCCCTGGGGGCCGGGTATGTGGGCTATGTGGACCTGAGGGCATTCCTTGCCCTGGTCGCGGGCTCATATGCCGGGATACGCATGGCATCGCCGTTCATCGGGCGGATTCCCGATCAGGTACACGCCAGGGTGTATGTCGGGCTGCTGATCGCAGTGGTGGCGTCGATGTTGATCGGCTAGGCGGGGTGCCAGAGATCAGCCAGGCGGGGAGCTCCGTCCGATCGGATCGGATTTGGTGAGGACTTCTCGGGAGCCTTCAGGATCGCCTGGGACCCTTGGTTGGAGCGGGTGAAGGGAATCAGGAACCGAACTCACGCTGTCTCACGATGTCTCATTGCTTGGTTTGGTTGAGAGATAAGCAATTGTCGTAATTGAAAAAATGAAGAGAAATGAACCGGCGTGAAGCCGGTTGATTTCACGCAGTCTCATGTTTGTAGATGGGTTTTTAGTTGGGTAATATCGAGACGTCCTACCCAAGCAAAGAACCCATGCCACGCCGAGCCAAAGAACTTTCAGCGCGCGCCGTTGATGCGCTCAAGACAACCGGACTGCACGCTGTTGGTGGCGCGCCAGGACTGCACCTTCAGGTAAGCGAAACCGGTGCACGCTCATGGGTCGTGAGACTGACTGTCGGGACACGCACCACCAGCGCCGGCAAGGTGGTTCAGCATCGTCGTGACTTCGGCTTGGGCTCGGCTCGCGTGGTGACGTTGGCGGCAGCACGCCAAGCCGCGATAGAGCACGCCGCCAGGGTGCGCGCTGGTGAAGACCCGATTGCGCAACGTCAGGCCGCCAGAGCGCAGGCTATGGCCGAGCACGCCGCCCGCATGACATTCCGCAAGGCGGCAGAGAAGTTCATTTCCTCCATGCAGTCGAAATGGAAGGACCCCAAGGCGGTAGAGCGGCGAGAGAGCTGGCTGGAGTCATACGCGCATCCGCACATCGGCGATGTGCTGGTGGGCGACATCGAGCTACCGCACGTCCTTACCGTCTTGACGCCGATTTGGGAGACGAAGACCGAGACGGCCGAAAAGCTGATGTCATTGCTGCGCAACGTGCTGGACTGGGCCGCTGTTCATGGCCACCGCAAAGGCAAAGAGAACCCTGCCCGCTTCAAAGGGCTGCTAGACAAGGTTTTGCCGCCGCCGTCCAAGGTGAAGAAAGTTCGCAACCATCCCGCGCTGCCGATTGATCGTGTTCCAGAGTTCATGCGCGACCTGCGCGCTCGCGACAACATCAGCGCGCGTGCGCTGGCCGTCACGGTCCTGACCGCGCTGCGCACCAATGAAGTAGCACGAGCAGAGTGGTCAGAAATCGATTTGGATGCGGGGCTGTGGCTGGTGCCTGCGTCACGCATGAAGATGAGCGTAGAGCACCGCGTACCCCTTAGCTCTGAGTGCATCGAAATCTTGCGCGAGCAGGCCAGCGCGACACCTGGTCGTTGGGTATTTCCTGGTGGCCGAGACGATCAGCCATTGAGTAACGGTGCGATGCTGGAGCTACTGAAGGAAATGGCCTATGCGGACGACAAGGGCCAGCGCATCACCACGCACGGCTTTCGCAGCACATTCCGCGACTTCACGGCCGAACGGACCGACTACCCGCGCGAGGTGGCGGAAATGGCGCTGGCGCATGCCATTGAAGGCAAGGTGGAGGCGGCATATCGGCGTGGCGACCTGCTGGAGAAGCGACGCGCGCTCATGAGCGAGTGGTCGGGCTATTGCTTGGGCGCGGAATAAGCGTTTCCAAATCGTTTAAACAGCGTCAGAACCCGGTTTTTGCCGGGTTTTTTGTTTCACGAATGAAGTTGGATAGAAAAAATCAATGAAAGGAAATCGTGAAGCCAGATGATGCAGACCTAATAAGGCGTGATGAGGCGTTATCTATTCACGCTCTGCGTGCAATTGCGTGAATATTGTTCTGCGGGTTGTTGCCAAATAACATCGTCGCATGCAGTTCAAAGAGGTCTCCGACATGCAAGACGAAGCCAACAAAGTAACGCCCGAAAGATTTCTTCGTGAGAAGAATTTGGTAGCGGAGCGTTTTATTCCGTTCAGCCGTGCAACGCTATGGCGTCGGGTGGGCGAAGGCAAATTCCCGCAACCCATTCGCATGCATGGGCGCATCACCGCCTGGCGGCAAAGCGAAGTGGTTGCTTGGCAGCTCGCGCAAATTGGAGGTGCCGCATCGTGATTCCGAAAAAGACGAAAGCCACCGGGCGGCAACCTGGTGGCTTTCAAGGAGCAGGCAAAACCAAACACAGCTTTACCATGATCAATTCTATCAATCATCGAGTTTCAGCGCGAATCCGAGCCGCATTGGCGTTGTCAGCTGACAACGCGCGAATTGGCGTTCAGATGCGGAATTTGCTGAAAAGCGGTGCGGCATGAACGCAAAACAATTCCTGACTGTGGATGACTTTCGCGCTTGGATGAAAGTCACTGAAGCATCGCGCGCCGAGCTGGAGGCCGAGCAGCGCCGCCAGGCTGTTGATGACGTTGTGCGCTTCGTCACGCGCCACATGACGCAGGGTCGTTCTCTGCAGCAGGCTGGAGACATGTTCTTCGAACTCTCGAAATCGATCCAGGCTCCATTCGCGCACACCGTTGCAGCTCGCGAAGCGCTGGTGGCCATGGGATGGGCGGCTGCATGACGCGAGTTCCAACGATTGATGAGGTGTTCCGCAAGGCCGCCGAGCAGCGGCCAGCGGTGCCGCCAGAGCCGCCCGAGCGCGCGCCCACGCCAGTGGCTCGCCGGCCTGCGCCGAAGCCGCGCGCGGTGCCGCCAGCGAAGCCTGCGAACGGCACTAGCGCTGTGAGTGCGCCCAAGTTGCCGCCAGCGCTGGCCGAGCCCATGGAAGTGCAGGACGTGCACGACCTGCAGGCAGTTGATGGCATGTCCTGGCCGCACCTTAGCCCCAAGCTGCTGCCGCTGAACACGATTCCAAACCTGCGCCATCTGCTGGCCACCTATGGGTTCACGGTGCGCTATGACGTGATCCGCAAAGAACTGGTGGTGACGCATCCAGGCCAGCGTGGCACGCGCGATAACAGCAAGTCCAAAGCCGTCGATACCGTGGTCAGCCTATGCGCGCTCAATCGGCTGCCGAAGACTGACGCGCCCACGTTCCTGCTAAGCATCGGCGACGACAACCCGCATAACCCGGTGATGGATTTCATCGGCATAAAGCCGTGGGACGGCCTGTCGCGCTTCGATGATCTGCTGGCGACGGTGCAGACGAAGCCAGGGTTTGATCGCGAGCTGTTCGCCATGCTGCTGCGCCGCTGGCTTATCTCTGCGGTTGCCGCTGCCGCCAGGCCGGCTGGCTTTTGGTCTAAAGGCGTGCTGGTGTTTCAGGGCGAACAGTCGCTGGGCAAGACCGCATGGATTCGCGCGCTGCTGCCTCCAGCGCTGCGCGAGCTGGTGAAGGTTGATGCAACCATCGACCCGAACAACAAGGACAGCATCATCAGCGCTGTGTCGCATTGGCTGGTGGAACTGGGCGAGCTGGACGGCACGCTGCGCAAAGCCGACATCGCGCGGCTCAAGGGCTTCATCAGCCAGGACGTGGACCAGTTCCGCCGCCCCTATGGCCGCGCAGAGGAAAAGTTTCAGCGGCGAACTGTGTTCTTCGCTTCGGTGAATCCCGAACAGTTCCTGGCCGATGACACCGGGAATGTGCGCTGGTGGACTATCCCTGTTTCTGGCGTGGACCACACGCACGCCATCGACATGCAGCAGCTGTGGGCCGAAGTGTTCACTTGGTACGAAGCCGGCGAACGTTGGTGGCTGGAGCGCGCCGAGGAAGCCAGGCTGGAAGGTGCGAACGCAGACCATCAGCGGGGCGACCCGGTGGAAGAACTGATTCTGAGCCGATACAGCCGCACAGAAGCACCTACGCGCCGTCTCACCGCGACGGAAATTCTGATCGAACTCGGATACGACAAGCCTTCGAAGGCCATGCTGAACGAAGCCGCCTGCGTGATGCGAAAGCATTTTGGCGAGTGGACGAAGCACAACGGCCGGAAGGTTTTTCGCGTGCCACCTGCGCCTGTGGTCCCTTGGTCCCGCCCTTGGACCCCAGGTCAGACCCCGAAGGAAAGCGAGGCGCAGCAATGACTTTCTGTGTTTTAGGGTCCAAGGGTCCAACTATTTCAATAAAGAAGAATGAGAGAGATACAGGCCAGCGTGATAGGTCGTTGTTCTATGTGCAGACGTGGACCCTAAGGACCCTTGGACCCGATGACCTCAATGCGCCTGATGTTGGACCTGATGCGCTCGCTGTCCATGCAAGTGCTGCGGAAAGAGCGGTTCGGGGCGCACGGTGGCGACGTGCTGTTGATTTGCGCGGTGACCATCGGGCACATCGAGCACAAGCCAATGGCTGCCCACAAGCTTGCACAGTACGCGGGGCTTACACGGCCAACAGCGGTGCGCAGGCTGGAGCGCCTGGAGGCCATGGGCTTGGTGCGTCGAGGGGATGGCGGCACGTACACCCTTACCACCAAGGGCCTGCGTTGCATCGAGGTAGTTCGCTAATAACGCAACTGTGTGGCGAAAAGAGACGCGGGTCCTAGGTCAAGATGCCTCCCACACGGGGGTATCAGTCCCGCGTAGTTCGACCTCTCCGAGCCCTTTTTTCCAGCACTTCCGTTACCTTTCACAAAGCGAGATCCATCATGAGCACCACTGAAAACACTTTCGAAGCAACCGCCGCCGACATCGGGGGCGCGCTGGGCGTGACGCCTCGCGCTGTCCGTATGTGGGTCGAAGCGGGCGACCTCCCGCGCCTGGAGCGGGGACGCTTTGACATTGCGTGGGCAACTTGGCTTGCAGCAGGCCGCAAGGTGTCCGCTGATTGGCGGCAGAAGCCGCGCGCCAATGTCGCCGTAGCGGCTGGCTGGCTGCAGGCAATCGGGCACGCCCCCAAGGACGAAGACCTAGAGGTCATTGGCCGGTTGTTCGCACGCAATAGAAAGTCTCTCGCCGATGCTATGCAGGCTGTGGGCGCGGCCCAAGCTTTGATGGCGCGCACGTGATTGCCCCGTCTGGACGCGCAGAAACTCAGATTATTGAGTGTGGCAAGGCAGAGAACAGAAGCGACAGCCATTCACCTGACGGTAAAAGGCTCGTGCCGCTTGCACCGCAGGCTGACAGCTGGCATGCCAACCCAAGGGCTGAACATTTGACGGGTGGGGCCAATACTGGCAGCCCTCCGCGTGCACTTCATGGTCTCCATTCGCTTGCTCGGTCTTATTGACACAGTACTGCGGCATGTCTCACTCCTTGTGTAGTTGAGTAGGCCAATTTATTCCCACATCGTTTGTGGCAACTCCCGCGTTCATGTCATTGACATCTAGTCTGATTTACAGCGGGGTGTCGCCCATCGCATCCACGGCATCACTCCACGCTGAAGAACCATGCGCATGAAGACACAGAGCACCCTTCAGACCACGCATCCCATCTACACGTTAAGGGGTGCGATGAGCATGCCCATCACGTCCGAGAGAAGCGACCCTTGGCCAGCTTGTATCACTGACGTGGTGGCCATGCTGGTGGGGCCACGCGTCACACCAGACGATGCATTGCAACAGCGTTTAAACGCACTGAACCTTGCAGCTGCGGCGCTCGACTTCGCGGGCGAAACCTCACTGGCCGCAGAAGTGCGCGAGCGCCTGGAGGACATCGGCGGCGCGGCAAAACCACAAGAGGAATTCAGCTGAGTTGTTCGGCAAAGTTCGGATATCGACCTCAACCGCACCGAACATTCAATGCCTGAACTTCTCACCGATCTGAATCGCGCGCTTAGCCAAAGCCCGCAAACTCCCATCGCTACGCTGCTTGCCAGCGCACGCCGACAGCTTGGTTTCGCGGACCACATCGCAGCCGGAATGGATGAAGGTTCGCGCACTGCGAAGCCTGCAGTTGCTAGCGGATTTCTGCGACTCGCGGACGCTGCCCCGGCCCTTGCTACCGATCAGGCACGCGGCTACGAACTTGCCGCCACTGCGCGACCCGCTGGCACCACGCAAACGCTTTCCCTCCAAGTCATGGAGGCATCGCGCACGATGCGCGCCGGGGCTCGCCTGGTTTCTGTGGCCGACGCTCCCGAGCCCGTCCAATCCACGAACCCGAGCGCGCCTCCCGCCCTCTATGAACGCGTCTCCCGCTTCACCACCATCGAGCGTGCCACGTTCTCGCCAGTCGCCGATGGCAGCGATGTCACGGTGTCCCCTCTGCCAATCAAAACGGCGCAAATCAACATCGGTGACGCGCCGTCGCATGCGCTGCGCTTCGAAATCACGCGAGCCCAGCAGAAAGCGAAGACCGATGCCGAGCTGGAATTCGAAATCAGCCGAAGCCTGGTCCTCGGCCTGGGCGCACTCTGCGACAAGGTGCTGTTGAGCGCCATCGCGGCCAGCACGCCCGCAAACTTCACCCTCGCCCTGGCGGCGGCACGTGGCATCCGCTTCGCCGAACTGCAGGCCATCGTCGGCACGGCTGGCACGGCTGCCGCAGTTGGCCAGGACGGTGCACTGCGTGCGAACGGCATCCCTGCCGAGCTGAGCGACCAGGCCGCCGCGACCGTAATCGGCGCGTGGTCCCGGTGCGGTGTTGCCGTGAACGAGCTGGTGCAAATTCACTTCGAGCGGCGCAACGTGACGGGCCTGCTCGCGGTAACGGCCTTCGTGAACGCGCACGCGCTGCTGCCGGCACCTGAATTTTTCTGGCTGGCGGCATGAACACGGCGGCACTGATGGAAATCTCACGCCGCTGGGCATCGCGCAGCGATGCACCGACTGCCGAAGATGTTGCCCAGGTCGAAACCGAGCTGGAACAACTGCCGGCACTGCCGCGCGCCATCCGCGAAGCCCTGATGGGTGCGCAAGTGATGCCGCGAGCCGGCGAGTCCGCCGACAAACCGCGCCTGCTGGTCCTGGTGGCCGGCCTGCCGGTGGACCTCGATGACCCCGAGACTTCGCTCGGCAAGCGCTTCGCAGAACTGAAGACCCCCAGCCAACGCGAGGCCGCCGCGACGTTCCTAAAAGAGGTTCTTCGCCAGCGTCGCCGCGCGCGACGCCGGTCTACCGGTTTTGTGCACAACTGGTGAAAGAAACCATGAACACGAAAAATGCTTCTCCGCGCGCCGAAGTAAAAGCCACGGTCCTGCTGGATCGCGAGCTGGCCGATGCACTGCAACGGCAACGCGAACGGGTCCAACAACAAACAGGCGTGCGCATGTCTGCATCGGCGTTCATGGCAACGCTGTTGCGCCGTGGCGTTGTGCAGGAAAGCACAGCAGCCTGAAACGAACCCGCTTGCAGACCGGCAGTCTGCGGGGCACTGGTTGGCGAATTGTTGACCCAGGCGCAGCTGGGCAGAGTGAGGCCCCCACTCCTGCGCACCCCTCGCGCTGGTCCCGACGCCGGAAGTTTCGGGGCACCCAACATCCCCCACATTATCATGACCGAAAAGAATTTCATCACCGACATCCGCGCTCGCCTGGAACGGCAAACCGACACCCTGGTGGCGCACCGCGCGCACCTGAAGGGCGTGGACCTCCTGAACCCTGTAGCAGCGAACGCAGCGCATGAAATCCGTTTGGCCGCCAGTGCGCTGATGGTTCTGGCGGCAGACCTCCAGAGTCGGCAGCGCATCGCAGCGGCAGAGGCTCGTACTTCGCTGGCGGTGGGATAGGGGCGGGTGACTTTTTCGTTTTGGGGCGATGCGAGGGTTTGCGAATCGGGGTGCGGGGCATCTGAGGCGGACGAAAGGCGAACGGAAGCGTTTCGGCGGGCTTCCGCCGCGTACAGCCTTAAATGTTATTAATGTCGCTGATGGCGCGTATAATGGCTTCGAAGAGTCACAACTACCCTGGAGTGGATCATGCCGACTGCAGACAATGCTCGTGCAACAGTCCCTCATGCTGACAAGCGTCGAGCTCCGACCCCTGTTGTCCAATACAACATCTCTGACAAGGGCGTGGCATCCATTGATGCTAACGTCGCCTTGCGTAGCAATATCGTTCAGCAGCAGCTGAATACTGTTGCCAGACTGCGGGAAGCATCAGCGCGCGCTGGCAAGTAACTGGTCAGCGCTTGGACCCAACTATTGCCATTCTCTTGCCGCTCATCGGCGGGCACCAGTTCATCGTTGGCTACACGGCCCTCAAATACAAGGTTGCGCGTGAAGACGGCCACAGGCTGTATTTTCGCGTGGCCTACCACGGCGTCTGCCTGCTGGTTGTCTCTCTATTCATCTTTGCGGGCCTCTACTTTGCATTGAGTAGATGCAGTTGGTTTCCTGCTTTCGAGGCGGCGCTGATCAATATCGCCAAACCTCTCCTCAAGTCGCAAGACAACGCGCCGGCTCAAGTCGGATTTTTCATCGTATGTCTGAGTTCAGTTGCCCTCGGCCGCATCGGTCCGATGGTGCTCAACAAACTTAACAAGAATCGCATCGATCAAGCGCTGTGGAAGGCGGCAGGGGAGAATGAGCTTGAAGAACTGCTGCTTGAGGCGCTGGGCCTGTTGCGGACGGTATCCATCACTCTGTCGTCTAACAAGGTCTATGTGGGGCTGATACTTACGACCCCCGAGCCAAAGACGGAGCGCCGCGTTATCGCTCTGCTGCCTTACATGAGTGGTTATCGGACCGAGACTGGCAAGGTCATTTTCACGACCTACTATGACCAGTTCTATAGCGGGGATGCGCCCGAAAGCGATGCTGAGAAGTTTCGGCTTGTGCTTCCCATGGACAAGATGCTCTCGGTGTCATTCTTTGATGTCGACACGTACGCTCACTTCAATGCTGAGCCAGTCACACTCCTCGGGACTCGCCGAGTAACTCGTCGTCGTCCAGGCGTCTGAAGCATGGGCTCCGCATCTGAACACGCGACTCGATAACAGGCCCGCTTCGGCGGGCTTGTTTTTTGGGGTGGTGCTACCCTGCGCGAATCATGACCACCGCCCCCGAAACCCTCTATCTGCAATTACGCCGCTTGGTGGCGTCGATGCCCGACCTTGCCAGCGGGGATATCCGAAAGCCGGAAGACCTCCAATGGCTGGGGCGAGCCGCAGCCTTGATAGAGGAGTCTGGCGACCTGGCGGATTTCGTCCAGTTCAAGTCATGTGCAGACAACATAAATCCTATGCGTCGAGTCATCGACGCGAGAAAGATGGAGGCGATCGTTCATCGTGCGCTCGCTCGCGCTGAGCTTCAAGCCCCTGTAAGTGCCCAAGGTGCGTTCATCGCGGCCGGCGACACACTCAACGCATTTGCGGCGGTGGCGAAGGTGCTGACCCGCGCAAAGCAAGACATCTTGATGGTGGACGCCTATGCCGATCAAACTATCATCACAGGCTTCGCCGTGACGGCCCCGGATGGGGTGGCGCTTCGCATCCTGGGCGCAGACAAGGAAGCACGGAAAGCGACGTTACGCCCAGCGGTCGCAAACTGGGTGCAGCAGTTCGGCCATGATCGACCGATAGAGGTTCGGGTCGCACCTCAAGCGGGCCTGCATGACCGCCTGATACTGATCGACGGCACAGAAGCATGGTTTGCTGGCCAGTCGTTCAACGGTATGGCTCAGAAGTCCCACACGTCCATCGAGCGTTCGGACCCCGAGTTGGCGGCCATGAAGGTGCAGGCGTATGAGACGCTTTGGGCGGGGGCTCAGCCGCTGTGACGGACTTCTTCTTGTGGACAGCGCAGCGCTTGCGCGTAGTTGGGTTTTTAGTTGGGTTTTGCCCCATGAACCCTTCAAACCCCTTGTATTTCAGGGGTGTGTGGAGCGGGTGAAGGGAATCGAACCCTCGTATGAAGCTTGGGAAGCTGCCGTTCTACCATTGAACTACACCCGCATTTCATAACTCGTTGATTTCAAACGAGTTATCGACCTAAGTACCTGATTCTACAGAGGAAAGAAGCCTTTTCGACTTCGACCGTGTTCCCAACGTCACCCGGTCACACCCCTGTCCACTTGGCACCTTGGCGTAGGTTTTGGCGTAGGTTTTTTTGATAGAAACTACACCCGAAACCACCCGTCGTCCGCATGCCTGCGAGCGACGACAGCCGGGAGTATAGGGGCATGTTGTTCGACGTTCGCGCTGCCAAGCAGCTCAAGCCTGGTGAGCATCTCGTCGTGGAGGGCTGCGAGGGGCTGCGCCTTGTCGCTTCCGCCTCGAAGATGACATGGACGTACCGCTACAAACAGCCCGGGACCGGTCGGATGAAGCAGACCCGGATCGGCCCGTACCCGAAGCTTCGCCCCTCTGAAGCCGCAGAGATGGTGGAGGCCCTGCGGCTGAAGCGCGCCGATGGGATCGACCCCAAGGAATACCAGCAACAGCGGCGCAAGCCTGCGGTCGTCGCTCCGGCAGCTGCCGAGGTCTTCACCGTGCGCAAACTGGTGCAGGACTACATCACCAACCACATCGAGCAGGAACTCCAGGCGGCCGGTGCCCTGGCGGCGAGGAGGGCGCTCGAAAGACTGCTGGACGAAGAGCCATCGTTCGCCGAGATGCCCGCTGTCGAAGTGACCCGCTCCACCTGCTTCGACCTGCTGGAAGCCAGAAAAGCTACGCCGACCGCAACCCAAAAGCTACGCTCGATGCTGGGCGCTGCCTGGTCGCGTGCCCTGGATGCCGGCCGGCTGGACCACGACACCCCGAACTGGTGGCCCACGATCCTCAAGGGCAAGCTCAAGAGCAAGGGGAAGATCGTCGGCGGCGAGCACCAGGGGCAGCAGCGCCGGGTACTCCGGGACGAGGAGGTCGGCCAACTGCTGGCCTGGCTTCCGAACATGCACGAGCTGGGCCGCGACACACTGCAGATGTACCTGTGGACGTGCACGCGGGGCAGCGAGATCCTGGCCATGCGGCCAGAGCACATCAGCGAAGAGAACGATGGCTGGTGGTGGACGGTGCCCAAGGAGGCTACAAAGAATGCTCGCTTCGAGCAGGCCACCGACCTGCGTGTGCCCCTGGTCGGGCGCGCCCTGAAGATCGTCCAGCGCCGCCTCAAGGCCGTGGGGAAGTCCGGACTGCTGTTCGAGGACGCCCGCGGCGAGCAGTACACCCAGCATGACTTCTCGACCTACATCTACGGTCTACAGCCGTACTCCGAGAAGGTGGCGCGCCGGGAGAGTGCGGGGCTGATCCTTCCCGTCACCCACTGGACACCGCACAACCTGCGCCGCACGAGTCGCACGATGCTGGCCGCGCTAGGGTGTCCGAGGGAGATCGGCGAGGCCATGCTGGGCCATCTACCGCCGGTCATTGAGGGCACCTACAACACGCACAGCTACGACAAGGAGCGGCGGCTGTGGCTGGCCAAGCTCTCGGCGCATCTTGAGTCGCTCAGCCGGCGGGCCGTTCCACACGAGGGAAGCGCGGCCTGAAATAAGGCGAGTGGCTTGATACGGCTATTGGTGAGGCGCGAGAGCGAGCGCTCTATCCTTCCCGAGCGTTTACGGCGTCTGCGTAGATTCGAGCCTGTTGATCGAGCCCAATAACAGAGCGGAATGTCTTCACGCTCTGTTTGATAGATTGCGATCTGGGGACCATTGCCATCATCAAGCTGCGAGTTAGCCACGCGGATGCTGTAACCCGCGCCGTAAATCGCTGCCTCTACGCTCTCGTGCACGCCTTCTACTTCTTCAGTCGGATCTGTGACTGTTTGAAGCGACCCGTCGATCAGCTTGAAGCAATGCATCCAGTCACCCCTTTTGGCAAAGCCGCAGTATCGCAGGTGCTGCCTATGAGATGGGTGCCCCAGCGCGGCCGTATCCGCAGTTCTTCGGCGGCAGATGGTCTGACTCGGGGCGTTCGCGGCCCCAAGCTTCGAGTTCCTCCACGAGCCAAGCCGTGCGCCCCTTGCTGACCTTGCGAGGCTTCGGCGCTTCACCGCGGGCCACAAGATCCTCGAAGGTGCTCTCGCCGATGGCCAGGAAGGCGGCGGCGTCCGCGCGGGCGAGGTAGAGCGGCCGGATCTGCACGACAGGCAGAGGGGGTTTCTTCATCGTTTGGCATCCTCCGCCATGACGGCTCGCACGATGGCGTTGCGCAGGCCGACCCGCGCCGTTCTGGGCAAGGTTTCCCAGATCGTCGGATGCTCGGTGTCGATGTGCTCCATCACGGTGAAGGCCACCATGTCGGCGTCGATGGTGCCCTGGGGCTTGGGGACAAGCCTGAGCGTGGGCTTCCGCGTGGTCGTCGTGCTCATACCGGTCTCCCGCAGACGATGGGGAAGGGCCACGAGCGGGCGAGTTCACGCTGTTCCTCGCGCTCGCGGTGGAGCGCTTCGAACCAAGCATGACGCCGACGGCGATGCTCTTCGTCACCGATACCACGCTCGACGCAGATCAGCAGGCGGCTCACCTTGCGGATCCGGAGATAGCCCACGGCTCTGCACGCCCCCCGGAGTCCCCTTGCGCACGCGGGTGCCATCCGCCCGAAACGAAACCGTCGTGGTGCCGTTGCCTGGTTGTCCGGGCAACTGCTCCATTCGCACGAGGCCGGCGGCGACAAGATCCTCGGCCGTGCCAGTAAAGCAGTCCGCGCCAAGCTCGTGGCTGACCAGGACGCCCGGCGCATGCACCTGCTTCGTCATGCTGCCGCCCCTTGCGCTACCGCTTCATCGAGGGCCTCATGGGCGAGCTTGAGGAGGCGCAGTGCACCCCACAGCGCCACGTCGTCATCCGCCTCAAGCGAGGCCTCCAGCACTGCTGTAGCCACGGCCAGGGGAGCGGAGGCGTCTTCGCACATCTGCACATCGCGGGCCTTCACGCCAGCGCCCAGGATCTCCTTGGCCTTCTCGGCGCAGGTCTTGGCGCCGTAGAGCAGGTCGGTTCCGATGTCTGAGAGTCGAGACTCGATGATCCCGATGACCTCGCTGATCATGAAGTACGGACCTTCTTCGATGTCGAGCGCTTCGAACGACGCCGCAGCAGGCTCGCGCGAAGGCGCGGAGGTCGCATCGGTCCTCAACTGCTTAGGGGCGGCCTCGGCTTCGGGAAGTGCGTCCTTCATGTCGGTGAAGTCCATCAGGCTGTTCGCTTCGTCGAGCAGCGACCACGCATCGCGCAGCGTGTCCTCGATGACCTGTCCGAGCGACAGGGCGATCACACCATCGATCGCGGCCAGCGACGTGAACATGCCGGTGTAGGCCGCGTCCACATCTGCCCGGGTGAGGGGCTCGCGGTACATCGGCGCGATGGCCGGGGGCAGCATGTCTTCGATCACTGCTCGCAGAAGTATCTCGGGTGCGTCGCCCGGATCCGTCAGCCCCACGGAATGGTGGGCAAGCTGCAGCTTCTCCTGTCCGAGCTTGAGGTTGGTGAAGATCTTTTCCAGCCGGGCCTGCAGCGCGCTCTTCTCGGCCTTCGGCTTGGCCTTGGCGCGGGGCTTGTCGAGGACGGCGTTCATGCTTGCACCTCGCTGGCGTTCAGGTCGTCGATGGCGCGCTGGGTGTGTTGTCCCACCGTCCAGTAGCACATGGACAAGAACCGGTCGCCGAGGCGGAAGCCCCGCTGGCCGCCGTACAGCTCATCACGAGAACTGGCCGACAGGTGCTCGGCGAGCGAGCTGGCGTGGAGGATCGCCTTTTGGGCGGCTTCCGTTGCGCCCAGCCCTGCAGCGCGTGCATTGGCGGTGGTGAGGAGACTGGTGACGCAGTCCACCAAGCCGGCGAGGCCGGGTGCATCGCTCGGCTCGTCGAACGAGCCGTCGCCACCGAAGTTGTGCGTCAGCAGTGCCGCGACGGTGGCCGCCTGGTCGAGCAGGTGGACCAATTGTTCGGGGGCGCTCGAAGGCGCTGCCACCAAGTGGAGCGGGGCAGGTGCCCTCGGGGGCCGTGGAGGCTCGGTTGCGCCTGCCGGCGCGAGCGTGGCATCATTCGTCATGTGAATCCTTTACCTTTGACGGGGTGGGGGCGTTCATCGAGGCTGTGTTCGTTGGCGCGAACATGGCCTCATCTTTTTCTGACTGCTGCATTTGGCGCTGCGGCAGCTTCGAAATCTTGTAAAGCGCTTTACTGAGCGCGTTCATGCGGCCTCCTTCTCGGGGCCGAGCAATGGCAGCACGGTCATCGACCACTTGATCTGCGTGATCGGGACGCCTGAGCCGTGCTTCTTGCCCGTGTCGTAGATTTTGGCGAAGGCCTTGCCGGCCTCGGTCACTTCCCACACGTCGCCGCGCTTGAATTGCATGCCGGCTTCAGCCAGGAGCAGGTTGACGCCTCGCGCGCTGGTGCCGATCTCCCGGCCGATCTCGGTGGGCGTGTAGTAACGGCCTTCCTGGCTCTCGGCCTCCAGGTGCGTGTGCCCGAGGCTCTGCATGAGATTCACCTGGGTCAGGCCCATGACGGCCTGATTCGCTGCGATGGCGGCGGCGTTCTTGTCGCAGCCGAGCAGACGGGCCACGCGGAACAGCGGCGGGAAGGCTTTGGCGGCGTCGTAGGCAAGCCGGACAGGCGAGGGCGCTGCCTTCGGTGCCGTGTAGCTGCCGGTCTTGCGGATCGAGGGCAGCACCTCTTCAAAGACCCAGCGCTCGAAACGTTCGGCCGCCGGCAGGGTGCTGTTCACGATCAGACGCAAGACGTCGGGCTCGGACAGCAGGCGGGTGTCCTGCATCCGGCCGAGACTGTCGGCGATGGGGTGCAGTTTTTGCACCCCACGGCAATGCGATCGGATCGCGGTCGTCGGGTCGCTGTAGCCCAGTGCATCTGCAACGTCTTTGCCTACAAAGTAGGGCTCGCCGTCGATTTCCAGCGCTCGGATGTTCGTACCTTCGAATTTGTAGGGAACGATGGTGCTCATTGCTGTCCTTTCGATGCGCTGGGCTGTTGGGTGCACTTGCCCTTGAAGGTCGAGCGCAGGCGATTCACGATTTCACCGTTCAGGCTGCGGTCCGCTCGCCGGGCCGAAGCGACGAGTTGAGCGTGCACGTCCGCCGGGAGGCGAAGTTGCATTCGGATGGGCTCTGTTCGCAGGTTTGACATAGAAATGGTGTCACGTTGACTGAAGTGTGAGGCAGACACTGTTTTGGTGTCAAGTGGTGTGACACTGTTTTGGTGTAGATTCTTTAGATGGAAGAAGATCGCTACACACGAATCACATTGCGGCTGCCAAAGGCATTGCACGCGACCCTCGACCGTGCAGCGGACGATTCCTCCAAGAGCCTCAATGCGGAAATCGTGGCGCGTCTGGAAAACACCGTGGCATGGGAGCAGAGAGCTCGTGATGCAGATCAAAGAGCTTCGGAATCGATTCGCGAGCTTCGCAAGTTGACGGGTTCTATCGGGCAATCGCGCGAACAGCTCGTCACGGCTCTTGATTCGGCAGTCTCGGACGCGCATATCGCCAAATCTCAACTCGGTGCCGTGCGAGCACAGCTTGCAGAGGCCCGGGACGAACTCTCGGTACTGCGTAGTAAAGCCGGGGGGGCTGACGTCGCAGTCTTTGCGCGAGCCTTGGATAACCAGCAGCGACTTATTCAACTCCTGGGGCTCTACATCGGAAATCTTGCTGGGCGGATTAAGAGCGACGACCCGACCACGAACAAGTTGATGAAGTTCCTTGTTGACATGGGGATCGCTTTGGAGCGCGGCAACGGAGCTGAGGCTACCGAAGCTGTCGCCAAAGTGGTCGCGTTGGGGGTCGATCTGGGGCAGTTGACGCCCGAGCAGGATGCACGGACAAAGTCCATGCAGCCGCGGCGGAGGCCCAAGTCCTAAGAAGTCATTCACTGCGAGAGGTTTCACGCCCCTCCGATTGCCCGCACCCGTCGGCCATGTCAGGGGGAAATGTTTCATCTGGGTTTGCCCGAGGCGCGCAGCGCTCCGCCGACGGTGTTCCGCCATGATCGTGTTCACGTGGTCCTCGCCTAGAGAGACGCGATCAGCTTGTCGATGTCGGAGGCGCGCCAAGCGCTCGTGCGCGGGCCGAGTTTGATGGCAGCGGGGTAGCGGCCGTCCTTGACGCCCTTCCACCAGGAAGCCCGGCCGACCGGTACTTTGGTGAGGACTTCAGGGAGGCGCAGCAGCCTGTCGGCTGGGGGCACGGATTCAGTGTCACGGGTCATAGGTGCTTTCAAGTAAGCAGTCAAACATTCCCCGGACCCGGTTAAACTTTTCCTCGTCTCCCCAGACGGGTGCCAGTTCTCTCGGGTTCAGGTACTCAGATAGCCCCAAGGTGTCTTTGACGACTTGGGGCTATCGCATTTTTGCGGCGAGCATTTCAGTCTCGATGCGTCTCCGCAGGCATATTAAGGTTCTAGATGCTATCGACAGAACATTCCTCCATTCAGAACCACGCCGCCGAGTAATGTTCCTCTGTTGATTTCCATCCAGAAGTGACCCACTTGGCCGTGTGATTTCCATCTAAATCTGACCCACGTGATAACCCTAACCTGCTGCTTTTAGCAGCAGGAGCACAGGAGTGATTGACGTGGCGACACTGA
>Ga0209130_1001354_pt1 | contig 16570 bp, 16 predicted proteins | sample AraplaMF_Cvi_mLB_FD_184264 | JGI IMG/M metagenome (GOLD analysis project Ga0209130, IMG submission 184264) | Arabidopsis root microbial communities from the University of North Carolina, USA - plate scrape MF_Cvi_mLB (SPAdes) (version 2) | ecosystem: Host-associated > Plants > Roots > Endosphere...
GGCAAACGGCTTGAACGCTGTGAAGACGACGCCGGCATTGGATGCATTGGTGAATGTTGCCCCGCTAAAGCCGGCGAATTCCACCGCATCCTTGACGCCGGGCGTGTTCCTGGCGATATCGGCGACCTTGCGTACGACGGCGTCCGTCCTTTCGAGCGACGAGCCATCCGGAAGTTCGGTCCCGGCTCAAGAGCGCTTCCCAGGGGTCACTCAGGCTTTGGCAGAAGTGACCGTTTGCGACGAGTTGCTAACGCCGACGCAGTCACGCCAACAGCTTTCGGTACTGGATGAAAGGCGAGCGGTCAGCGATTCGGTCGTAAAGCTGCATTGCATCGCGGTTTGATTCATGCGTTGTCCAGTATACGCACGGCGCGCCGCGGCTCCTTGCTTCTGCATAGACGTGCTCGATCAGTGCCCGCCCGACGCCGCCGCCTCGCGAATCGCCGGCGACAAAGAGGTCCTGGATATAGCAGTAGTCGCCCTTCGTCCAAGTGGATCGGTGGTAGAGCAAATGTACAAAACCCAATGCCTGTTCGCCCTTCATAGCCATCGCCGCCTCCATGGGTTCGACGGGTTCCAAGAAGCGCGACCACGTCTCCCGCGTCACGGATTCGGGGATGTCTACCTCGTAAAATCTCTGGTAATTCTTCCAGAGCGGAAGCCAGCTATCGAAATGATAACTTTCAACAGCTTTGATTTCAGTGAAAGGCATCGTGAGCTCCTAAAAGGTCGGTCAATCTCGTTGTTTCATGAGCGACGCGACAGGGCCACGCCCCTCCTGGCCGCTCTCGAAAGCGCTCAGTGCCCAGCGCTCAGCCCACTGTCGACGTCAGCATCTCTCACCGAAAATAAGCTTTTCCAAACCTTGTCGGCCTACAAAAGCCCGGATGCTTTCCCAAAATCCTTTCTGGGAGCATCCGGGCTTTCCCGGGAACGCTCTCATCGCTTGAGGCCGGAGGATCCTCAAAAGCGACGCGAGCTATTGGACTTCAGATCGAGCCGGCGGGGGCAACGGCTGGGAAGTCCTTCTCCGGATCGAACACATTGTTGAAGAAGTTCGTCAGGGAGTAAGAAGCCACCAGCGCGATGAGCTCCATGACGTTTGCATCCGTATAGCCGGCATCGCGGACCGCTTTCACATCGGCGTCGCTGACCTTACCGCGGGTCTCGATGACCTTGCGCGCAAACTGGACGGCGGCGTCCCGCTTCGGGTCTGTGGCATGGCCTTTGCGGGCGAGAATGATTTCATTGCCCGGCAACTTGGCCATATGCTCGGCGGTAAAGCTGTGGACCGTCAGGCAGTAGTTGCAGCCATTCACTTCGGACACGGCGAGGCCGATGCTGTCACGCGTCTTCACGTCGAGCGCCTTGCTCAAGGAGCCGAACAAAGTGGCCCATGCGTTGAACGCGATTGGGCTTAGCGCGAAGGTCGCCAGCATGTTTGGCGTGAAGCCGATGTTCTTGGTGAAAGCATCGAGCGTCGGTTTCGACTCAGCCGGGACCTGTTCCGGCTTCGGCGCTGGAATTCTAGACATCATGGTCTCCGTAAACTGTTGATTTCGCGAATGGTTAGATAAGATCGAGGACTTCGGCGACCGGGCGGCGTGGCTTCTGAGGCCAGTTACCGGATCGCTCGGGTCCGATGGACAACAGCATGACCGGCACTTCGTCGTGGCCCAGATCAAACTCGCGGTGCACGGCGTCGGCATCGAATCCGATCATCGGCGTCGAACCCAGGCCAAGCGAGCCAGCCACATAAATCATCGCCGCGGCGCCGAAAGTGGCGGTGCGTACCGCTTCGTCGCGCTGGCGCTGTGGGTATTCCATGTAAAGGTCACGTGCGGGGATTTCCCACTCGGGCACCAACCTTGCAGGCATGATGCCCGCTTCAACGACCGGTGCCAGACGGTCGGGTATGACGCTTGAATCGGCCAGCTGGCCGCAGACGATGAAAGTGACGGCCGCTTCGGTGATCGCCGGCTGACTCCAGGCAATGGGGCTGAGCCGGGCCTTGGCCTCACGTGTACGGACGGCGATGAACCGCCAGTTCTGCAAGTGGAAGGATGTCGGCGCGCTGGTGCCGATCCGCACCAGCTCGCGAATCTGGTCGTCGCTCAGGGTGGCAGCGGGGTCATAGTACTTTGTCGCGCGCCGGCTCAGGATAGCTTCGATGACCGCGTTGGTCATGGTGGTTTCGTTGGTCATGGTCGTTCCTATGGGTGAAAGAAAGGCCTGGCGACAAGCGTGCTTTCGCTCTTGTTTTAAATGCTGCTGGGGTGGTGTCAGTCCGACGTTTCTTACCTGGGGGTTCTTGGGTGGCTACCCGGTTTGCCCCTGCGGCGCCGGTGAGGCGCCTCCAATCGATCCTGATGGCGCTAGGCAGTTGAGTTCGCTGCCATGTCCATCACCACGATCGCCTTCGTCGTCCACCTGCGCGATGTAGGTCGTCATCTTCCAAGTTCCTTTGCAGACGACCTAAGATAGGACCCGCGAACCTCGCGGGTCCAATGACGGTTGGCTATGGAAACGATGCCATCGAGGAACGCTCCGGCATTCACGTGGCGCGGGGAAGATCTCATATCGAAAAATTGCGCTCGGAAACGGAACCGATCAATCCTGTGATGATCGCTGCAGCCTGCGCAAATGTCATCGGACTATGCCGAGACGGGACATCCAAGTGTCTCGAGGTTCAAGGTATCAGAAGATAGAAGACGCAACGGTCGGTTCGTTCCGATCATTTCGCGCCAACAGAATTGCCGGTCGCAAAAAAAGCCGCATCGGGCTTTACAGCCCGATGCATTTATTTGGATTGCCACCCCGCTTGGACGACACGCCAATTATGCGGCCGTACCGGCGGCTTCGACATGGTTTTGGTGGAGAGACCAGTCTCGCAGTCGCGCAACCTTTACAAAGGCGTCGAGCGCCGGCGAGTAACGACGGCCCTGCACGGCAAGAAGCCGGACCTCGCGCCACACAGGATCTCCCTCGATTGGAAGGGCCTTCAGGGAAGGTAGCCGTGGCATATGTTCTGGCGCCAGGACAATTCCAAAACCTGCGGCTGCCAGATGCTGCAGGTGCAAGTCGTGGCAACTGCGATGGTTGGGCTGCGCGGGTGGCGGCGCATCGGCAAAGCAAAGACGGTGGAACTTCGGAGCCACATCACAGTAAATGCGCTCAAGGATGATGGCTTCGCGCAGCGCATCGATCCCGATCGCCGGAAGATTTGCAAACTCGTGTGACGGGGCGAGAACGGCGACATAGCGCTCTTCGAACAGGGGCCAATCGTCGATCCGCTCCGGCATATCGTCGAGATCGCCAACCAGGGCGACATTGACTTCGCCCTCCAGCAGAAGTTCGATGAGGCGACTCGGCGGCTCTTCGCGAAGCTGGACATGGAGGCCGGGGACGAATTTGCGAATTTCGGCGATGGGATCCAGAACGAGCGAAGCCGAAACGGTCGGGGCAAGACCAATCGCCAGCGGCGCCATCTCCTTTTGCTGAAACTCACGTGCGCGGCGCCGAACAGCCTCTGTCGACGCAAGCGCGCGCTCAAGCATCGGCAACACCGCCTTGCCCAGGTCAGTAAGATGGGTGAGTTGGCGTTCTCTGTAGATGAGCTGGCCGCCGAGTTCCTGCTCGAGCTTTTGCACACCCTTCGTCAGTGCCGGTTGCGTGATGTTACACATCTCCGCGGCACGCGTGAAGTTCAGCGTGTTCGCGAGAGCCAGAAAGTACCGTACCTGGTGGAGCTCCATCGGATGTTCACCGTTTCCTATTCCGCGATTTTTGACCATGTGCGTCGCATCGTTACACGCCCCGGAAAGCGACTGCCGTATGGCGTGTACGAATACGTATCTGTAAGCGAGGCTAACCCCTCGCCGTCAGAAGCTTTGAACAGACCGAAAGACGTGAGTCACCGGACGACGGAACGTCAGGCCGACAAACCAATTGACACTTTGGGCGGTGGCATCACCGATTGACATCGCTTTCGATACCTCCACCTCCGGATGAGCTGATTTATTCCTGAAAAATTGGCCATTGAAAATTATACGGTAGTTTGTTTTATTAACCGGGCGGCATCCCAGCACCCTTCAGGTCAGTCGACCCGGCGTGCCAGGATACTCTCGATACAAGCGACTAACTCCCTGCTATCAACCGGCTTCTCGATCAATGGGAAGTCCTCACCGATCCTTCGATCATGCTTCAAACGCTCAGGAAATCCAGTCATGATGATGACCGGCACGGCTAACTCCTGAGCGTTCAAAATGCGCCCCAGTTCCAGCCCACTGGTTCCGGGCATTTGGAGATCCGAAACAATACAGTCAAAACCCTTCACTCCCGCCACGAGAAGCGCATCCGCGGATTCAAATATGGCGGCGCTCATTCCGAAAGAGCGCAGCAAGCCAGCCATCGAAGTACGGACAAGCTCATCATCGTCTACGATCGCGACATTCGCGCCCAAGAGGCTACCTTTCAGAAAAAATAAGAGATCGATTATAGTTTAACGTCCGTAGTCGTTACGGCAATTGAACGTATGGTTGACCTGCCTATACCGGCGTATGGTCTTGCAGAGCGCCCCTTTCTAGCGCTTCCATCATTCTCACGAGCTCCGCAAGCGTCCGAGCGCGCATCTTACGCATTGCACTTCCCCGGTGAAGCTTGACCGTAATTTCGCTCAGTCCGAGCTCGCTTCCCACTTGCTTGTTGAGAAGCCCGCGCGAAACCAGCTGCAGAACCTCGCGCTCCCGCAACGTCAGTGTTTCGTATCGTGTTCGGAGGGATCTGAGCTCGTTTTCGAGATCCCTGACGCGCATATCCTCAACCAATGCGGACCCGATGGCGTCCATTATGTCCTGGTCACGGAACGGCTTCGATAAAAAGTCGACGGCTCCTGCCTTCATCGCTCGCACTGACATCGGTATGTCGCCGTGGCCGGTGATGAACAAGATTGGTATGCGCTCTCCGCGCTTTAAGAGCTCGGCTTGAAGATCGAGACCACTCACCAGCGGCAAGCGCACATCGGCAACCAGGCAACGCACGCCCTCAGGAAGGGGTTTTGACAAAAGGTCAACTGCACTTGCGTAAAGAGCGGAGCGATATCCTGCGGATCTGACGAGCCCATCGATCGATTTTAGGACCAGCTCATCGTCGTCGACGATGAGCACTATAGGTGCGATGTTAGAGGTCGACTGCATGGCAAACAAACTTACGGCACGAGAAGCGGAAAATATTGATCATCGGCGTCATCAGCTCAGTTTCATCGGCATTGTGAAGCCGACGGTTGCTCCAGGGCCCTCACCTGAGTGCGCAAACATTCGGCCACTATAAGATTCGACGATCGATCGGCAAATGGCTAATCCCATTCCCATGCCATCATGCTTTGTCGTGAAGAACGGTTCGAAGATACTCGCCGTGTGTTCCGCTGCGATTCCGACCCCGTCGTCACTGACGCTAAGCGATATTCCAGTCCCCTCACATGCGGTTTCAATTGTGATGCGTCGTTCGGCTTTGTCCGGTCTCCGCGGGGCCTGCAGTCCGTTCATCAATAGATTGATGAGGACTTGCTGAATCTGCACCGGATCAGCAAAAATTGCCGGAAGATCGTTCGCCAAGCTGAGAGTTATCAAGCCTCGGTGATGATCGATATGCGAGCGCAGCAGCGGCACAGTCTCCGCGACGAGCTCGTTCATGTCGAACCTGGATGGAACCGGATCCTTGCGAGTGAAGATCGCCCGAAGCTGCCGTACGACGTCGCTCGCCCGTCGAGCCCCAAGGACGACACGCTCAATTGCCTCAGTTGCTTCGCTAATGTCAGGTTTTTCGCGATTAAGCCAACGTAGACAGGCTTCGCCATTGGCGAGGATTCCGGAAAGAGGTTGATTAATCTCGTGCGCAATCGAGGCGGTCAACTCCGACATTGTTGCGATACGGGTAATGCGAGTGAGTTCGGATTGAGCGCGATGCATTTCCTGTTCGGCGAGCTTTGCCGAAGTAATATCCATAATGACTCCAACAGTGCTAAGGCCGTCGGAACAAGCGTGTGCCGGATTGATCAATATTCGCAGGTGCTTGATCCGACCATCTGGGAAGGAAAGTCGGTGCTCAAAATCCACGTCGCTTTCGTTGCGCTTGATACCTTCAAGCTTTCGCAAAACAAATTCTAGGTCGTCTGGATGAACACGCTCGAGATACGGTTCGAACCCCGGTTCCACATCCCTGTCGATTTCCAGAATGCGATAGGTTTCGTCCGACCAATGATGCTCGCCGGTTCCAAGGTCCGCGCCAATGCTGCCCGACTTGCTGATCACTTGGCCTTGACGCAGAAATGCTTCGTTCCAGCGGAGTTGATGTTCAGCACGTTTTCTATCTTCGATGTCAAATGTGGCACCATACCACTGAACAACCGTTCCGTTCTCGTCACATCGAGGTGTGCAAAGTGATAGATGCCAACGATAACCGGTTGCGGGAGAACCTACGCGGAACTCGTACATCCCGTCGGAAGCGGATCCAATGTGATTGATCCAGTAGTTTACGATTCCATCACGATCATCAGGATGGACCGAATCCTTCCATCCCTGACCAAGGATCGTGTTGAGTGTTTGAGCCCACCGTTTGAGATAACGTTCGTTCGCATAGTCCATCTGCCCGGTTGCCGTCGTCCGCCATATCATCGTCGGCACATTTTGAAGCATCAGACGGAAGTCCGTCGATTCTGCCTCTTTTGCGGCCTCAGAAGCCTTACGTTCCTCAATCGGAATCGCCACCAGGGTTTTCAGGGATCGTGGAAAATCTTTGTGGGTTGAGGGCGCGACGTGGACTAGAAACCAATGGTGCCGACCATTTCGGCCTTGAATTCGGACATCGACTAACTGAGAGTACTCGCCGGAGCCGATTGCGCGTGTAAGAACTTCGCGGTCCTCCGAATGCACAGCGGTTATCCATGCACCTTCTGTCAGGTCACTTGAGCCGATTCCGGTAAATAGTTCCCACGCACGATCGAACCTGTGCCCAAGGCCATCGACATCAATTTCGCAGATTAATACTGGAGTATTGTCGTGCTCAACGCCCCTATCGGATGATCGGGATACCGAGACGGATGGCCCGCTACTCATGTGTGAAATGGTCATCCGGTGCGAAGGCGGCAACCGCTGGATTGTTTGTCATCGTGAACTCTGTTTGGGCATTCAGGTTGCACGGTTTTCCGATCGTGCGAGAAACAACCTGAATTGGCGAGGCGGGATGGATTGCGGAAACCGATCATGCCTGCGCCTGACCACCATCGTCTGCTTTTGATCCTACAAGTGGCCGGACATTGTTTAGGATGTCGGATGGCTCTTGACGGATGGTAAAGTCAGGCTCGACAAAGGAGCTTCTGACCATGCCGTCTTGACCAACCACGAAAGTCGCTGGGATCGGCAACATCCACTCGCTCGATCCATGGCGATGACCGAAGTTGTGACCTTGCCCGGAGTAGTGCTTCTTGGTTTCCTCAGGGACACGAAACAGAACTCCGTATGATATCGCCACCCCGTGATCGACGTCCGCCAGCATGGTGAGGTCGAGGTTCAACTGATGTTTCAGTTGCCTCGGCAGATCCCTGGTCTCCGGAGACAGCACGACGAGATTCGCTTTCAGGCGATCGAATTCAGCCTTGACTGCCTGAAGCGCGCGAAGCTCTGCATTGCAAAATGGGCACCACCCTCCCCGATAGAAGCTGACGACAAGCGGCCCTTCACTGCGAAGCTGCTCTGACGAGACAAGCCTTCCATGGGCATCAGGCAGAAGAAAATCAGGCGCGATATCGTCGACCTTCAATGCATGTGACGCGATATTCGTCTTGCGAAGCCAGTTGACAAGAAAGAGGTACGATTCCTGATCGGCGTCACTAAACCCGGCCATAAGCTCGCTGCGCGCCTGATTGAGGGTCTTGGTTAAATGGTCAGACATCAATTCGACGTTCATCAGCATACCGGGTATATCAAGAAATGGGCAAAGTTGATTGTCATGCGGCCGTACCGGCGGCTTCGACATGGTTTTGGTGGAGAGACCAGTCTCGCAGTCGCGCAACCTTTACAAAGGCGTCGAGCGCCGGCGAGTAACGACGGCCCTGCACGGCAAGAAGCCGGACCTCGCGCCACACAGGATCTCCCTCGATTGGAAGGGCCTTCAGGGAAGGTAGCCGTGGCATATGTTCTGGCGCCAGGACAATTCCAAAACCTGCGGCTGCCAGATGCTGCAGGTGCAAGTCGTGGCAACTGCGATGGTTGGGCTGCGCGGGTGGCGGCGCATCGGCAAAGCAAAGACGGTGGAACTTCGGAGCCACATCACAGTAAATGCGCTCAAGGATGATGGCTTCGCGCAGCGCATCGATCCCGATCGCCGGAAGATTTGCAAACTCGTGTGACGGGGCGAGAACGGCGACATAGCGCTCTTCGAACAGGGGCCAATCGTCGATCCGCTCCGGCATATCGTCGAGATCGCCAACCAGGGCGACATTGACTTCGCCCTCCAGCAGAAGTTCGATGAGGCGACTCGGCGGCTCTTCGCGAAGCTGGACATGGAGGCCGGGGACGAATTTGCGAATTTCGGCGATGGGATCCAGAACGAGCGAAGCCGAAACGGTCGGGGCAAGACCAATCGCCAGCGGCGCCATCTCCTTTTGCTGAAACTCACGTGCGCGGCGCCGAACAGCCTCTGTCGACGCAAGCGCGCGCTCAAGCATCGGCAACACCGCCTTGCCCAGGTCAGTAAGATGGGTGAGTTGGCGTTCTCTGTAGATGAGCTGGCCGCCGAGTTCCTGCTCGAGCTTTTGCACACCCTTCGTCAGTGCCGGTTGCGTGATGTTACACATCTCCGCGGCACGCGTGAAGTTCAGCGTGTTCGCGAGAGCCAGAAAGTACCGTACCTGGTGGAGCTCCATCGGATGTTCACCGTTTCCTGTTCCCGCCAACGCCGACGCAGCACAGCTACGGTCTGCAGGCACCTCATGCTGGTACTACGTTGCCACTGGCGCTGGCGCAATGGAACCCGTGTCGGGCATCCATGGACGGACGGACACGCATTCTGGAATCGCGAGCAGAAAAGGGAGAGAAATCAGTGCGACTGGCGAGCACGCATATGGCTAAGGAGAGGAGAAATGTCCGACGGGTCGCAACGCCTGGTATAGTCCGCGCTGATGTCTGCGTATTCGATGACTCCCCTTTCTCCAACCACATACAAAGCTGGCAACGTTAGTGTCCAACTCGCCTCGCCATTAACAACGGCAAGGTCGAGACCGGATTCTATCTCCGCGGCACGCAGTTCTTGGGATAATTTCCAGCGCAGGCCGAACGCGCGCGCTACCTTCCCACCGCGGTCGACGAGGCTCGGGAACGATAAGCCATTCATTTGTTCTGTCGAGCGACTTTCGAATGCGGATTGCTGGGAAATTGCTACGATCGATACGCCCATTGAGCGAAGTTCGCGGGAGGCACTCTGGACCGCGCGCAAATCGAGCCTGCAGTACGGGCACCATCCTCCTCTGTAAAATACAATCAGAACCGGGGCGCTGCTCAAAACATCTTGAGAGGTAATTGTCCTACCATCGGCATCGGTCAAGCGGAACTCAGGAACATGCTCTCCAGCATGGACGGCCCGTTCGGCGATGCCCGAGCTGGTCAACTCGTCGATCGTGTCCTGGCGGACCCGCAGGATATGCGGGGGCGTGTTTTCACAACGTCTCGCCCTTACCGCATCAAGTTCAATATGAAGTGGCACTGAAATTATCCTAACTGGGGCCGAGCACTGTCACTAAGTGAAAACAAGGTTGACTTTCCTACACGATATGGGGGACGTTTCGTCCCCATGTTACCTATAGTAGCTTAACGCTTCAATATTCCACTTCGCGGGAAGCTCGTCCTTTGAGCGGGATGCGGACCAGAAATCGCGAAGCCGAGGCCACAAATCCAATCATAATGGTTGTGGCAATAAAACAAACTGCGCGAGTCGGACTCCGGAGATTGGCTTGGACTCTTTTGAGGGATTGGCTCAATCCGCATCGATATACGGGATCTCGAGTTCTTCGATATCGTCGTGATAGGAAGCTTCATTGCTCTGTTTACCCATGGGACATGCGGCCTCTGTGCGCGTCCGGATATCGGCCCCAATGCCGAGAATTTTACCGACAGGGCAGAGATTTGCGGCTTCCCACAAGAACGCTCGCTGTCGTGCGTCGAGGTCTCCGTCAAGGATAACGACGCGCTCGAACCAATCCCTTTCACCGTCGGCGCCGTGCTGGAAGGTAACACCGACTTCCACTCGTCTGAAATTCCGATAGGAAATTCAGATTGATTGAAATGGCCACCGAGCGCGCCTTGATTGGCGCGGTCGCTCGTGACGAGAATTTTACGGCGTTTGGTGCCCTCGATTGTCATGGCGTGCTCTTCCATCGCGTTTGTGTGTTCGGGCCAACGATGTCGCCAACTGCGATATCGATCTTTCCTGATGGAGCATTCCAACGTCTGCAGTATTGCCAACGATGTCGGAATTCTCTCCAGTCCGCAGCGCTAGATCCATTCTGACCGGCGCTTTCGACAAATAGGTCCGATGCGCGTTCAGGGTAAAGTTATCATAAGTATAGCTGCACGGAATGCTCCGTGCAGTCAGCGTCGAAACTCAGCGATGAGAAAATCCGTGAACGCGCGCGCGGCCGGCTTGATAGTCCTTCCGCTCACGAACAATGCGCTGATTTCCATAGAGCCGAAGTCCCAGTCAGGTAGCAGCCGCACGAGCTCTCCGGCGTCCAGTTCCACCCGCGCGCTGGTTTTGCTCGACGTGGCGATCCCGAGCCCCGCGACGGCGCTGACGATGGCGGCCTCGTTTATGCTGCTGGAGAGCTGGCCGTCTACGCGCACAGACACAGTACGTCCGTCCTTGCGGAACGAGAACGTCGGCGAGGGATGGGCGGGGCTGAGGATCACCGAGTGTTGCGCAAGGTCCGACGGCATCATGGGCGTGCCGCGCTCCTTAAGGTACTCCGGAGACGCCGTGAGTATCCTTGGCTGGTGGAGGACTTTGCGCGCCCTCAAGCTCGAGTCAGCGAGAGAGCCGAACTGAAACGACACGTCGATGCCCTCGGTCACCAGGTCCGGATAGCGGTCAGTCACCTTGAGCTCGATCTTCAGCGCCGGGTGCAGCGTCATAAACGTGGAAAGTCGCGGAATGATCTCCCTGAGCCCAAAACTTATCGGTGAGCCGATCCGAAGCACCCCTCGCAGCTCTCCGGTGCCTCGAGCCTCGTGGTCTGCCTCGTCGAGTGCGGACAGTATCGCCTCTACACGCACCAAATACGCCGTTCCCGCGTCCGTCAGCGTGACCGCACGGGTTGTTCGGCTAAAGAGCGTCGCGCCGACATCCGCCTCCAACGCTGCGATAAGTCGCGAGGCCGAGGGCTGAGAGAGACCAAGTTCGCGACCTGCGCTCGAAAAGCTGCCTACGCGGCCTGCGCGGGCAAACAGTTTCAGTGCGGTAAGTCGGTCGTTCATCGTTTCTTTGTTTTTCATTCTTTTCCCGGATGAATTTCGGATTCCAAATGCCGCCCCCCTCAACAAAAGCCCATCCTTGCGTGGCCGATTAGCCGTGAAATGAGCCAGGAGTACACCGCCTTATCACAGAGGATAGAATTGGCCGCGTTTAATGTTTCTCTCTCCGCGGGTCCACTCTCGTCATCGAGCCGGTAAATGCATCAATCGACGTAACGCACAAGGATTGCTTCAGCTCGCGGCAGCACCGCCAGGACGAAGCCGGCGCCAACGATCAAACAAAGAACTAGGGATGATCGATGTTGACGCTGAAAATCAGTGGAACCAAAGCAAAACCGAGTGACCCTCTCACATAGTGAACCACCGCGCCACCGGACATCCGGGCTGCCCGCCCTCTCGAACCAACTCATGTTCTCATTTGTTTTTCGACAAATAATGATCGAAGCGGTTCACCCATCCACAGCACAACCACGTCAATTTCCCCGTGATTCATGTCGGCGGAATGCTCCCTGCTTCAACGCGTTGCAGGGACGGCTGCAATAACGACCGTCTATCGACTCCATGACGAGAGATGATTTCCCTCGTTCGCATCGCAAGGTCATTTTCCCAACGTTGGTCCCATTCATCTCCGCATCCAGCTCTCGACCGATATCGGGCCACTCACGCCTGCTGATTGAACAGTTCAAATGACGCGAAAGAGAAAGACACCCATGCCCCAGGAAGCCTATGACATCGTCATCGTCGGAGCGGGCGCAGCCGGCTGCGTCGTCGCAAGTTATCTCGCCGAAAACACCGATCAGTCGATCGCCCTGATCGAAGCGGGCGACATGGATCGCGATCCATTCATCCACATCCCGGCCGGTTTTGCCAATATGCTGGTTCACGACAGGCATGTCTGGACATACGAGACGATCCCTCAGCACGGCATCAAGCGTGCTTATCGCTCGGCAAAGGTCCTTGGCGGCGGCTCGTCAATCAACGCGATGTGTTATGTCCGAGGCCAGAGGCGTGACTTTGCCGCTTGGCAACGCGCGGTCGGCGAGACTGGGAAATGGTCGTATGAAGACCTGCTCCCCGTCTTCATGGCTCAGGAAAACAACGATACGTTCCATGACGAATATCACGGCATTGATGGCGGCCTCGCCATCCAGCAGCCCAGGGGCATCAACAAGCTCAATCAATATTGCCTCAAGGCCTTCCAGGAGTATGGGGTTCCATTCAATCCCGACTATAACGGAGAGAGCCAGATCGGCGTGTCGCCGGTACAGTCTACGGTGGGGGACGCGCGCAGGTGCAGCGCGGTCGATGCTTATCTGCGTCCACACCTCGCTTCCGGCCGTGTCACTCTTCTCACCGGCAAGACGGCTGTTCGGATCCTCATCGAAAACAAGCGGGCTGTCGGCGTCGAGCTGAGGGACCGGGGCTCCGAGATAATCCTGGCCGGGCAAATAGTGCTCTCCGCAGGCGCGGTCCATAGCCCGATGCTTCTCATGCACTCGGGCATTGGACCGGCCGAGCACCTTCGTCAACACGGTATCGCTGCCATCGTCGATTCTCCTGACGTGGGCGAAAATCTACACGACCATCCAATGGTACCGGTTCGCGCCTATGTAAAGGGCGATCTCGGTTATCAGGCAGCAGCGCACGGCCTGGGCACCGTGAAGGCGGGACTGCGATATCTCGTCACGAAGGACGGTCCGGCATCGGGCAACGGTATCGAAACGGTGACGCATTGGAATCCATCAGACTTTTCTGGCGAACCCACGATCCAATGCTATCACGCTCCCATCATATTGAACGAGCAACTCGGACCGGCGGGCGACCGCTCGGGCATTACTTTCGAACTTGTGGTGCTGCAGCCCAAGAGCCGCGGCTGGGTGCGTCTGGCCGACAGCGACCCGATGTCGATGCCCCTCATCAACCCGAATTTCATGGGCGAGGAGGAGGATTTGAAGGCGGCGATAGAATCGGTGCGTGCGATCCGCAAGGTTATGGCGCAGGCGTCGTTGGCCCCAGTGATTGAGGAAGAGATGGAGCCCGGCCCACGCGTCCAATCGGATGCCGAGATTGGCGAATGGGTGAAGCGGGCCGTAACGACGATGTGGCACCCGGTCGGCTCGTGCCGGATGGGTGAGGATGAACGAGCGGTCGTTGACGGCAGGCTCAGGGTTCGTGGCGTCGATGGCCTCCGGGTGATAGACGCCTCCATTATGCCGAACATCACCAGCGGAAACACCAACGCTCCGACACAGGCGCTTGCGCGCCACGCGACGGCGATGATGGTCGAAGATATCAAGCGAATGTAACGTTTCTTCCGATGGGCGCCGGCGGTCGAAGATCATTCTTAGCCAGCGCCCTTCAGGCCTTTGATCAGACAAAGGACTAAGCGTTCCTATTCTCCCATATCGACTGAAACGAGGCCGCTTAATCATTGTCTAATGGAAAGTTTGCAAACAGAATGGATTTGTCGATGAAGAATACAAGAAAATTGACCATGTTTGGTGCCGTGCTTTTGTGCGCAGGTTTGGTCGGTAGCGTTGGGCACGCCCAGGACGCGGATCACGGAAAGATCGTATTCAAAGCCTGCGCGGTATGTCACTCCGTCGACCATACGAACCGGGTCGGTCCCGGCTTGGAAGGTGTAGTCGGCCGGACGGCGGGTACAGCTCTCGGCTTCCGATACAGCGACGCCATGAAGAATTTTGGAACAGTTTGGGACCCGACTTCGCTCAATGCGTTTCTGGAGGCGCCCCAAAAAGCCGTTCCCGGGACCAGGATGCCCTTCGCGGGGTTGAAAGATGCCTCGGATCGGGCTGACGTAATAGGCTATCTTTCAACGTTGAAATAGCGACGCATTGCTCGGATATTGATGAACGCGGGGCCGGATCGCCGGCCACGTCGATCGGTGTCTCGATGCTGATTTCTCGCAAGTCACTTCGAAGAAACGAGGGTGACATTAATCAGCTGTCGATGGGAGGCTAACAAGCTCTTTCCGAAGCCGCGTTTCGTGAAACCGTCCTATCGGCACCCGAGCCGGGGCGCACTCGCACCGTGACTGCACGCGCGAGCTTTGGCGTCCAAGTCAGGAAAAGCGTCTCGTCGCGCTCTATCGGGCGGACCGGATCTCGCGCGGACGCTTAAATTAACCCGCTTTTGGATGCCTCAATTTGCAAATGAAGATCGCGAACGCGGGGAAGTGAGCATTCGAGACAATATCATCGTCTTGACGATGAATGTTGGCTTCCTGCAAACGAACGTCGCGCCTTTCGTCAGGTTGAAGTGTAGCGCATACACTTAGCTTCCTTGCCCGGGTTTCACGCTGGCCGTCCGTCGATAGTGGCTCGGATCACGTCCGTAAGCCTGCTGGAAAGCTCGCACAAAGCTTGAACGGCTCTTATATCCGACGTTACTTGCGACGACTTCGATCGGCAGGGTCGTTGACGTCAAGTCGATAGCAGCCTGGCGCATTCTGAGGTCTCGCAAGATAGCCATTGGGGACTGACCGAAGATGTCGGAGAATCGCGCCATGAATCCCGAACGACTTAGTCCCGCGGAATCCGCCAAGCTTTGAACGGAGTGGGTCGCTCCTGGTCGCGCGACCATATCTGCAAAAGCGCGGGAAATCTGCCTGTCGGCAAGTACCGAGAATCGCTCAGTCCACTGCCGAGATGACTTGAGGGACCGTCGCACCAGTGAGACGATGATCTGCTTGAGCAGCGACGATGTCATTGCCCCAACTCCGACCTCTTGCTGCAGCAGTTCGTCCATAGCCTCGCGAAGCTTCAGATCGATCTTGTCCGCTGGTTCGAACTGCTCGATTACGGGTTCGCGGAGCTCTCCGAACAGCCTCACCGATTGACCGAAAAATGCGTTAAAAAAGCCGCATATTACAACAATCTCCGGCTGTTCATTCGCGACCGCGACGCGCAGAATGCCGTCTTCACGGGTCCAACAGTCTCTCGAAATAAGCTTCCGTGGGCCAATTCCACCGTCGACCTCGATCGAAAACGGCGTGTTCGGCGGCACTATGATGAGCAAGTGAGGGGTTAATGGCATCGCCGGTCCGCCGCTGATGGAGATATATCCTCGGCCACTCAAATTATAGTGGATCGCTGGCGCATCAATTGTCCCGAATTCGACCCGGTGGCCGTGAGGCACCAGAATCTCAGTCATCGCGATGACATCGATATCGAGAGCGTGCATCAAGTTATTGAGGTCCGTTGTCGGCAGTTTGAAAGTAGATCCGGCGGGCAACGAAACGTTCTGACCGACAGGATTCTGGCTTTGAACGGCTTTTGAAAGCTTTCGCATAAATCTATTGTACCTATACTGCTTGGCTTCCGATTCCGATAGGATTCTGATGCCCGTTTTAAATGGATTAGCGGGGCGCTGTTATTCTCGTTCCTATAACCGGACTTCTGGCCTCGTCGCCGATTTTCTCGATCGCTTTGATGCTGACCCTTCATCCGCATGCGATGTACACTGAGTGACAGGTAAGCGTTTTATGACTTTAGTGAATTTGCATCGATCGGAAGGGTGCGCACACGCTTGCCAGTCGCTGCGAAGATCGCATTTGTCACCGCAGCACTGACAATCGCTGTCGGAGCTTCGCCAACGCCACCAGGAGCTTCCGCGCTCTGAACCAGGTGCGCCTCCACCACCGGCACCTCGTCGATACGCATCGGCAGATAGGTGTCGAAGTTGCTCTGCTCGACGCGTCCATCCTTGAAGGTGATCGAGCCATGGAGCGCAGCGGTCAGTCCGAAAACTGTTCCACCTTGAATCTGTGCTTCGATCGTATCGGGATTGACGCATATGCCGCAATCAATCGCACAGACGATCCGCTTGACCTTGACGGATCCATCGGCCGCCACTTCGACCTCGGCGACCTGTGAAGTGTAGCTTCCGTATGCGAATTGTACCGCAATCCCCCGGCCATGCCGAGCGGGGAATGATGACCCCCACCCCGCCTTTTCCGCGGCAAGCGACAGAACGGCAAGCGCTCGCGGATTGTGACCAAGCAATCCCTTGCGATAAGCGACGGGGTCCTG
>Ga0209130_1001355_pt1 | contig 16545 bp, 18 predicted proteins | sample AraplaMF_Cvi_mLB_FD_184264 | JGI IMG/M metagenome (GOLD analysis project Ga0209130, IMG submission 184264) | Arabidopsis root microbial communities from the University of North Carolina, USA - plate scrape MF_Cvi_mLB (SPAdes) (version 2) | ecosystem: Host-associated > Plants > Roots > Endosphere...
ACATTTGAACCCCACGTCATAATGTAACCAGAGTTATACCAGTCACTACTTTCTGGTACATCTGTTTGATCACCCCAAATTTGCGGAGAAGCTGGTGGTAAATCCGCGTACCAATCATAGAAACTAAGCATCGGTCCACCCATAAGTTGCATAAAGCGGCTACCAGCTGCATGACTTAACATCGACATAGCTGGAATTGGTGAAAAACCAACATTTCGGTCTGGGCCGTATTTAATTATTGTGTAAAGTAACGAAGCAGAAACGAGTTGTAATACTTCATCCCAATTCGCACGAATAAATCCACCTTTACCACGCGCCTGCTTATACTTACGTGCTTTTTCAGGGTTTTCCACAATGCTTTTCCAAGCATCTAGTGGTGAATCATTATTTTGTAATTCCTCTTGCCACATACTCCAAAGAACACCACGTACATAAGGATATTTCACACGAAGTGGACTATAAATGTACCAAGAAAAACTCGCTCCACGCGGACATCCTCGTGGTTCAAAATCAGGCATATCAGGACCTGTCGTTGGATAATTAAGCTCTTGTCCTTCCCAAGTTACAATTCCATCTTTCACATAAATGTTCCAACTACATGAACCAGTGCAGTTCACGCCGTGTGTAGAACGAATTACTTTATCATGCTGCCAACGCTTTCTGTACACATTCTCCCATTCGCGATCTTCATATGTTTCTTGTGTATGATTATCGTTATAACGATCTATTGGTGAAAAATATTTTAAACGTCTCATTAGTGCTGAAGGTTTCTTCTTCATCATGTTCACTCCTTTAATACGTCTCTCTTTCATACCCTTACTATAAGAGAGGTTGTAAAATACAGATGTGACATTTCGCACAGTTCAAGAGATTGTCATAAATTCCAGTGAAAATATAAAAAAATGAAAATCTAATCATTGTGGGGTTCACATCCTTCACTGACTGTTAAATTTGATATACTTAAATCGTTAGATCAGTTTATAAATGAAAATGCAATACTTTATATCCACTAAACCAAGGGCAACTGTCCTGAAAATAGTTGACCCAACAACGCCAGGAATGGCAGGATTATAAAGTTATAATAAAAGGAGGATATTATGATATTAGAACCACTTTATGCAGAAAACATTGTAGTAGCCGTCATATATAATAATGAATTTAGATGGTATGTAACAGATAAAGAACTATGGTTTTTAGATTATAATAAATTAGATAATGCATATAAAAATTTAGGTGTAAGCACTGAAGATAATTACGAAACGGAAGAAAGAAATGGAATAAAAGTATTAGATAATGAAAATATAGAGGTGTTTTTACAAAGGATTAATAAATATAACGTAACTAAAGAGGAATTAAATTATTTATTACTTGAAAATATTAAAAGTAAAAATGCAGGAGAAGATCTATTAGATTTCAGTCCAGTGTTATTAATTAACTTTGATGATACAATACTATATTCGATGTTTCCGGAACCAGCATCATACGAAGAATATGTACCAAAAGATTGGATAGGTAAATATGAAGATTTCACTGAATTAATACCTGAATCAGAGAATTATTGGGTAGATGAGTTTCATAATAATCTACTTTTTCTATAATTTAAATAGGACAAGAGTGATGCTAGTATAAAGGAGTAGAATAGTAATGAAATATCCATATAGTTTTGAAGTACTTAACAATAGAGATTTAGTTATGAGACTTCCTCAAGAAATTAAACTTGTTGAAACTTTTTTAGGAGTTGAAGTTTCTGCTTTTGGAGATTGGATTTTAGAAGAAATACATAGTGTTTTAAACGGAGAAAAAAATTACGGAGTAGTAAATGGCAACATTTGCGGTTTAGAAATTCGGAACGACACAACTACTGTGCTAGACAATTTAGCCGAAGATGGTAAAGGTGAATATTGTGAGATAGAAACAATGGAATTGGTAGAATTAATTCATATTTGGTTAGCTAAACGAAAAGAATTAAAAAAAGAGAAAAATAAAGAATTGTAATAATTTAAGTGGCTGGCCTCTACATGCAGTCGGCTTTATTTATTATTTCATATAAATTTTAATCACAAGACATATGATATATGTATCTAACCTTTACGCGTAGGGATTTCTACGCTATTTATTTTGGTTACCAAGGTCATCCTTTCCTTCCCTCCCTCCCCTTCTTTACCGACAATACTCTCGATAACCCATGATTATATATAAATAATAAATATTTGTCACCTTCTGACACCGATTATCCTATTGTTTTATTGTACGTAAGGAATTTATTTTTCTTCAACGCTACTATTTTATATCAAGACATATTTTATATAAAACTACAAATCATTATTTACTGTATTGCCCTTAGTTATGGAAACAATTATACTAGTTGTAATCGAAATAAATAATCTGAATATTCTCGGAATTTAAGATGAGAGTTTTACTACCCGCAAATAGAGGGATAAATTCTATTGTCCACTAAATAGATTAGAAAACGATAATAAAATTAGGAGGATTACAATGCCCCAGCTTGATTCATTACATCCTATTGTAGAAAAAATAATCAACAATATTGAAAAATTAATGGTCGGGAAACGAAAAGAAACGATCTTAGCCTTAACAGCTCTCTTAGCTGAAGGTCATGTACTATTAGAAGATGTTCCCGGTGTCGGGAAAACAATGTTAGTACGCACTCTTTCTAAATCAATTGATGCCGATTACAAGCGAATTCAATTCACACCTGATTTACTGCCGTCAGATGTAACAGGTGTTTCTATTTATAATCCAAAAGAGCTCCAATTTGAGTTCAAGCCTGGACCAATTATGGGGAATTTTATACTTGCTGATGAAATTAATCGTACATCTCCAAAGACACAATCTGCCTTACTTGAAAGTATGGAAGAAGGCAATATCACAATAGATGGCATTACAAGACCGTTACCAAAACCGTTCTTTGTAATGGCTACACAAAATCCGGTCGAATATGAGGGAACATACCCTTTACCAGAAGCTCAGCTCGATCGTTTCTTGCTGAAGCTAAGAATGGGATATCCTACACCAGAAGAAGAATTTGAAATTTTAAACCGGATGGAAAAAACAAATCCACTCTCTCATTTACAAGCTATTACTACAATAAAAGAATTACTTTATTTACAACAAAGCGTACGGGATATAAACATGGACAAAGCAATCAAGCATTACATTGTAAAGCTTGTTAGTCAGACTCGTTCTTATAGTTCTATACAGCTAGGTGCAAGTCCACGCGGCTCAATTGCTTTAATGAAAGCTTCACAAGCTTATGCATTCATCCATGGCAGAAATTATGTTATTCCAGACGATGTTAAATTTTTAGCTCCTTACGTGTTAGCTCACAGACTCATTCTAAAAATGGAAGCAAGATTTGAAGGAATAACAGGAGAACAAGTTATCGCCAAAATCGTTGCACGAACTACCGTTCCAACTCAAAGGAAGATGAACCTTTGATGAAACGACTACTACGGGCGCTATATCACGTTACGAAGTTATTGCTAATACCTTTATGCCTAGTCTTAACATTTGTATACGCTATGCTTCAAGGAGGATTTGTAAGTTGGTTTTTGTTTTACAGTACGATTCCTATTTGCCTTTATTCACTACTACTTCCCTTCTACGCTTTACGGGACGCTGAAGTAAAACGAATAACAAACCAAAACGAATATGCAGCAGGAGAACAATTTTTAAGCACTCTTACAATAGAAAGAAAATTTCCTTTTCCCTTACTTTATTTAGTTATAGAAGATGAACTGCCATCACAATTTACAAATTGTAAACAAACGAAGATGAATAAAGTAATACTCTTTCCAGGACTAAAACGAAATATTTCGTTTCAATATGTTATTGACACAATCCCTAGAGGAGAGCACACTTTTTCAAACGTACGTGTCAAAACTGGCGATCTATTCGGTGTGATAGAGAAAGAAGTAACTTTTTCAGTTCCAGATACATTTTTAGTCTATCCCCAGTATGTAGATATAACGTATCGACAATTGGAAAATCATTTCGAACAAGGGGCACTTTCAGCAAATATAAATTTAGCAAAAGACTCTACAGTCTCTGTCGGTGTCAGAGAATATAAACCTGGTGACCGCTTTTCATGGATTGATTGGAAAGCAACTGCACGAACAAACAATATTATGACGAAAGAGTTTGAACAACAGCGCAGCCATAATATTATGATATTCATGGACAGAACCCCATCTCCTTTATTCGAATCAGTCGTAACGTTTACTGCCTCTATTGTTAGGGCTGTCTTGAAGCAAAATTCACCAGCGTCATTCGTGTCTGTCGGAAAAGAACGAACTTTTTTCCCTTTAGACAATGGAGATACGCAGTTACAACAAATCTTTTGTCATTTAGCGAAAGTACAAGCAGACAGTGTATTCCCGCTCTCCCAGAGCGTAGAAATGGAATTAAGAAAAATTTATGAGCCCGTAACGATTATACTCGTGACAAGCGTTCTTTCTCCCGATATTCAAAAGGCGGCTGACTTTGCAGCTATTAAAAATAGAAAATTAATGGTTTTTGTCGTGAAAGAAAAAGCAAATCAACTTTCACAGCGAGAACTAAGTATACTAGAAACTCTACAAAAACGAAAAATATTTGTAAATGCGGTTTATGAAAACCGGTATACAAACGTGTTTTTTGAGGTGAGCAAATGATAACATTACAAACAAAAAAACAGTGGGATATGAATAGATTCTTCATGCATGTATGTGCACTTCTACTTTTACTAGAATGGCTAAGACCCCTTATAGGTATTACAAATGTAGGTAGATTAGATATTTTTGTAATATTTATAGGAATTTGCTTCACTCTCTCTTTTTTTCAAACAAGATGGCAGATTCCTATAAAAATCGTCACGATCTTATTCATCATTCATTTCCTGTATTATAAAAATGCTTTTATAAATCCATCTTGGCTAACGAAATTTTTTTCTGATATTTCTCGAAATTCCTCCCTGTTTTTCCAAGGGAATTTGCTAGATATTTCTCCAGTTTTTCCAACACTATTATTTTTTTTATCATTTTGGTTTTTGAGTTCTTTCATCTCTTTTTGGATGATTCATAAAAAACGTGGGTTGTTATTTCTTGTATTGACTATTATTTATATCACAACTTTTCATAACTTACATTTATACAATGCAAACTACGCTATTATTCGTACTGTTGTCATTGGCTTTTTTATGCTTAGTCTTCTTCAAATAGAACGAATAAAAGAGATTGAACACTTACAAAATTATGCTAGAGCAATCTCAAAATTACTTAGACCTCTTACAATATTTATTGTATTGTCAGCAACCATCGCATACTTCGCTCCAAAATTTGGCCCTCAATGGCCAAACCCAATGAATTTTTTTAAATTCAACACATCCGAAGCAAGTAAAGAACAAGAAATTTCTAAAATTGGGTATGGTTTAGATGACTCGCAATTAGGTGGTCCTTTTAAGGCGGATAATACAATTGTTTTTACAGCAAAAACGCAAAACAAACAATATTGGAGAGTAGAAACAAAAGATTTTTATACAGGAAAAGGCTGGGAGGTTTCTGAAAATCCGAAAAAGGTTTCTTTTAAAAATAAAAACGACGTCGTGAGTTGGTACGAACAAAATACAAAAACGGAGACAACCGAAGCAACAATCACCATGCAAAAAAGTTATCCTCACCTTACCTATCCAGCAGGATTAGTATCGGTTGAGGCTTCTCCCGATGTATCATACAGCGTTGACCCATTTTCAGAAAAAATCTATACGATGCACGGAGATTCTTCTACTACTTTAAATTCGTATAAAGTAACATATGAAATCCCGGAGTTTTCCATAGAAAATTTGAAAGCTGTAAAAACGAATGAAGGTCATGAAACAAGTTCTTATTTCATGACAAAGTACACACAACTTCCCGAATCATTACCGCAGCGAGTAAAAGACTTGGCTGTCAATCTTACAAATGATAAAGACAACCGATATGATAAAGTATTGGCTATTGAAAATTACTTCACAGACCATTCTTTTGTATACGAAACAATGAATGTCTTATTCCCTGCAAAAAACCAAGATTATGTAGATCAATTCCTTTTCGATACAAAAAGCGGCTACTGTAATAATTTTTCGACTTCTATGATCGTGTTACTTCGTTCTGCCGGGATTCCTGCTCGCTGGGTAAAAGGCTTTACAGAAGGAACTCTTGAGACTACAATTGCTGATGCAGAAGGTGAGAATGTTTATAAAATCGAAAACAATAACGCACACTCTTGGGTTGAAGTATATTTTCCAGGATACGGATGGATTCCATTCGAACCAACAAAAGGGTTTACCAATCCCTATAACTTTATAAATAATCCTTCTGCTTCTACTTCACAAAATAACGAAGAAAATAATTCTCAAAACGCGCAAATGCAAGAGCGGAACAATGAAGCAAAGCTCAAAAGTTTAATAGAAAATACAGAAGAATCCTCTACTAAAAAGATCACAAATTCTAAAAATGGATTTTCTTGGTGGTACGTGTTCCTCTCTATGATACCGCTTAGTATTATAGGATACATTCTCTTCACCACTAGAATGAAGTGGATTACATTTTTTATTATTCTTTTCTATAAATATCGAAAAGATGATGCTGTTTATCAAAAAGCTTACGGCGCACTTTTAAAACAATTTGCGAGAATCGGCATACCACGGAGTGAATGTCAAACATTCCGAGAATACGCTCTCCACATCGATACACTTTACAACTCGGCTGATATGCAACAACTTACTTTCAGTTATGAGAACGCTATGTATCAAAAGGAACAGGCCGCAGCCGAATGGAAAAAATCCGTACACTTATGGGAAGTGCTTATGAAAAAAGCAGCTTCTCTGCCTAAATCAAATGACTTCGATGGAGTGATTTAATCTTGATAATGTGGGTTTAAAGAAAACGCCTCAAAGAACTGCATTGTTCTTTGAGGCGTTTTTAATAAAGTGAAACTCCTAGTTATTCTCCAAGTATCTTCTCAATCTCAACCTCTAAATCCACCGGCTTCGTCTGCGGTGCGAAACGCCCTACTACTTTCCCATCTCTTCCAATTAGAAACTTAGTAAAGTTCCATTTTACTGCTTTCATACCGAGTAAACCTGGTGCTTGTTCTGTCATGTATGTATATAGAGGGTGAGCTTTATCACCTTTTACATCAACCTTTGCAAACATAGGAAAGTTTATACCATAGTTTAATTCACAAAAACTAGTAATATCAGCTTCTGTTCCCGGTTCTTGTCCTCCAAATTGATTACAAGGGAAACCTAGTATTTCTAATCCTTGATCTTTATATTTATCATATACTTCTTGTAATCCTTTATATTGCGGTGTAAAACCACATTTGCTAGCTACATTTACAATAAGAAGTGCTTTTCCTTCGTAATCTTTTAACGATTTATCTTCTCCTGTTATTGTTTTAGCTGAAAAATCATAAACTGTCATTGTTCCTACCCCTCTCTTCACTATCATTCTATGTTTATACTATACTACATTCGTGAATATACAGCTCTTATTACGTACTTATACACCAAAATGATAGCGCTTTATTTTCGTTCGAAAATTCGACACAATATACTAGACTTTTATGATGGAAAGTTTTACAATTGAATTGTGAACAAAATGTGACAGTTTGTATTTCCATTATAAAAGAAAAGGATGGTGTTCATTATGAAAACTGCACAACATGAAACGATTTCAAATCGCGAGTTTTATTTCGTACTATATATGATGTTATTGTATGTTACTGGTTGGGTAATCGATGTAAATGGTTTATTCTTAAGCTCCTACTTTAATTTAGCAGGAGAAATTATGCTTCCAATAGTTGGAGGTATTGTTGGACTGTTCGTTATGTCTATTAATAAAGAACAAACGAAATAACAACGATAGAAAAAGGCAGAAGACGAGCTTTCGTTTTCTGCCTTTTTCTATTGTTAGCGTATAATAGATACATACCGTATATAAGGAGTGGTAAATATGAAAAAAGTAGAACAATTATCTTCTCACCTATATCTTATTGATGATTACGACTTACAACATATTGAACGAACAGGTACGTACGTTTTATTAGGTGACGAAATTACTTTAATTGAAACTTGTGCAGCCCCTTCTCTTCCGTATATTTTAGACGGCTTACAACAACTACATATTGATTTAAAAGATGTAAAAAATATCATTGTTACACATGTTCATTTAGATCATGCAGGCGCAGCAGGGCTAATGATGGAAAAGTGCCCAAACGCTACTTTATATGTACATTCGCGCGGCGCTCGTCATATGATTGATCCAACAAAACTTATTTTAGGTGCAAAAGCTGTGTACAAAGAAGATTTCGATAAACTTTTTGATCCAATTCTTCCTATAAAAGAAGAACGTGTTCGTATTGTACAGCATGGTAATACATTAAAAATTGCAGAAGACCGCATCCTTACATTTTATGATACACCGGGACATGCAAAACACCATATTAGCATTCACGATTCATTAACAAACGGCATTTTTACTGGCGATACAATTGGAATTTATTATAGAGAACTTGCAGATCTTAATGTAGAGTTATATCTACCGTCAACGTCTCCTTCACAATTTCAGCCAGATGCGATGATTGCTTCTAAAAATCACATTCAAAGTATGAATGTAGACACTATTTATTTCGGTCATTACGGCGCTTCATCAAATGTTACAGAAGTATATAACCAGCTTGAACATTGGTTACCTATTTTCGTCCATACTGGTAAAGAGGTCTTTGAACAGTATAATGACTTCGATGAAGCGACTAAGGCTTTACAAACTGTATTAATGGATAAAATCTCTTCTCATCTTACAAAGTTAAACGTCCCATCAGATCATTCCGTTTATAATATTTTACATCTGGATATAGAAATTAGCGCGATGGGCATTATTGATTATTTCACGAAACAAGAGAAATCCAAATCCACTATTAACTAACAGTAAAAGAAGAGATATACAACAGTAGTTATTGTATATCTCTTCTTTTTTTGAATATATTTTGAGTAAAGGATGGTGGAATGCAATGCAAAAAGTGATGCTATACCTCTGCTTTACATTATTTATCGTCTTATTATTATTTGTCGGAGTGAAAATTCAATTTTATTTAGATACAGACGCGCAGGTGAATTTTAACGTTTATCCAAGATTATTTTACTTTACACTCTTCCCTCTTGTAGTTGGCATTTTATTACGATTCCTTCAATCCATTAATCGTGAAACGAGTAAACAAAACTGGAGCTTTCAGCCGGATAAATTTATCGCTATTACATTGCCTACGCTATTCATTTCCTTTTCCCCAGCTCTACTCTTTTCACCAGTTGGTTCATACCTACCTTATTTAGCTAATATTATTCTTGTGAATACGACTTTCGTTACCATTATTAGTTTAATAGCTGGTTACTCACTTTTAGATTGTTTGATACAAAAAGACAAGGGGAATAGTAAGGAATATAACTAAGTAATTTCCCACTTTCACTTTATTAAGCAAATCAAGATAATTCTGCCCCTGACTTGTATGCAAAAGAACCTAATGTTCAATTTTCAAGTGTCGTTGGTTATGGTGGTTTATTTATAAGTGCAATACTCCTTGTAAGAGTAGCTATTCATGCGGTAAGGAAATTTAAGTAATAATAAAACGAGTATGAAATCACGTAGATTTTATACTCGTTTTTTATTGTTTATATATTCAATATGTACTAGGAAATTTATGTTAAACTATAGAAAATCGTGCAATAAGTCAAAATACATTTCAATCAAGGGAGAATTATTATGTATAGATTTTTTGGATTTTCGTGTCTAATGTTTCTCGCAAGTATATGTTCTTTCTTTATTTTAAGAGGACCTAATGCAAATTTAACTTTGATTATTGCGATTCTAGGCATACTTTCATTACTCGGTATTATTTTTGCGATAGCATCAAAAAATTGGTTATTCGGAATAGTTGGTACTGCATTAAATGGCGTAATATTAGTATTTGTATATTTCCTATTGCTAGCAAAAGGAATAGGTGGTTAATATATTTACGTTTCAATAAGAAAAGCTCACAGCTTAAGCTATGAGCTTTTTTACTTATCTCACCTTTTCATCTACATACTCCATAAACTGTTCTGCTTTAATAAACCTTTCTTTATACGCTTCAGGTACTTCTTCTACTGTTATCCCACCACTCGATTTCGCTTTTACTAATACAGTTTGATATGACATTAACGCTTCCATATATTGTTCATACTCTTCTGAAGTTAATACTTCTTTACTAGATTTATGGCCATTTAATTTATCAAAATACGGCTGAAGTTCCATTTCTACCTTTTTCATTTCTTCTTTTTTAGCTGGTGATAATTGATCATAATCAATATTACCGTTCGAATCCCCGTACTCAAGCTTTGCATTTGTTAATTTCTTTAGTTCTTTTGTAAACTCTTCATATTCCTCCGCACCCATTTCATCTTTCGCTTGTGATAACTTTGCATTAAAACGCATGTATCCTTCTAATGTTATAGCTCCGGCATGCTTCTTTAAATTTTCAAAAGACCCGTATATACCATCTGCCATAATAGATTGATAAGCAAAACCCGTTGTCGGAATTAAAAATACTGCTGCAAGCACTCCTGCGATAAGGCGCTTCTTCCTTTTACTTCCACTGCGCTTCATTTTTATTTGAATGATTACTTTTTCTTTTAACTCCGGCGGTGCTACAATCCCCTTCGCTTCTTCTTGTATAGATTCTCTAACTCTACAATCTAAGCTCATTTCACATTCCCTACCTCTCCTAAAAAGATTTCTTCTACTTGTTCTTTTTGGCGTAGTTTCTTTAATGCCGCATGAATTCTAGACTTCACTGTACCGATTGGAATATGTAATATTTGTGCTACTTCTTCTTGAGAGTAATCGTGTAAGTATCTTAAGATAATAACTTGTTTCAATTTATACGGTAACTTATGAATGAGTTCGATTAATTTTTGATTTGATATTTTACTTACAACATCGCTAGAAAAATCAATTTGCACTGGCTTTCTTTGCTCTTCTGCTTTTTTTACAATTCGCAGTCGCATCCACCTCTTTCTTCTATAAGAATGAATTTGTTTAATCGCAAGTCCAATGAGCCAAGGTCTAAATGGCTTCTTGCTATCATATTTACGAAGCGATTCATATAGCTGTATGTATATTTCTTGAACGACATCATCTACATCTGCTTTGTCTTCTATTAAAAAATGTGCTGTCTTATATATTTCTTGAATCGTTTTATCATACAATTCGCTATACGCTTCTTTATTGCCTGATAAAGTTAATTGGATTAAATCTGTATACACTGTTTCATCCTTCATGTACCATCCCTCCTTTGTCTTACACTATATATTGGCAAGAAAACGATATTTCGTTCGATTTTTCAAAAAAGTTTTTTATATACATTAATATAATGATCTAATGACTTCATAGGCTTCACTTATAACCTTGCATAACAATTATATAATTTTCCAATTCCTAATGAAGATTTAAAATAATATATATAGTCAAATTTAGGAGGATGTATATGAAAGCTATCGTTGTAACTTCATTCGGTGGTCCTGAAGTGTTGAAATATACAGACATGGATATTCCTACACTTTCAGATAACCAAGTTTTAATTCACGTTGTTGCTACTAGTGTTAATTTCGCCGATATTAAATCACGTTATGGCAAAAAAGGAAACAAAGCCTTACCTTTTATCCCAGGGATAGATGCAGCTGGTATTGTAGAACACGTAGGTTCTCATGTGAAAAACATTTATCCTGGCCAACGAGTCATAGCTTTTCCTCAAAATGGTTCTTACTCTGAATATGTTGTTGCAAATGAAAATCTTACTTTCGTATTACCGGATGAAGTTGATTTCCAGACTGCAGCCGCTTGCCCTATCGTATCTTTTACAAGCTACAATTTACTTGTAAATGTTGCAAGACTTCAACAAGGTGAATCTGTTCTAATTCATGCAGCTGCTGGAGGAATTGGTACTACCGCGATTCAACTCGCAAAATTATTAGGGGCTAAAAAAGTAATCGGGACTGTCGGAAGTGAAGCAAAAAGAAAAATTGCTTTAGATGCTGGTGCTGATTATGTTATTTGTCATCAAGATGAAGATTTTGTAGAGAAAGTTAATAAGCTGACAAACGGAGAAGGAGTTAATGTAATTTTAGACTCTATTTCTGGTACTATGTCAGAAAGAAGTTTAAAATGCCTTGCTTATTACGGTCGTCTCGTCCATTTCGGCAATGCTAGCGGAGAAGTTGGTCATTTTCAAACAAAAGATTTACACGCAAGTTGCCGTTCTATACTCGGTTTTAGCTTTGGCACTACACGAAAAAAACGTCCTGAATCACTCCAAGAAACTGCGAAGCAAGTTTTCCGTTATTTACGCGATGGAAGTTTACAAATTAATACTACGAAATCTTTTCCTCTTCAAGACGCAGGGAAAGCACATGAATGGGTCGAAAGTAGACAAAGTACAGGGAAAGTAATACTAAACGTTCAGACAGCTCCCTAAAATGAATACATGAAATAGAGGTGTTATTCATGGGATCACGAATTATGCATATCATTATCGCGAGCGGGATTGCCGAAAAACTATCTATTCCAGACAAAACTTCTTTCTTACTTGGTGGTGTAGCTCCTGATGCTGTTCATTCAAAAGAAAAAAAAGGAACTTCACATTTTTACGCTGGTACCACGAAGAACTATACGAGAAGAATAGATTTTGATTCATTTATTCATAAATACGAAAATCATATGGATTCCCCTTATATTTTAGGTTATTATACCCACCTCATTGCCGATGATAATTGGCTAAGCGGCTTTTTTCTACCTTGGCTTAAAAACAGAATGGAAAACGACGAAACTATTGCACCTATGTACTATAACGATTTTAAATTATTGAACGCAAAGTTGTTGCATCATTACGATAAAGAACAACAACTCTTCTCCCTTCTTAATCAAGAGACTACCATTGTGAATATCGATGAGGTTTCTAGAGAGAATGTTTTAGCTTTTCGGCAATATATTTTTGAAGATATGCTATATCCTGAGCAACATTTGCATGAAGAGTTACAAGTGTTTTCATTTGATCAAATCGTTGGTTATATTGAGACTGCAATTGAAAAAGGAACATTTTTTATAGAACAACTCGCTAATAAAAAATTCACTTCAAATATTTAATCCCCCTCATTATTTACGAGGGGGATTTTCACATAACAATATAATTATTTTTTCTTTTCCATTACTGCAAAATAATTCCCTTCACTATCAGCAAAGTTAAATACTTTACCAGAAGGCATAGTTACCATTTCGCCAACTGTAACATTTTTATTTGTTAAATCTTTATATAGTTGGTCAAGATTTTCCGAGAAGAACATTAAAGACGGTGTACCAAGATTCAATTCTGGACTCATTTTAGAAATAACTTCTTTATTATGTAGTATAATACCTGTTTCCGCATCGTTTGTTGGAGCAATTTCAATCCATCTCATCCCTTGCTTGTTATCTTCCTCTGCAACTACATGAAATCCTACTTTTTCAGTCCAAAAATTTACTGCCTCATCTTGATTATTTACGTATAACATAATTTGTCCAACTTTATGAATCATTTGTTTTCCCCCTAATGGTTTTTATATTCTATGTAGCTTTCTACAGGTACTATTATTATTCCTTTTTCATTCAGTTGAATGCTTATAAATCGCTAGTCATTAAAAAGTTATCTTTTTGCTATGGGGAACTTAAGAACCATTGCTTAGTAGCAATAATGTGCCTGTATCCCACCGCTATCAAGCTACGGTTATGAAGTCCCCCCTAAACAAAATTTTTATCTCTTTACAATTATTTATGATCATTCAGTTCATTTTTGTCGTTTTGGGGAACAACCAATTTTTAAAAATAGATTTTCAATTATATTACCGTCCTTTGGTTCAGCTTCACGAATCATATAACTATCTACCTTTTGCATTTAATATATTATGGTAAAGATAAAGATCAATTATGGCTATAACTCTATATAGGCTTTTTCTCCACCTGGAATCTTAAATTTATTTACATCATATTCTTTAATTATATATACCTTTATCGCTTCAAAATCTTTACCAAAAGCAAGAATTGGATTTTTTAAGAAATATATTATTTCTTCCTCGTCATAAATTCGGGCTTTAATTACTTCTTTGTCAGAGTGAAACGATAAATTGACTCCTTTGTAAAAATATTCGTAGTATCCCTCTTCATCCTGCTCACTCTTATCTTCAAAAGGAACAGATTCAATATGATATATAGTCCCATTTACATTTATTGATTTCATACAACATTACTCCCTTTTCAAGAATATCCATCAGAATGTAAAGTGATAATAAAGTTGTTTAAATGTTGTTCAACTAAAACACCCGTTAGTTCAATAAGGGGTCCCTTCACATGCCCATCAAGCTAAGAAAAGCAAATACCCCAAAACATAGACCCTATATCAATAAGTTAATCCATAAAATGGAATACACCATTAATTATACTAATAAATCCTTGAATTGACTTAAAAAAATTCAAGTTAGTAAATAATCTTTTTATATATTTTTAAGAGGAAATATTTAGTTACCTAAAATGAGCATATTAACTCAAACAAAAAAGCGTAACTACAAATAGTTACGCCTTCTTCATTATTTATCTAGGCTTTTTCTTCCCAGTAAATGCTGGTTTCTTTTTCTTTGGTTCTTGTGGTTTCGATTCTACAAATGTTCCTTTGAACATTTCTTGTTTCGTAAACACGATACCTAATTTTTTCGCAAATTGCAGTAATTTACGTTCTTCTTGTTGTGTTACAAGAGAAACTACTGTTCCTTCTTTACCCATACGTCCAGTACGTCCTGAGCGGTGAATGTATTGGTCTACAGTGTCAGGTAACTCTAAGTGAATTACATGTGTTAAATCATCAATATCTATTCCACGTGCTGCAATATCAGTAGCAAGTAGAATTTCTAATTTCCCACCGCGGAATGCACGCATCGTTGCTTCACGCTCTTGCTTACTTGCCTCTGCATGAAGAGCTGCTGCTTTCATTTTACGGAATTTCAATTTCTGAGTAATTTCATCTAAACGGAATGGGTCATTTAAGAAAGCAACTGCTTTTACATCGCCCATATGCATAATTCTTCTTACGTAATCATTTTTTTCGCGTCGCTCACAAACGATATACGTATGCTCAACTAAGCTTTTTGACTCTGCACGTGTTACACGTACTAATTGTGGTTCAACTGCTAAATCACGTGCTGCATCTTCTGCCGCTTTTGTCATTGTCGCTGAGAAGAATACTAATTGACGATCACGCATCGTTGATTTAATTACATCCTGTGCAGCACCCATCATTTTTTGCTTTACAATTTGATCAAACTCATCAAATACAATTGTTTTCACTTCATGCATTTTTAGCTTTTTCATACGAATTAGTTCTAAAATACGGCCTGGTGAACCGACAATTACTCTCGGGTGTTTCTTTAATTTTTCAACTTGGCGCTTAATATCTGCACCACCAATTAAAGATGCACCTGAAATATCAGTTCCTGCTGTAAATTTTTGAACCTCTTCATGAATTTGCATTACAAGTTCACGAGTTGGCGCTAAAATTACAACTTGAGGTTGTTTAATTTCAGGATTAATTTTATGTAGAAGTGGTAATAAGTACGCTAATGTTTTTCCTGTTCCAGTTGGAGATTCAGCAATAACGTCTTGTCCTTCTAAAATAGTTGGAATCGCTTGTTTTTGAATTTCAGTTAATTCTTTAAAACCAGCCTTCTCCCAAGCTTGTTGTAAAAATGGTTGCATATCTTTTATCATTTGTTTTTCTCCTTTATCTCTATTTTTGAAGAAAATGTTGTATTGTTCGCACCGTTTCTATCATGTGTGAAATAACAGCTATTAAATCATCAACATGGTCTTCTGTAATTGCTTTTTGAAATAGAACCTCTACCTTATTATGATATGAAATCGCTTGCTTATTATATTCGTATGAAATTTTCTGCGTAATCATTCGCTCTTTTCCCCATATAGAATACAATAAAGTTTCAATTTCTTCGCATCCTACCTCTGGTTGTTCCATTTCGAACGAGAATTCCAGCTTCATTTCACAACCTGGTATAAACTGAGGTACTTCTAATATTTCACCTGATAAATTCTTTGCATCAACAGATAGTGAAAATGTCGCCTCTACCATTGTTTTAAATGGTTCTGTTAGTTGAAATGAAATACTATACATACGACTTAATGAAGCAAGGTCCATCACATCTTTTCGATCTGTTACGAGAATATCACCGTGTAAATCGAAATCATAGACAGCTCCTTCCACAATTACCTTTAAATTTTCAAAAGCAGTTGGATCAAACATAATTTCCTCCAAAAAACAGGCGCCTTTCGATGGAAAGGCGCCACTTGATGTATATATAGTTTACAGATAAACGAGATGAATTACAACCTTTTAGAATAAACCTACTGCTTTTCCATCTTCATTTACATCCATTTGCAG
>Ga0209130_1001362_pt1 | contig 16486 bp, 17 predicted proteins | sample AraplaMF_Cvi_mLB_FD_184264 | JGI IMG/M metagenome (GOLD analysis project Ga0209130, IMG submission 184264) | Arabidopsis root microbial communities from the University of North Carolina, USA - plate scrape MF_Cvi_mLB (SPAdes) (version 2) | ecosystem: Host-associated > Plants > Roots > Endosphere...
AAGACGTAGCATGACCTCTGGCAGTTGGCTGGCCTGTTCAACGTGGGACGCATTGGGCGTGCTTTGCGACATTTCCGTGTATTGAAAGTATTGCCCTTGTTAAGGCACGTCTTCGCTCTCTCCGAAGCAACATCGTGGCAAGAGATGACGAGGAGGCGGGCCACTGAACGTTTGCTGCGCAACCCCTTCGCTGTGTGGACGCAACGACTGAACCGCGCCGCGATTCGCTCCTAGCGAAGCGTGCCGAGGGCCCGGCGTGGGCGGAGGGACGCGTAGGGCGAGAATTTTGACGACAAAATCTTTCGATGCTCGTGCTCAATTCGTGTCACCTCACGACCGATGGCTCACCTTGCCTTTGAGGTCAGGCATCTTCTTGGCACGGACGCATGGGGAGAGCTGGCGCTCAAGGTCTTCGATGCGTTTTCGCCCTGACTCTGAAGACAGTAGCAACTGGGCGACATCATGCCAGTATGCATAACCAAGGTCGCCGTCGGCAAGTCCAAGCTCGTGCAGCTTTCGGGTTGCGATGGTCAGGTCAGGCCAGCCTCCCTTGGCTTCGCTTAGCGACAGGCCGCACCTAGCCTCGCGCAGGGGTGATGCCTGGTTTTTGTGGAAGCCAAGAGCCGACAGGAAACTAGCCACGTCTGACGCATAGTAGGCATCTGGTACACCTTCAATTTGTGGTTGGGGTGCCAGACAGTATTGCTGCTCAAAGAGAGTGCGCATGGGGTCAGGCAGGTCACTGGCGCGGCAGTATCCAACGCCCTTGTGACCCTGCAACACAGCAGGCATCGTCAATAGAGCATCGTGCGGCCATACGGTCGCCGCTCGCTCAAGCATCCGCTGGCCAAGTCTCCATGGTGTCAGCGCCTTCCGACCCAATGCCGGAAGCATGCCAATTTCGTCTTCGAGCTCGTCGTACATCCGCCAACTTACGAAGTCCAATCGCTCCTGGCCGCCGACAAAAAGCTTGATGCAGGCGCGTTCGAGAGTCTTGCGCAAGTTAGGCCCCGCGGGCCTCCTGGCGATTGCGCTTTGAATTGTCTGCGCAACACAAAGTGGCAATGGCGTCGCGGCGAACTGCCTTGGCTTCAAGCGCCCGGAACTTGGAAGCGTGGTGTCCCCATGCCCGAGCTCGTACAGCAGTGTCGGTGTGCCAGGGCTTCCGACATTGTGTACGCGCCCCCGAAGCAGGAACGTTGCGCCAGATTGCAGGCTGTATTCAAGTTGGATTTCGACCATGTCTGAACTGTTCGATTGCCTTGGGCGCTTTCACGACGCCTTCGGCTGCGCATCGCTGAATCTTGGCCAGTCGAGGGCGGCAGAAAGTTTGTTGACCATCCAGTGAATCTCGGCGAGCGAGTATCCCCACCTCTTGGCCTGCACGCCGGCGTGCACACGCCGCAGTACCTCTGCTGTGGTCCACGACGGGTTTTCGGTCTTCTTTCGAACGCAGTAGGGCACGAGCTGCTCTACAAGGTCTACGCAAGCGTCGTAGCGCTCTTTAAGCTCTTCCTCTGTCAACCCCACGATGTATCGACCGTCGATGAGACGCGCGAGTAGCTTTTCTTGTGTCCCAGGTACGGCCCCTGAGTGCAGGTCGCGGGGAAAGTCCTCGGGAATGACCATAGGAAAGGTTTTAGCGCTGAGTGGCGAGCAGTGCCTCTGCACATTTGAAGGGGCAGGTTCGGTACACGGAGCCGGAGCGGTCGGTCATGGCGGCACTTTGCCGGAGGTCGCCGTGAAGGTGCAATGCAGGCGAAGCCGTCGCGACTTCATGTTGCCAATGACGTCTCACTACACGTGATGACAGCGTCTTGCTGTCGCAATCTATGTGAAGTTATGAGTACACAAGGAAAGAGAAATCGGACCGGCCGCGCTGGGCCTCCTCCAGTCTTGGTAGATGAGGACCCCTTGCTTCGAATCCTCGTGGCGAAAGCGGCAACCCGGGGCCAGCCGCTCAAGACGCTTGCGAAGGAGTTGGGGGTGACCTACGGCCGCTTGGCCCAATGGCGGCGCGAGACTTCCGCGATGAGGTCGGCGCATCGGTCAGTTCATGTCAGGGCCGCGAGCTACCTCGGGGTGCCGACGGTGCTGACCTTGGCGTTGGCGGGCGTGGTGGGCCTCGAGGACTTCATCTGGCCAGAGAGTGAGACGTTGGAAGCGCGCCTGCGGAGGGATATCGAAGAGATGCGACACGACCCTCATGTAGCGGCGTTCCTGCCTGCGACATTGGCGACGGCCCCCCTGGAGCTGCAACTTCTCATCGCGTTCCTCTACCGCCAGTTGAAAGGCATCGACGCACTGCGACGTGAACAGCCGTGGCAAACGGATTTGCACCGGGCAGTGGTAGAGCTTCGAGGGCTCGATGTGGGCTCGGCCAGTGAAAAGCCGAGAGGAGTCTTCTGACCAAGTCTTCTTGATTCCGCGCCCCCTTCATCGGGGGCGCATTCCTTGTCGGCAGGGGGGAGCGGCGCTTCATGTTGTGCCAATCCGATTACACGCTGGCGCAAAAGAAAGCCCTTCGCGATGTGGCGAAGGGCAATAGTTGAAAGTTCGGTTCAGGAGGCGCGGCGCACCGATGCCAGCTTGACCACGTTCGAGCCCTGAGGCGTTCGCTGGGGATTGGACGGCAGGGGCGTGGACACGCCATCGCCGAGGAACATCATCGTTGAGTGCTTCAGTCGCTGGCGCCCCTTGTGAGTCATCTCCTGCAGCCGCTTGTCTTCGGCGTCATCGAGGCGTTTGGCGATGGCACTTGGCATCAGGTGCGTGTAGCGCGACAACGAACTGAGGTCTCGGTGACCGCTGAAGGCCATGAGGTCCAGCACCGTCGGGAAGAGACCAGACTCTGCAGCTCGGCTGATGGCTTCGTGACGCAGGTCATGCATGTGCAGGTCTTCCAGGTTGGCGCGTTCACACATCCGCTTCCACGCGTTACGCAGCTCCTTCTCGCCCATGTCGAACACCAAGTCGGAGGTTCGCGGCAGCTGTTCGAGCAGCCTCAACACATCACGACGAATCGACAAGATGCGCGGGCGACCGTTCTTGCTCGTGGGCAGGTAGGCGGTCTGTGCATCAAAGTCCACTCTGTCCCAAAACTGACCAAGGGCTTCGCCGCGTCGCGCGGCGGTGGCCAGCAGGTACATCACGAAGGCCTCGAAGAACGGGATGTGGACGTAGCTCCGAAGCGCTTCGTCGCGCGCTTCCTCATACGCTTCTTTGACCAACTTCTTTTTGGCGTAGGTTGTGGACTGCTGTTCGGCCGCCGTTCGGGCATGCGTCATGAGCTCCTGCGTGCGCAGCTCAATGGAACGCAGTTGGTCCTCGAGGCGTGCCGAATCGAGCAGGCGCACTTCTTCGTCCACGGTGAGGCGTCGGTTGCGTTCGTTGAAGTACTTGGGCCGACGAACGCCTTCCATGGGGCTGCGGTCGAGGCAGTAGCCCCAGGTTACGGTTGCCACTTTGAACACCGCCTGCAGCAGGTCGAGTTGGCGGTCAACGGTTGCGGGCTTCACGACCAGCTGGCGTTCGCGCGCAAAATTCTCAATATCAACCGAGGTGACTTCCGGCAGCGGTTTGTGCAGCCATTCCAGGGAGTTCATCGGCTGACGGTTGCCGCCGAGCGGCGTAATGATGCGGCCGAACTCCTTGACTTCCTTCTTGCGAATTTCGATTCGCTTTTTCAACGCGTCGGAACTGTCCTCGAGCATGGCCCGAAGAATGGTGACGTAGGTCTTGCCGCCTTTGAGCCCAGGGCACTCTTCCTCGATGTAGCGCTGGATGAGTTGGGCGGCGGTCACGCCGTAGGCGGCGGTGTAGTCACGAAACAGCCCGCGCGACTGCTGCGCATCCATCTCCTTGATGAATTGGTCAGCTTCAGCCAGAGACGTGAAGCTTTTGACTTGGGCCCGGTGGCCCTTGTTGCGGACGCGAACCTGGATGTGGTCCTCTTCCTGGTCAATGCTGACCTTGCACTTGGGATGGGAGGCACGAACCTGGGCAACGTAGTCGCCAGCTGCCTTCATTTGGTTATACGGGAAGCGGCGGGTGAGGTCGGGGTGCTTGGCGACGGTGACGACGTACGCAGAGCGGTTCTGAATGCTAGGCACGGGATGAATCTCCAGAAAGTTAATGGAGACCCGTGTAGCCAGCGGGTGTGGAAATCGCGTCGAGCTAAAGCGCTTTAGCAAACCGAAGGCTCGCAAGCGGCTGAAGTCGTCACGTCCCGAAGCGTGCAATCGGCTGTGCTTTGCAAGCGAAGCACGGCGACGCGGAACGCAGCATGGCGAAGCTGCGAATTCTCACTTTTGGCGCAGATTTGGCGCAGTGGCCCGTTGGAGCCTGCTTTTTGTCGCAGGAGGGCTTGTTGCCGAAGCCTAAGTTGTTGATTTACTTAGGAAAAACCTGGTCGGGGTGAGAGGATTCGAACCTCCGGCCTCTACGTCCCGAACGTAGCGCTCTACCAGGCTAAGCTACACCCCGAAGTGCAGTGATTTTGAGAAAGCGGCCTTGTGCTTTTGACTTCAGGCGCGTCGCTCAGTCAGCTGAGCCGCCAATTGTAGCAAACCTTCGGCGTGTTCATTGCGAGGCAGCGAACGAAGTGCATCGATTGCGCGTTGTGCCTCGGCTGCGGCAGCAGCGCGCGTGGCGTCCAATGCGCCGGTCTGCCTCACGATGGCCACGATCTGCGGCAATTGCTCCGTGTCGCCGGCCTCGATGGCGGCCTTGATCAGCGCGCTCTGCGCGGCGGTGCCGCGCTGCATCGCGAGGATCAGCGGCAGCGTGGTCTTGCCTTCGCGCAGGTCGTCGCCCAGGTTCTTGCCGGTCTCGTTCGCATCGCCCGCGTAGTCGAGCACGTCGTCGATCACCTGGAAGGCGGTGCCCAGCGCCTGGCCGTAGGTGGCGCAGGCTTCTTCCAGCTCGGGCGGCGCCTTTGCGATAACGGCTGCGAGGCGCGTGCTGGCCTCGAAGAGCTTGGCGGTCTTGGAACGGATCACGCGCAGGTACGCGGTCTCGTCGAGCCCAGCGTCGTGCATGTTCATCAGCTGCAGCACTTCGCCTTCGGCGATGACGTTGGTGGCGTCGGCCAGGATCTCCATCACGCGCATGTCGTGCGCGTCCAGCATCATCTGGAAGGCGCGCGAATAGAGGAAGTCGCCCACCAGCACGCTGGCCGGGTTGCCGAAGGATTCGTTGGCGGTCGGGCGGCCGCGTCGCAGGGTGGATTCGTCCACCACGTCGTCGTGAAGCAGCGTGGCGGTGTGGATGAACTCGATGACCGCCGCCAGGTTGTATTGCTGGTCGCCCTGGTAGCCCAGCGCGCGGCTCATCAGGAGCAGCAGGGCAGGGCGCAGGCGCTTGCCGCCGGCCGAGATGATGTAGCGCGAGACCTCGGCCACGAGCGGAACGCCCGTGTCCAGGCGCTTGGCGATGACTCGATCGACTTGCGTCATGTCCTCGGCAATGAGGCCGAGCACGGACGCGGTGGTGGATGCGGCGGGAACTGGCAATTCGCGGGGCGCCGGGCGCCAAAGAGTTGGGGAAATGGGGCCGTGGAGGCCGCCGGAAGCCCAGGATTATAGGAAGCGGCCCGCCTCCTTCCTGGGTCGGGGAATGCCGCCCGCCCGGGCCGGGGTGCCGATCTGGAGGCTTCGTGCTAGAATATTGGGCTTCGTGGAAATTCGTCCGCGAAGACTCACGAGGGGTCTCTTGCGAGGCCCCACATCCTAGAGGTTAAACATGTACGCGGTCATAAAAACCGGTGGCAAGCAGTATCGCGTTGCTTCCGGCGAGAAAATCAAAGTAGAACAGATTGCTGCGGACGTTGGCCAGGAAATCGTGATCGACCAAGTTCTGGCCGTCGGCAACGGCAGCGAGATCAAGGTTGGCACGCCCCTGGTGTCCGGCGCAACGGTGACGGCCACGGTGCTGTCGCACGGCAAGCACGACAAGGTTCGCATCTTCAAGATGCGCCGTCGCAAGCACTATCAGAAACGTCAAGGCCATCGCCAGCAGTTCACCGAACTGCAAATCGGCGCGATCGCCGGCTAAGGAGCGGACACCATGGCACAGAAAAAAGGCGGCGGCTCTACGCGAAACGGGCGCGATTCCAAGCCCAAGATGCTCGGCGTGAAGGCCTTCGGCGGCGAACTGATCAGCGCAGGCTCGATCATCGTGCGCCAGCGCGGCACGCAGTTCCACCCCGGCACGAACGTCGGCGTGGGCAAGGACCACACCCTGTTCGCCCTGGTCGACGGCCACGTGTCGTTCCGCACCAAGGGTTCGCTGAACAAGCACACGGTCAACGTGACGCCGGCGGCCTGAGGCCCGGTTACTTCGACCCTTTGCTCGAAGCCCCGCCCTGGCGGGGCTTTGTTGTTTGTAAACTGGACCAACCATGAAGTTCGTTGACGAAGCCTTCATCGACATCGCCGCGGGCGATGGCGGCAACGGCTGCGTGTCGTTCCGTCATGAGAAGTACAAGGAGTTCGGCGGGCCGGACGGTGGCGACGGCGGGCGCGGCGGCCATGTGTTCGCCGTGGCCGACCCCAACCTCAACACGCTGGTCGACTTCCGCTTCTCGCGCCGCCACGAGGCCAAGCGCGGCCAGCACGGCATGGGCTCGGACATGTTCGGCGCCGCCGGCGACGACATCACGCTGCGCATGCCGGTGGGCACCATCATCTCCGACGCCGAGAGCGGCGAGGTGCTGTTCGAACTGCTCACGCCGGGCGAGCGCCTGGTCATCGCCAAGGGCGGCGACGGCGGCTTCGGCAACCTGCGCTTCAAGAGCGCCATCAACCGCGCGCCGCGCCAGAAGACGCCCGGCCATCCCGGCGACAAGCGCAGCCTCAAGCTCGAGCTGAAGGTGCTGGCCGACGTGGGCCTGCTGGGCATGCCCAACGCGGGCAAGTCGACCTTCATCTCGGCCGTGTCGAATGCGCGGCCGCGAATCGCCGACTATCCGTTCACGACGCTGCACCCGAACCTGGGGGTGGTGCGCGTGGGCCCGGAGCAGAGCTTCGTGGTGGCCGACCTGCCGGGGCTGATCGAGGGCGCCTCCGAAGGTGCGGGTCTGGGCCATCTCTTCCTGCGCCACCTGCAACGCACGCGGCTGCTGCTGCACGTGGTGGACCTCGCGCCCTTCGACGAAGGCGTCGATCCGGTCGCGCAGGCCAAGGCCATCGTGGGCGAGCTCAAGAAGTACGACCCGCAGCTCTATGAGAAGCCGCGCTGGCTGGTGCTCAACAAGCTGGACATGATCCCCGTCGAGGAGCGCGCCGCGAAGGTCAAGGACTTCGTCAAGCGCCTGAAGTTCAAGGGCCCGGTGTTCGAGATCTCGGCCCTCACGCGCGAAGGCTGCGAGCAGCTGGTGCAGTCCATCTACCAGCAGGTGAGGGCCGCGCAGGTGGCCGAGCAGCCGCCGGCCGAGATCGATCCGCGCTTCGCCGATCCCACCTAGCCAGCGGGTCCAGGCCCGTCATCCCATCCTCCGATCCGAACGTCTCTCCCCCGAAAGTCAATGACTGCCAAAGCTGGTTCCACGGTTCTTCGCGACGCCCGTCGCATCGTCGTCAAGGTGGGCTCCAGCCTGGTGACCAACGAAGGCCGCGGGCTGGACGAGGCGGCTATCGGCGAGTGGTGCCGCCAGCTCGCCGCGCTGGTGCGCGACGGGCGCGAGGTGGTGATGGTCTCCAGCGGCGCCATCGCCGAGGGCATGAAGCGCCTGGGCTGGAAGACGCGTCCGCACGAGGTGCACGAGCTGCAGGCCGCCGCGGCCGTCGGCCAGATGGGCCTGGCCCAGATGTACGAGACCAAGCTGCGCGAGAACGACCTGGGCAGCGCGCAGGTGCTGCTCACCCATGCCGACCTGGCTGACCGCGAGCGCTACCTCAACGCGCGCTCCACGCTGCTCACGCTGCTGGGCCTGGGCGTGGTGCCCGTCATCAACGAGAACGACACGGTCGTCAACGACGAGATCAAGTTCGGCGACAACGACACGCTGGGCGCGCTCGTGGCCAACCTGGTCGAGGCCGATGCGCTGGTGATCCTCACCGACCAGAAGGGCCTGTTCACCGCCGATCCGCGCAAGGACCCGGACGCGCAGTTCGTGCACGAGGCGGCGGCCGGCGATCCGGCCCTCGAGGCCATGGCCGGCGGCTCGGGCAGCAGCATCGGCAAGGGCGGGATGATCACCAAGATCCTGGCGGCCAAGCGGGCGGCGGGCTCGGGTGCTTCCACCGTGATCGCCTGGGGCCGCGAGACCGACGCCCTGCTGCGCCTGTCCAAGGGCGAATCCATCGGCACGCTGCTGGTGGCGCAGACGGCCAAGCACCAGGCCCGCAAGCGCTGGATGGCCGATCACCTGCAGTTGCGCGGCGCGGTTGCCGTCGATGCCGGTGCCGCTGCCAAGCTGCGCGGCGAAGGCAAGAGCCTGCTGCCCATCGGCATGACCGCGGTGGAAGGCGAGTTCTCGCGCGGCGACGTGATCGCGGTGCGCGACCCGCAGGGCGCCGAAGTGGCCCGCGGCCTGGCCAACTACTCGAGCGCCGAGGCGCGCCTGCTGTGCCGCAAGGCCTCGGGCGAGATCGAGCGCCTGCTCGGCTACGTGGCCGAGCCGGAGATGATCCACCGGGACAACATGATCCTGACGGCCACCGCCGGCTGAGGCGGCAGCCGGCAGCGTGCCGCGCTCAATCGATGTAGTTGGGCTTGCGCAGCGCCTGCACCATCTCGCCGGTGGTCGCACGCGGAGCGCCGCTGCGGCACAGGGCTTGGCGGGCCAGTGCGAGGCTGTAGCGGGTGCGGGCGCGTTCGAGCGGCACCCATTCCGGGTTCTCCACCGTGTGCCATGCATCGCCGCTGAAGCGCGCGTAGGTCTTGGTCTCGCCGGTGGCGCAGCGCACGCCGTCGTAGAACGCGTTGACCGCGCCGCCCGGACCGGTGTTCTTGGCGATGATCACGTAGCGCACCACGCCGTCGTCGGTCACGGCCAGGGTCTTGGGGTCCACGCCGTACTTCAGGTCGAGCATGCGCGGCATGTCGATCTCGAGCATGCGCTTGGCGTCGAACTCGGGCGCCGGGGGCACCGGCGATTCCTTCCAGTCTGGATTGGCGAAAAGCTGCGCGGACGCGGCAGATGCCAGCATCAGCGCCGGCAGCGCCACCGCCAGCAGTTGGCTAGCGCGACGCAAGAAGCGGATTGGTCGCTGGCGTGGCAGCGCTTTCGGGGGCAGCGGAAACATTGGGATCGGGTTCGAAGGTGGCCCCGGGCGGCAGCTCGAAGCCCGGCTCGTGCCCACCACCGGCGGGATGACGATCGAACTCGCGGCCGCGCACGTTGCCACGCAAGAAGCGGTTGCGGAAGTCCTGCCGGGGCAGGTAGCGGGCGAGTTCGGTCAGCGCCATCTCGTAGACGCCGCGCTTGAACTCGACGACGACGTCCAGCGGCACCCAGTAGTCGTGCCAGCGCCAGGCGTCAAACTCGGGATGGTCGGTGGCGCGGAGATTCAGGTCCCAGTCGTGGCCGGTGAGCTGCAGCAGATACCAGATCTGCTTCTGGCCCTTGTAGTGGCCGCGAGCATCGCGGCGGATGAACCGATCCGGCACCTCGTAGCGCAACCAGTCGCGTGTACGGGCCACGATGCGCACGTGTTCCGGCGATAGGCCGACCTCTTCATGCAGTTCCCGGAACATGGCTTGCTCGGGACTCTCGCCGCGGTCGATGCCGCCTTGCGGAAACTGCCATGAGTGGGTGCGTATGCGCTTGCCCCAGAAAACCTGATTGCGATGGTTGAGCAGGATGATGCCGACGTTGGGCCTGAAGCCGTCTCGGTCGAGCATAATCGAACCCCAATTTTTGAACTGAGTCGATTATGCATGCCGGGTTGCACTCGGCAAGTGGACCGGTTCACTGTCCCCCGCCCTCGGGCATCCTGTTTTTCCCGTATTTTTTGAGCGCCACTCGATGAAAGCGTCCCGTTTCTTCGTCTCCACCCTCAAGGAAGCACCGGCCGACGCCGAAGTCGCCAGCCACCGCCTCATGACCCGCGCCGGCATGATCAAGAAGCTGGGCGCGGGCATCTACACCTACATGCCCATGGGCCTGCGGGTGATCCGCAAGGTGGAGGCCATCGTGCGCGAGGAGATGAACCGCGCCGGCGCAGTCGAGATCACCATGCCCGTGGTGCAGCCGGCCGAGCTCTGGCAGGAAAGCGGCCGCTTCGACAAGATGGGCCCCGAGTTGCTGCGCATCCAGGACCGGCACGAGCGCGACTACATCGTCCAGCCCACCAGCGAGGAGGTGGTGACCGACATCGCCCGCCAGGAGATCCGCAGCTACAAGCAACTGCCGCTGAACCTCTACCAGATCCAGACCAAGTTCCGCGACGAGCGCCGTCCGCGCTTCGGCCTGATGCGCGGCCGTGAGTTCATCATGAAGGACGCCTACAGCTTCGACCGCGACCTGGACGCCGCCAAGGGCAGCTACCAGGTGATGTCGCAGGCCTACCGCGCCATCTTCGACCGCTTCGGCCTGCGCTACCGCGCCGTGCGTGCCGACAGCGGCGCCATCGGCGGCGACATGAGCGAGGAGTTCCAGGTGATCGCCGCCACCGGCGAGGACGCCATCGTCTACTGCCCGGACAGCGACTACGCCGCCAACATGGAAAAGGCCGAGGCCCTGGCACCGGCCGGCCCCCGTCCGGCCGCCACCCAGGCCGCAACGAAGACGCCGACGCCCGGCAAGGCCACGTGCGAAGAGGTCGCCGAGCTGCTGAAGGTGCCGCTGTCCACCACCGTGAAGTCGCTGGTGCTGGCCACCGACAAGACCAACGACAGGGGCGAGATCGTCGGCTCGCAGGTCTGGCTGCTGATGGTGCGCGGCGACCACGACATGAACGAGATCAAGGTGAGCAAGCTGCCGGGCCTGAACGAAGGCTTCCGCTTCGCCACCGTGTCCGAGATCGAGGAGCATTTCGGCTGCAAGCCCGGCTATCTTGGCCCGCTGCACATGAAGAAGCCGGTCAAGGTCGTGGCCGACCGCGACGTGGCCGTGATGGCCGACTGGATCAGCGGCGCCAACGAGGTCGACTTCCACATCACCGGGATCAACTGGGGCCGCGACCTGCCCGAGCCCGACCTGGTGGCCGACATCCGCAACGTCGTGGCGGGCGACAAGTCGCCCGACGGCAAGGGCGTGCTGGCCATCGAGCGCGGCATCGAGGTGGGCCACGTCTTCGTGCTGGGCACCAAGTACAGCAAGTCGATGAACGCGACCTTCCTGGACGAATCCGGCAAGCCGCAGCCGCTGGAGATGGGGTGCTACGGCATCGGCATCACTCGCCTGCCGGCCGCGGCCATCGAGCAGAACCACGACGAGCGCGGCATCATCTGGCCCGACGCCATCGCTCCCTTCACCGTGGTGCTGTGCCCCATCGGCATGGACCGCAGCGAGGACGTGAAGGTCGCCGCCACCAAGCTCTACGAGGAACTGCTGGCCGCCGGCGTGGACGTGATCCTGGACGACCGCGGCGAACGCCCCGGCGCCATGTTCGCCGACTGGGAGCTCATCGGCGTGCCGCATCGCGTGGTGATCTCAGACCGCGGCATCAAGGAAGGCCAGTTCGAATACCAGCACCGCCGCGACACCGCGGCCAGCAAGGTGCCGGCCGCCGATGTGGCGGCCTTCATCAAGGGCAAGCTGGGCGCATGACGCTGTCGCGGCGCCATTGCGTGGGCGGTGCGGCGGCGGGGGTGCTCTCGCTGCTGGGCGCGCCGCGCGTGGCGATGGCCGGCGCCCAGATCGAGGAGCCGCTGGTCGACTCGGTGCGCACCGCGCTCAGCTCGGCCATCCACAACAGCGCGCCACCGGTGCCCGAGTTCAAGGACACCGAAACTCGCCTGGCCTACCTGCGCTGGCTGGGCAACATGAGCGAGCGGCTCAAGAAGCGCATCCCCGACTGGAATTCGCGCAAGGAATTCCTGCAGACCATCTGGTACGAGGCGCGCCGCGCCGGCCTGGACGTGAGCCTGGTGCTGGGCCTGGTGCAGGTGGAGAGCAACTTCCGCAAGTTCGCCGTGTCCAGCGCAGGTGCACGGGGCTACATGCAGGTCATGCCCTTCTGGACGCGCGTGATCGGCGACGGCGACCCCTCCACGCTGTTCCACATGCAGACCAACCTGCGCTTCGGCTGCGTGATCCTGCGCCACTACCTGGACCGCGAGCGCGGCGACCTGTTCCTGACCCTGGGCCGCTACAACGGCAGCCGCGGCCAGTCGCCGTACCCCAACGCGGTCTTTGCCAACCAGCGAAACTGGAAGTTCGTCGACCGGCAGGATTGACGGCAAGCAGGGTGTTTGCATGCGCGATGCGCATGCAAGGCATTCCAAACAATCGTTTGTGCGCCGCGGCATCGCGCCGATATATTCCCGGACCGCGGCAGGGTGCGTACCTTGCCTCTCGCATTCCATCCTTCGATTCCAAGAACCTTCACATGCCTTCCATGCTCTGGGCCCTGCTGGCCGGCAACTTCGCCATCGGTACCGGGGTGATGGTGGCCAGCGCCACGATCAACGAGGTGGCGGCCTATTTCCACGTGCCGGTGCCGACCGCCGGCTACCTCATCTCGGTGGCCGCGCTGGTCGTTTGCCTGGGCGCGCCCGCGCTGGCCGCGGTCGTGGCGCCCTTCGACCGGCGCAAGCTGCTGGCGCTGGCCATGGTCTGGTACGGCCTGCTGCACGCGGCCTGCGCCCTGGTCAGCGACTTCCACCTGCTGCTGCTGCTGCGCGCGCTGGCCGTGGTGCCGGCCGCCGTGTTCACCCCGCAGGCCGCGGCCTGCGCCGGCCACCTCATGCCGGCGGAGCAGCGCGGGCGCGCCATCACCTTCGTCTTCCTCGGCTGGTCGCTGGCCTCGGTGCTCGGCATGCCGCTGAATGCGTGGCTGAGCGGCATGTTCGGGTGGCAGGGCGCCTACGGCCTGGTGGCGCTGCTGTCGCTCGCCAGCGCCGCCTGGGTCTGGCAGGCGATGCCGCAGCAGGTGCGGCCGCCGCGCTTCTCGCTGGCCAGCTGGGGCGAAGCCTTCCGCATGCCGGCGCTGATGCTGAGCGTCGCGGTCACGCTGCTCTACTCGGCCGGGCAGTTCGTGCTCTTCGCGTACTTCGCGCCGTACTTCCGGACAGTGCTGGGCGCCGGCGTGCACCAGCTCAGCGCTCTGTTCATGTTCTTCGGCGCCTTCGGTCTTCTGGGCAACGTGCTGATGTCGCGCTTCATCGACCGCCTGGGCGCGCCGCGCGGCGTGATGATCGCGATGGGCGCCATCGCGCTCAGCCTGCTGCTGTGGCCGCTGGGCGTCACGCTGGTGCTGGCGGGGCTGGTGATGGTCCCCTGGGCCATGGGCTGTTTCTCGGCCAATTCGGCCCAGCAGGCACGGCTGGTGGGCCTGGCGCCGGCGCTGGCGGGCGGCTCGGTGGCGCTCAACACCTCGGCCATGTACGCCGGCCAGGCGATCGGCGCCGCCGTCGGCGGCGGGATGATCGCGCACGGCGGCATGCAGAACCTGCACCTTGCCGGCGTGGTGCTGATGGCAGCGGCGATGGTGGTGAGCCTGCAGGCCTCGCGTCTCGCGAGGCGCGGCGGCGCTTCGGCCGCGCGGCCCGCGGTGGTGGGCGGCGCGAAGCGTTCGGCCTGAAGCGTCTCAGCCTGCCGCGCTGGACTCGGGCGGCCGCGCGGCAGCTTCGCGCGTCACCATCACCTGGTCGATGCGGTGGCTGTCCACGTCCAGCACCTCGAACTTGAAGCCGGCCCAGATGGCGCTGTCGGTTCGCCGGGGCACGCGGCGCAGCATGTACATGAGGAAGCCCGCCAGCGTCTCGTACTGGTCGGTGTGCGGCATCTCGTCGATGTCCAGCGCGCGCTGCACGTCCTGGATGGGCGTGACGCCGTCGATGAGCCAGGAGTTCTCGTCGCGCCGCACGATCTGCTGCTCGTCCTCCCAGGGCGGCACCAGGTCGCCCATGACGGTGCTCATCACGTCGTTGAGCGTGATCACGCCCACCACCAGGCTGTACTCGTTGACCACGATGGCGAAGTCCTCGTGCGCCTGGCGGAACTGCTCGAGCACCTCGGTGAGCGAAATGCGGTCGGGGATCACCAGCGCCTTGTTCAGCGGCAGCCCCTGGTCGAAGGACAGCGGCTGGCCGCTGAGCACGCGCTGGAACATGTCCTTGGCATCCACGTAGCCCAGCACGTGGTCGATGTCGCCATCGCACACCGGATAGGCCGAGTAGGGCTCGGCGATGATGCGGGCGCGCAGCATGGTTTCCGGGTCGCCCTTGTCGAACCAGACGACGCGGTCGCGCGAAGTCATGACGGTGCTCACCGGCCGCGTGTCCAGCTCGAACACGTTGGCGATCACCTGCTGCTCGCGCTCGGCCAGCACGCCGGCGCGCAGGCCAGCCTCGGTCATGGCCAGGATGTCGGCGGAGGTGATGGTCTCCTCGCGCTGGGTCGGCATGCCCAGCAGCTTGAACAGCAGGTCGGTGCCGCGGGTGAACAACCACACCAGCGGCTTGAAGGTGGTGATCAACAGCTGCATCGGCCCGACCAGCCGCATCGCCAGGCGCTCTGGCTCGTTCATGCCCAGGCGCTTGGGGAAGAGGTCGGCGAAGATCAGGAAGATCGAGATGATGATGACGAAGGACGTGAGGAAGGCCGCGCGCTGTGCCAGCTCCGGACTCAGCCAGTTGCCGTAGACGTCGGTGAAATACGGGCTGAAGGCGCCTTCGCCCACCACGCCGCCCAGGATGGCCACGGCGTTCAGCCCGATCTGCACCACGGTGAAGTAGTGGCCGGGCTGCTCCTGCAGGGCCAGCACCTTCTCGGCGCGCGCGTCGCCGTCGTCGGCCATCTGGCGAAGGCGCAGGCGCCGCGAGGCGGCCAGGCAGATTTCTGCAAGCGAGAAGAAGGCACTGGTGGCGATCAGCGCCGCGATGAGGAGCAGGCTCTGGGTCAGGGTCATGGATGGATCTCAGGCCCCGGATGGTGCCATGAGCGCAACGCGTCGCTTCCTCGCGACGCGTCATCCAGGACCGGTGGCGGCCTTCAGACCCCGCCGTGCGGGTGGGTGGGGTCCACCCAGAGCACCGATTCAGGCTTCTCGACGGGCTCGATGTCCAGGTTCACCGCCACCGCCTCGCCGTCGCTGCGGCACAGCACGCATTCCAGCGTCTCGGTACTGCTGGCGTTGATTTCCTGGTGCGGCACGAAGGGCGGCACGTAGATGAAGTCGCCGGGACCCGCCTCGGCGGTGAACTCCAGCTTCTCGCCCCAGCGCATGCGCGCCCGGCCTCGCACCACGTAGATGACCGACTCGAGGGGGCCGTGGTGATGGGCGCCGGTCTTGGCGTCCGGGTGGATGTGCACCGTGCCGGCCCACAGCTTCTGGGCGCCGACGCGGGCGAAGTTGATGGCGGCCGCCCGGTTCATGCCGGGGGTCTGGGCCGTGTTGGCGTCCAGCTGGCCGGCCGGGATCACCCGGACCCCATCGTGCTTCCAGTCGGTGGGGTGCGGGTGGGTCATGGCTGGATGCCGGTCAGGCCGAAGGCGCCGACAGCACCTGCTGCAGCTCGCCCGACTCGTACATCTCCATCATGATGTCCGAGCCGCCGACAAATTCGCCGCGCACGTACAGCTGCGGGATGGTGGGCCAGTTGCTGTAGTCCTTGATGCCCTGGCGGATGGCGTCGTCTTCCAGCACGTTGACGGTCTTCAGCGTCTTGGGATCCACGCCGCAGGCCTTCAGGATCTGGATCGCGCGGCCGGAGAAGCCGCACATCGGGAAGCTGGCGCTTCCCTTCATGAAAAGAAGGATCTCGTTCTGCTTGACCAGGTCGTCAATGCGTTGCTGGGCGTCGCTCATGGGGGCTCCTCGAAAGATTTGGATGATTATTTCACCGAGCGCCAAAGCCCGCCGGAGCAGCGCTCGATGCCGGCAAGATCCCTGCGGCTTTGCACCTGGGCGAAGCCCCGGGCGTCCAGCAGGGCCCGGACCTCGCCGGCCTGGTCGTGGCCGTGCTCCAGCAGCAGCCAGCCGCCCTCGGCCAGATGCTGCGGCGCGGCATCGACGATGCGCCGGATGTCGGCCAGGCCATCGGGCCCGGAGGTCAGGGCCGACACGGGCTCGTGCTTCAGGGCCGGCATGTGGGGGTCGCCCTCGCGCACGTAGGGCGGGTTGCTCACGATCAGGCTGTAGCCGTTGCCGGCACCTTCCAGCCAGTCGCCGTGGGCGAAGCGCACCGGCAGGCCCAGGCGCTCGCCGTTGGCGCGGGCCACGGCCAGGGCGTCCTGGCTGGCGTCGATGGCGTGGATCTGCAGGTCCGGCCGCGCCTTCTGCAGCGCCAGCGCGATGGCGCCGCTGCCCGTGCCCAGGTCGATCACCCGCACCTCGCGCAGGCCGGTCAGGCGCTCGATGGCCCAGTCGACCAG
>Ga0209130_1001363_pt1 | contig 16482 bp, 22 predicted proteins | sample AraplaMF_Cvi_mLB_FD_184264 | JGI IMG/M metagenome (GOLD analysis project Ga0209130, IMG submission 184264) | Arabidopsis root microbial communities from the University of North Carolina, USA - plate scrape MF_Cvi_mLB (SPAdes) (version 2) | ecosystem: Host-associated > Plants > Roots > Endosphere...
CGTCGCTAAAATTAACATGCATAATGCTGTTGTGAGGGTAAATAATTTTAGTACAATCCCTTTTCTCATACATTTCCCTCAAATTTATAACCTGTTCGTACTACAGTTGTAATGTACTTTGCTTTCTCTCCTAATTTATTTCTTAAATTACGAATATGGCTATTAACAGTTCGATCGTCACCAGCAAATTCATATCCCCAAATTCTTGAAATGAGTTGCTCTCGTGTTAAAACAATCCCTTGATTTTTCATAAAATACGCTAATATTTCAAATTCTGTATGTGTTAAATTAATATCTGTTTTATCTACAGTAACAGTACGCGATGGAAAGTGGACATGGATACCATGAATTGATAATGTATCATCTTCATTCTCTAAAAGTTGCTTTGTCACTTTTCTACTCTCTAACAATCTTTTCGCCCTTGCTAATAAAATTGGTGGGCTATATGGCTTCGTCACATAGTCATCTGCCCCAAGTTCAAATCCAAGTAACGTATCATCTTCATCTACACGCGCCGTTAGCATAATAATAGGAACCTCGGATGTTTTACGGATCCTTCGGCAAACAGACCACCCATCAAGTTCCGGCAACATAATGTCTAAAATAACTAAATCAACCTCTTCTTCCTCAAATACAACTAAAGCTTCCTTCCCATCTCTTGCTTCAAACACTACATATTGCTCACTTAAAAAATAATCTTTTAATATTTCACGTAATATATCTTCATCTTCTACAATTAAAATATTTTTTGCCATAACTTATGTATCCTCCTCCCGCTTTTAGAAATCATAATTTCACTTTGAATAACTAGCAGTTAACTTCGCCTCGATAATATATCTATCTGGTGCATCCCCTATATAATTAAATGGATAGCAAGTCGTCAGTGTTAATATCGGTTCTTCTTTTTTTATAATAACAGTACGATCATCCGCATGGGTAATCCATATCTTTTGAATTTCGTATGTGTAAGTTTTATTATCATACTCTAAAACAAGAGTGTCTTTTTCTTTTAACTCTCCTAAATCTGTAAATACAGTATCCCTATGTCCACTTAATACAGTATGTCCCCCTCCAGATGGCGTCGTCGTTAAAGCACTAACGAACATTCCAACTCCTTTTTTCAGCGTTGTCTCATCCGCTCCCCAATATATAGAAAACTTCTTCTTTATTTTCGGTATATTTAACAGTGCAACCTTTTCTCCTGCTTTATGTTCTGTTTGGGAAGCTGGCACTTGGGAATTTACAGGTGTTTCGTAAGAAAGTTGATTATGTTGTATATTTTCAAGTCTCTTTAATTCTTCTTTCGTTAATTGTTGAGCAGAGCTTTTTCCTTTATACCATTCCATAGCGTAATATGATCCCATGAATAGCCCTATGACCATCAATATGATACCGATATAATTAAGTAACTTCATGTTTCATCCCTCCATGCCAAAAATGGTAGGAATAACCTACCATTTTTAATATATGAAATTATTCCATTCTTTATAGGACAATATTTTATTTACGCCTTAACTTTATTGCGACGATTCAAACCAAATAATGTTCCTATCCCTACAAGACATGCACTTAGGCCCATCATTGCTACATTATTGGATGCTGTGTTCGGTAATTTCTCACCTTGTACAACTGGCTTTGCTACTTCTTTTTTAGTTGCACTATTTTTTTGTTGTACTTGTGTTGCTTCTTTTTTTTCCATATCATTTTTCAACTGTTCTTGTGATAGTCTCTTTTTCTCTTCTTCACTTTTTTGCTGTTCTTTAATCGCTGCTTCTTTTTTCGCTTTATCTTGCTGCAGTTGCGCCGCTTCTTCCTTCGTTACTGTTCCAGTATCGGCGCTCGCTACTGAAGAATATCCTACTGTTAAAAGTGCCATTGCACAGATTGGTAATAGTTTCTTTTTCATTTTATTTCTCTCCTTTTATACGTTTTACATCACTTCGCATCGGATGTATCACTAGAATAAACAAGAGATATAAATATAAGATGCAGATGAAATATATTTCATTTAAAGATTTCATTGTAGAAAAATAAAAAAACATCGCAATATATAACGATGTTTTTTCGGGTGTGTGTCTCAATATTTACATGTTACTTTCGCGTGATTTAGGAGTAGAACGGGCTGGAGCGATAACTAATTGTCTCGGCTCAGTTTTCTTTAAGTGATTTTTGACGTTACACTTACGACGTTGAACAACCCACGCTTTAATAGGGTTTGTCAAAATAATCTTTTGCTCTTCGTTAGGGGTCTCTTCTTCAAACCTACAACTTTCGCTCCATTTATTCCATTTCATTGTAAATTTAGAAGAAGAATGATCGTCTTCTCGATCAAACAAGTGCAAAAAATCCATTTCGCCAGCTAGCATTACGGTGTTGCTAGTTGCTAAAAAAGAAAAGGTCGTCCAACGTTTCTCCATGCCCTCCTACTCCTTTTTCACATATAGAGTGCCTAAAACTTAATTTACCTAAAATATGCTTGCCTTTTACCTTACACTTATAGTTTATCCAAAACACTACTATGCAACTATCGATTTGCCTTACAACTACCTTACATTTTTGTAAGAAACAAAAAACCTTCACTCTCTATACGTGAAGGTTTCTCATTTCTCATCTATATGATCTTTCATATGATCGACTCCAGCTTCTTGTAGCTGTGACATCATACCGTGGGAAATTGCGCCTAATACTAAGGTCATTCCAATTAGTGAAATCCGAATTGCAGGTACATCAATTATGTAAGCCAACATGCCAAGAACAATTGTTAAAAGTAATGCTTTTATAAATGTTGCACTTGTATATTCTTTCTTTTTCATCATAATCACCCTTTATGGAAGCGTTTTCTTAATATAATCAGTATATCATATCATCTGACTATTTTGTGGGGATTTCTGTAAAAACCTTATATCTTCTTTGACTTTTTTCTTTCTATCCTTTACAGTCGAAATGTTCACAAGTTTTACACTGTAGGAGGATTCAAATGAAAATTGAAATAAAAGACACTTTAATTTCTGAAGAACAATTACAAGAAAAAGTAAAAGAACTAGCGCTTCAAATCGAACGTGATTTTGAAGGAGAAGAAATCGTTGTAATCGCTGTATTAAAAGGATCTTTCGTATTCGCTGCTGATTTAATTCGTCATATTAAAAACGAAGTAACTATCGACTTTATCTCTGCATCTAGCTACGGAAATCAAACAGAAACAACTGGAAAAGTAAAACTATTAAAAGATATCGATGTAAACATTACTGGAAAAAACGTAATTGTCGTAGAAGACATTATCGATTCTGGTTTAACACTTCACTTCTTAAAAGATCACTTCTTTATGCATAAACCAAAAGCATTAAAATTCTGTACGTTACTTGATAAACCAGAGCGCCGTAAAGTGGACTTAAAAGCTGAATATGTTGGCTTCCAAATTCCAGACGAATTTATCGTTGGCTACGGTATCGACTGCGCAGAAAAATATCGTAACTTACCATTTATCGCTTCAGTTGTAACGGAATAATATAATAAAATAAAGTGAAACTTTAATCAGTGGTTTTTTTTCTCCCACTGATTATTAGCCTTCACCAATCGGGCTTTTACGGGCAGTTAATCTCCCACCTGACTTCCTCGTATTCGGCGAAATTTGAGGTGGGAGTCTTACTGCCCGTTAAGCGGGGTAAACTTCCATCAATTACTGATGGAAGTTTATTTTCTATCACGATTCGTAAAAGACAAAGGGAGAGAATAAAAATGACAAAGACAAAATTTGAAAAAGTACTCCTCATCGTAAATCCAAAAGCTGGACAAGGCGACTTACATACAAATTTGGCGAAAATCGTACCACCTCTTGCGGCAAATTTTCCTGACTTACATATCCTCCATACGAAAAAGCAAGGTGATGCAACAAAATATTGCCAAGAGTTTGCTAGTAAAGTAGATTTAATTATCGTCTTTGGTGGTGACGGAACAGTATTTGAATGCACAAACGGCTTAGCTCCTCTTGAAACTAGACCTACACTTGCAATTATTCCAGGCGGAACTTGCAACGACTTCTCTCGTACGCTAGGCGTTCCACAAAACATTGCAGAAGCAGCAAGACTTATCACAAAGGAACACGTAAAACCAGTTGATGTCGCAAAAGCAAACGGACAACATTTCTTGAACTTCTGGGGCATTGGGCTCGTATCTGAAGTATCAAACAATATTGATGCGGAAGAAAAAGCAAAGCTTGGAAAAATCGGCTATTACTTAAGTACAATTCGAACTGTAAAAAATGCTGAAACATTCCCGATCAAAATTACTTACGACGGACAAGTATATGAAGACGAAGCTGTCCTTGTTATGGTTGGAAACGGTGAATATCTCGGGGGTATCCCATCCTTTATTCCGAACGTAAAATGTGATGATGGTACACTTGATATTTTCGTAGTCAAATCAACAGGCATTCAAGCGTTTAAAGATTATATCGGAAAGAAACTATTTGAAGACTCAAACGAAAATGATATCTTCCACGTAAAAGCGAAATCCATTCAGATTGAAACAGAAGAAGAAAAAGAAGTAGATACTGATGGAGAAAGCTCGCTCCATACACCGTGCCATATTGAACTATTACAAGGGCACTTTACGATGATTTATAATCCTGCGGTTGTGTAATAAAAAACGAGTGCTAGCACTCGTTTTTCTCTTCTAATCTAGTTATGTCGTTGGATCATTTCTTGTATTTCTTTAACTCTCTCTAAAGTAATTCCATTTCTTTGTTCGATCGCTAAAGGATGCTCGGTTGGCTCTAATTCAACATACGGTGCCATTCCAACTTCTCTTATATGTACATTTGTTTTTAAATTTAATGTTTCTGGATAAACTGGTATTTCTACAGATAACCAACCAAAATAAGGATCACTATTTTCTCGGGCTCTCTCATCCCACTTTTCTAATACTTCATCATAACTTTCTTTACTAAGTGATACCCACACAGTCCATATGAAATTTTCGTGGTAATCAATGATAGGAATCTCTAAACAACCTCTAATAAAGTAATGTTCATCGTCCATTATGCAAAGTTCTGATGTTAAATGGAAGCGTTCCTCTCTTTCATGGGGCGCTACCTCGTAATAATAATATGGTGCTTCACTTCCGTAGCATAGAGGTAGTGCAAAACGATTCATTTGTACTTTTTCTCCGGATTTTCTTCTTCTTTTCATTTATTATTCTTTCTCCTATCCTTTTCAGTCACAATCAAACTCTACCCAATTTCTCCAATGCGTATTAGAATCCTTATTCACAATAACACTTGGATCTTGCTTCTCTATCGCAGCAGCTACTGATTGGAAAAATTCATTTTCACTTACTTTTTCTTCTTCAACGTGTTTCCACTCTTCCGTTTCATACGCTACTTCCCAATCGCCTTCTAAACCGAACTCTTCTAAAATTTCTTCTTTATCCCACCATAATAATTTTCTAGCTTCGTCATTGGTAGCAAGCATACGCATGAAATCTCTTGGATAAGACTCTGTCGTTTGTACTTCTATTCCGTTATGTACATACTCTTCTTCTGTAAATTGATATTCAAAATGATGATCGCGAATTTTTAAACTACCGTTATGAATATCCGGTATAAATTCACCTTCATCATCAAATAATTCATAATCTCCATCTTTTACTTGCAAAATACCGTCATCACCAATTGAATGATTCATTCTATCACCATATACTTGGATATCATTAAATACACCTAATGAACCTACACCGACAACCTGAAATACCATTAACCAATCCTTATTCTCTTTAAAGAAAAGAGAAAACTTCACTTGTGAAATATCCATGTAGTCATTATCAAAGGCAAGAAATTCATAATTACTTTGTTTTTTATCTAACAGCTTCAAAATATCTTTTTGCATATATATCATCTTCACCTCTATATAAATTTTTCAATTTCACTAGAGTATAACATAGACATAATTGCCTTTCATTTTCTAATAATACTACTAATAAAATAGCAGAAGGGTCTGTTTGCATGCCCCAGTTCTTTTTAGATACAATGAAGGAAAGAAGCAACCTGATACAAGGGAGAGAAAAAACTGTGTTCAACCAACAGTTAGTTAATTTACGCATTGATTTTGCATTTAAACAATTGTTTGGTACGAATGGTAGTGAGGATATTCTAATCGCTTTTTTAAACGCGATGTTACAAGAATCTTTAGAGTCGCCCATCGCTTCTCTACAACTAGAAGATCCACATTTACATCGGGAATATGAAGAGGATAAGTTATCTATTTTAGACATTTCAGCGACATTAAACACAGGAACAAAAGTCAATGTAGAAATACAACTCAATAATAATCACGATATGATAAAACGTAGTTTATATTATTGGGGAAAATTATACACATCCCAATTACAAAAAGGTATGCCTTACAGTTCGCTTCATAAAACCATCACCATTAATTTATTGAACTTCATAATGTTTTCAGATCACAAAGAATTTCATACAACGAGCATATTATGGAATACACAACAACAAAAACTCCTGAGTGACGACATAGAAATCCACATTATAGACATTCCAAAGTTAACAGAACAATGGCATGAAGAAAAAGTAAATCCGTGGAAAGATCAATTTGTTCGTTGGCTTTTATTGCTTTCAGCAAATGAGGATGAGCACTTAACTAAACTATTGGAGGATATTGCTATGAACCAAGATCCTATTTTACAAAAGGCGATAAATAAATGGGAACGTATGAGTCAAGATTCTTCTTTCCGACAAGCCTATAACGCAAGGGAGAAAGTTTTAATGGATGAAGCAGCAAAATTCGCCCACGCAGAGACAGAAGGAATAAAAAGAGGCATAGAAAAGGGTATAGAAAAAGGCATGGAAAAAGGCATGGAAAAAGGCATGGAAAAAGGCATGGAAAAAGGGATTCAACAAGGAAAAATACAAGTGATTAAAGGTATGTATGAACTTGGTATCCCTCTTGAAACGATTTCTCAAGCAAGCAAATTAAGTGTACATGAAGTTGAACGCATGTTAAGACATAAATAATGATGAAAAAGAGCTTGAATGGTTTCAAGCTCTTTTTCATCAACTTTCCTCAATTCTTTCCATCTTCCAAACTAAATTATCTGGATCGTTTTTCTCTAAAAAGGTTAACATCCACATAGTTTTCCCTTTGTCGTTCATCAACATCACTTTATGGTTTAACTTCCATGCCACGTCACTGACATGATTAAACATTTTATACATATCTTCTTCTCTAATAAGCTTTTCCTTTTTGATTAACCGTCTCGTTCTATACTCTCTTATTTCTAAGTAAATATCAGCATAAGCCACTTCATGTTGACAAATTATACTACATACATATTTTTTATTTGGACTACTCTTCTTTATATATACAAGTTCATTTTTATAATCCAAATCCAGTATCTTATTGTATGCTTTTTCTAACACCTCTATATCCCAATCATATTTTCCAGCTAAATTCTTCATTTCAGAGTGTACAATACGAAGAGCCAATTCTTTTTTCTCTCGATCTAATAAATACAAAAAATCCTTTTCACTCCCATACTCTACAAACACATTCATATATTCAGGAAAAATTCGATATTGCTTCTCCCACTGATTTAATAATGAAATATCATCCACACAGTAAATCAAAATACCTTTTTCATATTCTGTTCTTAACTTCTTTATATGTCGTCCATATAAAGAAGTAATACAGCTCGTTTCTTTAAAAAAAGATATCTCTTCATCGTAGTTGCTGGAGGATGTTAATTTTAATACCTCTAGACTACTTATATTCTCTTTTCTTTTTAGAAAACTTACTCGGATATCTCTTATAATTGGCATTTACTCTCTCCTTCTTAACACTACGACTATATAATTGATTCTCTAGCTTCAACTAATCAATTTCAACCCATCCCATTCCCATAGAGAGAAATAAAAGCCCCACTACAAAAAAGAGCGCACCAATTAAAAAGTAGAACGGCGCTCCGTGCAGCGGATCGCTAAATAGCTCTAGAAAATCCCGCGCCACTATTATCCATTTGTCTTTCTTTGAATCTGTTTCTTTTATTTCTTTTACAAACCTATAAATACTTAGACCAATAAAAATGATGCCTGTTAATAGGCATCCTACTACGATGAGAATTTCCAAATATAACACTCCACTTAAAATATCCTTGTTATGTACACCTCATTTTAACTAAAAGAGCGAAAGAGAACATCATTTTCTCTTTCATTTTTCTGAAATCGCACTGTGATTTTTCAACATAAAAAATCCAAAACCATACAAAATGATTTCGGATTTAATATAGTTAAAATGTTAAATTACATTTCGAACAAAAAGGAGCGGAATTACCTCTCCTAATTTTCGCATTACATTTTGGACAATATACATATCGCTCTTCTATCTTTTCTCGCTCTATCATATGTAAAGATACTATTCTCATACTACACATGATTCCAATTAAAATAAGGCTAACAATGAGTAGCATAACTTCCGCCTCCCCTATATCTAAATTTCACCACAAAAAACAAACCTAACTTTGCCTTCGCGCCATCAGGAATTTTATCTACCCCCATCAATTGTTACTTCTTTCTCTTCTCCCTTCTCATCATAAGATTTAACTGTATATTCAAAACCTTTATTTCCACCTAACTCTTTTCCAACTGTATCAATGATTGCATAACGATATTCTAAATCCAAAAATGGATTCATTCTATCAATTGCATTACTCCCATTTAATAAATATGCCGCTCCTGCGACGATAACAAGTAATGATCCAAAAATAAATATTTTCATCTATATTCCGCCTTTCATTATGTTTTTCAATAAGACCTTTCTAAGTATAGAGAGTGTTTCTTAATAAAAACTCGTACAGTTTCTTAACATTTTCTTAAACTAAAAGTGAAATATTAATTAAAAAGATTAAAACAGCGAAAAGTAACTCTTTACGCCATTGTTGACTTTTTTTATACCTTTAGTGTAAATTTACACTACAAGAAAAAAGGAGCTGTATGATGAATAAACAAGAATTTATTGAACTAGTTAATTCAAAATTAAAACTCATCCGTGTTGAAAATGATTTATCACAAGACAAAATGTCTGAAATTATTGGTTTATCGAAGAAAACATTAGTGGAAATTGAAAAAGGTAGACGCACGCTAACATGGTCAGGTGCAGTTTGTGTCGTAACACTCTTCGAACAGAGCGATACAGTCCAGATGACATTCGGGGATGATGTGAATGAAATTATAAAAACAATCGCTTTTGCACATTACAATACGAACTTCCCGAAGACTTTAGGAGGAAAAGTATGGTGGCGACAAATAAAAGAGTTAAACGGTTATCAAATACAGCAAAATATATTATCTCAACATTATCGAATTTTAGATAAAGAAGACCGCAGAATATGCCATTCATTCGAATTGGATGAAATTGAACAAAGATTTATGGAAATGGCAAAAACATCTCAATAAAATAAATTTCGGAGTGTAATTCAAATGAAGGAACAGACAAATATCACGATTTTAAATACGTTAATCATTAGCACCTTAGTATTAAATTTATTTATTTTCACATCGATAATGAGCTTTTTACCTTGGTATATTGAAGATGGATGGGGATATTTAGGATTATTATTTACATCCTTTATTTTCTTACTTTGCTTCTTTCAATCTTCGAAGCTTCATAAAGATGGAAAGTTAACTACGCTACAAAAGTTCATTCCACTTGCTTCTGCCGCACTTTCAATCTTTGTTCTTATCACTCCATCAAGTGATTTTATGACTATATTAGCTAATCTGATCAATACAATCATATTAACAATTTATATAACTGTATTTCAGACAAATCCTAATGTAAGTGATAAGAAGCTAGTACATTAAAAGGGAGAGTTATTCTACAAAATAACTCTCCCTTTTATACTACTCTCAATAAGTGTAAACCTTCATTCTATTTACTTACTCATCACCGTACTTCTTCTTTGCTTATACAAATAAGCACCACTCGCAACAACAAAAACAATTCCACCAAAATACACGCCATACTCTATTGCCATTGCTACAATCCTGTTAATGTGTTGTCCAAATAAAGAACCGAGCACAAAATAAACGAGTGTCCAAACAAATCCTGTCGTATAGGAATACAAAGCATACACCTTAAATGACATGTTATTCATTCCAACTAAATACGGTACAATATGTCTTACAACTGGTATGAAGTAACTTGTGACTAACGCATAATGGCCATACTTCTCTACCATTTGTTGAGATTTCAAAAGATATTTCGCCTTTTTCTTTTTCATTAGCTTATCAAGTACTTTCGTACCAAATATTTTCCCTAATATATAACCTAACGATAGCCCAGATACGACACCTAAATATGTTAATAAAAATGCTGGAATGACACTTAATATACCTAGTGAAGAGACAAAACCACCACTCATTACAATCATTTCGTCTGGAATTGGCATACCGATAATACCTAACCATAAACAGAAAAATAATGCCCAATAACCGTACTGCTCAATATAAGATAATAATTCATGTAATTCCATTATGCATACGCTCTCCTTAGTTCTTTTTTGCAACTAAAGACGTAGGCTGGCGGAAAATTGAGCCATACTTTTTCTAGTGTAATTTCAGGGAAGAAATGCTGTATAAATCCTTTTTTCACAAGTGAATATTGAAATGTAATGAATTCACCATTCTCATGTATCGCTTCCATCGCATTGTTTAAAATGCGCTTTGAAACTTCTTCTGGTAAAGAAGTGAAAGGCAACCCTGATAAAACGTAATCAATACATTCTATATTGAGCTCTTCCATATACTTCTTTATATTTTCAGCTGAACCGTGTACAACAATGACGTTCTGCTCATCTTTAAATTTTCTCTTTAGCTCTTTGCAAAACACTTCATTAATTTCAATAAGAAGAAATATTGTTTCCTTCTTTTTTCTCTTCATAATCTCTTTCGTAAAAACCCCTGTACCAGGCCCTAACTCTACAATACATTTCGCTTTATTAAAATCAATTACATCTACCATTTTCTTTGCTAATATTTTTGAACTTGGCGCAATTGCACCAGTATGTTTCGGATGTTTAATAAATTCATGTAAGAATGTTATGAGTTGCATATAAATCTCTCCTCATTCGTTCGATAGTTTTTAACTTGTGTCTAAGTATAACTATCGTTTCTTAACAAAAATTGAGGAAGTTTCTTAAGATTTTATTAAGATAAAGGGAAACTTTAATGAAAAATGACTCGAACATATGCGAATAAAACATCTCACTTATTTATCATAAAGAATAATGATCCTACTCAGATTTTGTATAGCACAGCTATTATTTTTATGTTAGAATCCTCTAAGATATTTGGAATTAGTATCAAAATCATTTTTGGAGGCTTTATGAATAATCAAAACGATAACAAATCAAATGCATTGTTTGCAGTTATACACATAGTGCTACCACTTTTATTATCCATTCTTCTCCCTACATTTGTAATAGTGGGAATGAAAAAATGGATGTCAGATGAAGTTCAATATCCAAGCATAATATCATTGCTCACATTATGCATTGGATTTTTTATAGTTGGAATCCTCTTCTCTCTTGTTTTGCATTTATGTAAATTATCTGAGGAAAAATTAAAGGAATTAGGTTTTTTAGGATTTACACTTTCGGCTGTTAGTACATTTCTAACTTTTTATGTAGGTTACTTTTGGCTAGCAAACCTTAACTTCACATCAGTTGAACTATCACCTCATGCCGTATTAGTTTTCGCAATAGCATGTACATTGCTATTGGAAAGTATCTTTAAAGTAATGGACATGTTTGATAATTCAAATGAAAATCAAGCTAACCTATAGATAAAAAAAGCATTCGACTAACATACTAGTCGAATGCTTTTTACTAAGATTAAACAACTCCCCTATTATTTCGCACTCACAATCTTATAATAAGAACGAACTGTTAAGAAGTAATATCCAATATAAATGACGCCGTATACTCCAATACTAATTAGAAGCGGAATCATAATTTCAAATGGTAATATATTTGCTAAACCTTTTAGTGCAAATAAGCTGTGCAGAATTCCGATTACTAACGGAATAGCGAAGATAAAGCTCACTTGTTTTGCGATAGCCTTCTTCATCTCTTGCTTCGTTACACCAACTTTATGAAGGACAACGTAACGATCACGGTCAGCACTTGCTTCTGTAAGCTGCTTGAAGTAAATGATTGAGCCTGTCGCTAATAGGAAGACTAATCCTAAAAATAGTCCAATGAACATCATTAAGCCTGTCGTTTCAAGCCCCATTTGGAATCCTGTATAGAAATCATTAAATGGTTTTAAAACTTCTGATTCACCAGCTGGCATAACGCTTGCTAATTTCGCTGTTAACTCTTTACTATTTCGCTCACCTTTTACATCAATATTTTTTACAGTACGTGTTTCGTTTAATCGTTTCGCTTGCTCATATGTTTTATCCGGAACGATTACAAATAGTTCATTTAAGTTTGTAACACTTCTATTATTTACACCTTTAATTGTTAGCTCTTTCGATTCATTTCCAACAGGGAATACAGCTGTATTTCCTGTATAAAGAGGACCGAAATCAAGTTTTTCAATATATAAACTATCATATACGAAAGCTTCATTCGCACTTAAATTTACAGGTTCTACATCTAAATGTTTCGCAAGTGTATTAAAGCTTGATTGAGAAATAAGCTGGTACTGATTCGTAACATTATAGTGTGTGTTCAGAACTTGATCAGCTCTTTCACCTTTAAATGTTCCTTTCACAGGAATCATTTCAATTTCTGATTCATATGTCACTGGATGATTATTCTTCTCTCCAGAAAGTATTTCATTTACTTTTTTATCTAATACTTCATCTTTTTTCTCATAAGAATAACTATACGGCGCAGCCACTTTTGATTGCGTGAATGTATTGTAATACATCGTAACTGACGTACCAACCGCTGTTAATGTAACTGCACTTAAAATAGCAATCGTCGCAAGTGATTTCGCATTTCCCTTAATACGGTATAGTAACTGAGATGTCGTTACCATATTCATACCGTTATAAAACGCTGACTTATTATTTCTTGCACGTTTCAATACGAATACTGTGAAGAACATGAACAATAAATAAGTCCCTGCTACTGTCGCTAATAAAATGTATAATGCAACGACCATAAAGTCTGCATACATAACTGCCTTCATATACATTAACGCTAAGAAATAACCTGAACCGATTAAGAAAACTGAAATTAAAGCCATAATGACAGATCCTTTTGGCATTGCTTCTCCTTCACGTTCTGCGCGGAAAAGTTCAATTAACTTAAAGCGATAAATTAAACGATATCCTTGAAGTGATGTATATAAAATAATCACAAGGAAAATAATTGCTGTATCAATAATGGCAGCCATCGGTACTTCAAAATGAACGTTTAAGTTTAAGCCCATCATACTTACTAGTAGTTCAAGGAATAATTTTGAAAGGACACTACCAATCGCAATCCCGATTACTAATGACATTAATCCCATTAACATATTTTCATAAAAGAGCATTTTACCAATTTGTCTTTTACGAATACCTAATAAAGAATATAAGCCAACTTCTTTTTTACGTTTACGTGTAAAGAATCCGTTCGAATATATAATGAACACTGCTACGAAAATGATAAGCATCACACTGGAAACTTGGAACGCGCCGCTAATTTTTTTAGAAGCTTCTGCTGCTTTTTCCATTTGTGAATTATATTGCAGTGCTTTAAATGTAAAGTAAATTACAATACTAAAAATCATAGATGCAAAATATACAAAGTAGTCTTTAAAGTTCCGCTGTATGTTGCGGAGGGCAATGCTAGATAAGGTCATCAGCCATACCTCCAGAAATAGAAGACATTACATCCACGACTTGTTGGAAGAATTGTTTACGCGTTAATTCCCCGCGATGTAATTCTTTATATAATTCACCATCTTTAATGAAAATAACTCGTTTACAGTAACTTGCCGCAAATGCATCGTGCGTTACCATTAAAATTGTTGAGTTATCATATTCATTTAATGATTTCATACTTTCTAATAAATCTGTTGCTGATTTAGAATCGAGTGCTCCAGTTGGCTCGTCCCCAAAAATCATACTCGGATTTGTAACAATCGCACGCGATGCTGCACAACGCTGTTTCTGTCCACCAGATACTTGATATGGGAACTGACTTAAAATATGATCGATACCGAACTTTTTCGCAATTTCAAGAACACGTCGATCAATTTCATTTGCCTTTACTTTCGATAAAGCAAGAGGTAACGCAATATTCTCTTTCACTGTTAACGTATCTAATAAGTTATAATCTTGGAAAATGAAACCTAAATGATCGCGGCGGAATAACGCCAGCTTATCATCATTCATCTTCACGATATCTTTTCCATCAATTAAAATCTCACCGTTCGTCGCATTATCAATTGTAGAAAGAACATTTAATAGTGTCGTCTTACCAGAACCAGAAGGTCCCATAATTCCAACGAACTCGCCTTCTTTTACTTGTAAGTTAATACCTTTTAACGCTTCAAATTTATTTCCACCCGTGTCATATACTTTTTTAATATTTTTTGCTTCTAACACTGTTTTCATCTCGACATCCCTCATTTCTTCTATTCTCTATTTTCACTATATACATTCTCTACTCTTGCCACTATCGATGTTTCTTACACAAACATGACAGTTATGTAAGGCACATAAGTAAAGACATCAAAATTTAACCTACTGAATCAAAGTACTTTGTTACTATAACATTGGGATATCATACCATCCATTCATTCTCCTTACAGGAACATTACAATTTTGTAAGGTAAAAAATGTACCTACAAAGTTGTGCACGAAATGTCGGATGGAGCTATTTCGTTCCTGCTATTCTATGTACAGAGGAGGTCATAATATGGATTCACTTAAAAATATGAATGCTGCAATGCAGTATATCGAAGACAACCTTACGAATGAAATTGATTTTAAAGAAGTTGCGAGGCTAGCTCTCTGTTCTGAGTATCACTTTAAAAGAATGTTTTCGTTTTTAGCAGGTATATCACTATCTGATTATATTCGCTGTAGACGTCTTACTCTCGCTGCCTTTGAACTAAAAAACAGCAATGTAAAAGTCATTGATGTCGCTATAAAATATGGATACAACTCACCAGATTCATTCTCTCGTGCCTTTCAAAATTTGCACGGCATAACACCTTCAGAGGCCCGAAATAGTAGTCATTCGTTGAAAGCTTATTCACCAATGACCTTCCAATTATCCGTTCAAGGAGGAAATGAAATGAATTATCGAATTGAAGAAAAAGAACCATTTCGAATTATAGGTATTACAAAACGAGTACCGATTGTATTTAACGGTGTAAATGAAGAAATTGCTTCTATGTGGAAAAGTTTAAATCCAGATTCCATTCAAACATTAAAGATGCTTTCAAATGTGGAACCAAATGGAATCATTAGTGCTTCTACTAACTTTTCTGAAGGAAGAATGGAGGAAAAAGGAGAACTCGATCACTATATTGGAGTAGCCACAACAAAGGATTGTCCAGAGCAGTTTAAACAACTCGAAGTTGCAGCTTCAACATGGGCTATATTCGAAGCTGTCGGCCCATTTCCTGATGCACTACAAAATGTATGGGGACGTATTTATTCTGAATGGTTCCCTTCTTCGAACTATGAACTAGCGGAAGGACCGGAGATATTGTGGAATGAAAGTAAAGAGATGTCCTCACCGAATTTCAGAAGCGAAATATGGGTACCTGTTTTAAAAAAGTAATATAAGGGTCTAAACCTTTTCAAAATAAAGAAGCTGCTCTTCCTCTTTAAAGGAAAAGCAGCTTCTTATTTTATCCCGCTATTTGCGGGCATTAAACGTACGATTGGTGAGGGGTGATAATCAGTGGGGGATGCCCCCCCACTGATTAAAGTTTTACTTTATACTTCTTCTCGACTCGTTCTTATACAAGAAAATAGTAATAATCGTAAGCACTATAACAACTAAAAAAGTAAATGCTCTGTAGTTCGAGATCGCAGCCGTACCGATTAACAAAGCAGGTATAACAGCCACAATTAAGCCACCAAACATACCAACAAATGATCCTACACTTTGTTTTACTACTTGGGTTTCTGATACCCAATCATAATACCCAAATCGATTATTAATAAAAATCCCCCATACTGCCGAAAATAATGAATATGCTAGCGGTGTTATTACGATTAAAAGAGAACTCCAAACATCTAGTTTTAATCCTATTATCAGTAATACGGCACTAATAAGTGATGCAGGTATACTTAATGAAAGATTCATAAGCATTTTACTGTCATAAATCACCTTTGGCGCTATAGGCAATGACTTAATAATCCATACATTTTTTCCTTCTAAAGACAATGACACACATGTTGTACACGTCATCGAAATCGCTGCTGCAATAGCAAATGGTGCAATCTTTTGCAACAGGAG
>Ga0209130_1001364_pt1 | contig 16469 bp, 12 predicted proteins | sample AraplaMF_Cvi_mLB_FD_184264 | JGI IMG/M metagenome (GOLD analysis project Ga0209130, IMG submission 184264) | Arabidopsis root microbial communities from the University of North Carolina, USA - plate scrape MF_Cvi_mLB (SPAdes) (version 2) | ecosystem: Host-associated > Plants > Roots > Endosphere...
CTTTTTATTGTTCTTATTATCCTGTGTTTCAGATTCCGCGTTCTGCAACAGCATTGTATATTGGGACATATAGTAAGGTTTACCTTGTTTATTATCCTCTTTAGTGCTTTATTTTCCTATCCCTTTTTTTATACCCCCTTTCTGATATTAATCTGTTATGTGATTGCCTGTTGTGCTGAACTTTCCCCGACAACATCCATACGACTGATTCCTGGTAAATTCTGTAACAATAGTGGTAGAGTGATAGCGATCATTCTGAATGGCTGTTTGATTTTATATATGTTTTTTTACATTTATATATTAACTGTATGGCAGAAAAACTACAAGTTGTCTTTGCGTGACGATACACGGTTGCTTATACCTGAATATGAGAAACTGGATAACTCTGTGTTGCATAGCGATGCAATGTTTCTTTATAACTTTGCTTGTGTGCTAATGCAGGCAGGTGAGTACGAAAGGGCAAAGCAGCTGTTTATATTGTCTTCAGAGTCATATTCAGATGTGAGCTTGTTTAACGATCTCGGTATTTGTTATCAAGATACAGGGGAATATCAGAAAGCTGAAAAATCATTCAGATATGCGTTAAATATGGTGCCAGGTAGGCTACAGGCAAAAGTGAACTTATTGAAATTGTTATTAGCTACTAATAGATTGTCTGAAGCCGATAAATATTGTTCCGCTATTTTAAGGAGCAAACTAAAAATAGCCAATCTGAAAACAACTGCGTTGTTGCAGGAAGTGATAATTATTCAAAGACAGTTGAAGGAAAAAATGACCTTTGGGGAATAAGAAACGGGTTTCAAAAATCACAGCTCCGGTTTATTAGGATACAACAAAAACTGAAAGTAGGTTGTGTGGATATACTGGTTTACACTTGGTACTTAGAATTTAGAACTTGTTTGAAAAGTTGAGAGTGGAAAATTAGGGAACGCAAATGGATTACTTAGTTTGGATTTATTAAACCGTTCAATTATGAAAATTAACACCTTACGGCACGCAAAGAATCATTGTATTTCTCTGGTAAATGGCTAGTAAGGCCTTGATTAGGTAAGGTACACATCTTTTATTACCCCTTGAATTTCTGGCAATGACGTTACGATACTTTATCACGTTAATTTTGGGTTTGTGCAGTATTAAGTTTACCGCGTGCAACGCACCGGATACTCCGTCTGCGAATGTTTTTGGAAAGAACCATCTCGCATTATTGGTAAGCGATAGTGCATTGATAGAGAGCCTGATTGAGGATACTTATGATAAAATAATGTTCCCACTCTATTATGATGCCTGTACAACAGATGAACGGACAGACAATCTGTATAATCCGATAGCTGTCGTAGGGAGTGATAACGCCTATGCTGATGAATGGAATCAATCGGGTAAAATAGAATTATGTAATCAGCTGGCGACGATCATAAAAGAAAATACTAAGATAAATGACAGCAACCGTGTTCGTTGGGAGGCGGAGCTATCGTTCCTGAAAAACATGGTTTATTACTATTGGGTACAGCGATTCGGTGCTTTGAATCTTGATTCCCTGGCAACTGGGAATGAATTTTTTAGTTCGGGGCTGAATTATTCTTCTTTGTCTGAAACCTACCGCTTTATTATTGATAATTTTCAGCGTTGTGCGACGCTGTTACCGGATGTTTGTAGCACTGAAAGGGCATCTAAAGTGGCTGCACTGGCCATGATAACGCGAGTATCCTTACAAGCGGCAGCATATGTTCCAGAAGAAAGGCAGCGATACTTGACTTGGGTAATGCAATCAGCTAAAGTCATCTTACGACAGAAGGAATATAGGATAGATCCCGACTATAAAGGTATCTTCAACGATTTTAGCAAAGGCCGGGGCAGTAGGGAAGTTATCTTAGAAGTATATAAGCCAAAGGCCTATACAACATTTCAGCATACGCTGATGCAGGATTTAGTTGTGAATCAGTCTGATGGAAAAATGAAATCGGGTTATGGCCCATTGCTAAGGGATGCATTTGACGGATGGTCGAAAAGGTATCCAACTCAAAATTTAACAGATGCTTACCTGGTTATTGATAATGATGGGGGGGCAAAGAAGTGGAATGAGACCAATCTATATAAGCAATACAGACCAGGGCAAGATTATGTCTCTTCGATTTTGTATACACAACGTGATAAAAGGTTTTATGCAAGTATCGTATATGACTCGTCCAGTTATTTTAACAGCGTGGTTTTTACAAGAGATAGTGGAAATCTAAGTACTTATGCGCGGAAAGACGGTAATCAGTTATCTCCCACAGGTTACTATGTACGGAAGACGTTGTACGAAACAAAGAAAGTTTGGTATACTGATGCGACTGATCATGTTCTTCCTGTTTTGCGCCTGGGAGAAGTGTTGCTGAATTATGCAGAAGCTCTATTACTTAGTGGTAACAGAGATTCGGCAATAGCAGTGATAAATATAACCCATACGCTGCATGGAGGATTACCTCCCATTCCTAGCCACCTTCCCCTATCGCTTACATGGGAAGGTTATAAAAACGAGCGACGTGTAGAACTATTCTTTGAGAATGATCGGTATTGGTCATTGTTACGATGGGCAAAACTTAATAACCAGATTTCTCTACAGGAGCTGGAGAAGCCAGTTGATGCAATCAATATTTCAGCAAACGGGAAGAAATTTGGTATTACCAATGTGCCTCATCCGGTAAATAGGAAAAGGAGTCTTGTTACTCAACAACTTCTACTCCCATTACCTTCAGCATTTTTAAAACGAAAATAAAAAATCATGCGGGTAAAGTACAATATTTTCCTACTATTTTTCATTATTTCAATCGCTTCCTGCAGTAATAGGACTCAACATGCGGACATCAATACATTAATTCGAAAGTATTCAGAAAGCCCTGAAGACTCTTTTAGACTAGAGGCTGCATTGTTTTTTAAAGAACAGCTTAAGCAACAAACATCGGTGAGAAATGTTTTTTACGATGAAGTAGCAGATAAGACTGTTAAAGTTAGTTTAGATACCATAGATCTGCCTTCGTTTCTGATCAAAAATGGTCTGTCTATCCGTAAAGAACTTCTGCCAGATAGTAGCATCTTCTCTGATAGTCTGTTAGAAACTCATATAGATAGTTATAACTTTTATATGAAAACATGGGCATGGAATCATAAAGTGGACAAAAATATACTTCATAATTATTTGCTTGCCTATAAAATCTATCAGGAAGAATCCCAGAACTGGCGTACGTTTTTTTTTAGAGAGCATGAACGATTATTGAAAGAGGTATTGGCTGCTTATAAACTAGAGCTACATAGTAACAAAGAAAACCTGATGACGGTCACATTGAAGTTATTGTCCATGGCAGAAAATTGGTACGCCTTTGACAATATACCTTTGGAACATTACGGATCAATGTCTTTCGATATGATGAAATGTCTTAGAAAAGGTGATTGCTACTTTGGCGCTTATACGGCTGTTTACATGTTGCGTAGCTTCGGTATTCCGGCGGCATTGGATTATGTTCCTTTTTGGGGATCAAAGAATGGCGGACATGCAGAGGTCGCTGCATTGGACTCAACTGGAATGATAAATGCTATTCCGGGGCATGAGTTAAAGCATGCAGCAAAAGCTTTCCGGATTAGTTTTATTCCTACAAATACCTGGAGGGACTCTATTAGGCCTTATATGGGCAATGATTCCTTTTTGCTACCTGGTATAGCGCACGATCACTGGTTGGATGTTACTGCCGTTCATACTGATGTTGCCGATATCAACTTTATCCTTCCCCAAAGAACCGAGAAGAAAATTGCCTATATATGTGCTTTTAACTTTGGCGAATGGACTCCAGTTTATTGGGGCAACATTCTGCGAGGTACAGAGGTGCGTATAAAGCAAATGGGAAAAAACATTTTGTACTATGTTGCATTACCAGATGGTGATGGTTTTCGACTAACTGGACGTCCTTTTTTATTGGATACAGCAGGACGGCAGATCTACTTTTCTGCTGATAAACGTGTTCTTTTGGAGATGAAACTTTCTAAACTCAATACCGGTTCAGAGTCATGGGTGAAGATGGGTAAAGAATACACGCTTTATTTTATTGATAATGATGGTGAGTGGCAAAAGGTATCCGACATCGTTTCTATACGGGATTCTGTGCTTCCAGTAGAGAAAGTGCCATCCGGAGGAATTTACCGACTTATCGAAAAAGGTAGAAATGAAAGATTGGCGCGCCCTTTTGGATACATTGATAATCAGCAGGTATGGTGGTGAAATTGTCTTGTATATCAAAAGGTACACGTCGTAAGGACAGAAAAATTAACCGCTTAAAACTTACCGAACTATGTGCGTCCAGCGAAGGCGGATGTGTTCAGTGGGAGAAAGTCACACCAAGACAAAAAGTTAAAACCTTGTAGCAAAGTAGCAAGGATGGAAGAAATGAAATTCGTGAAACTAGTTTTTGAAAGGATCAAATCGCAACTATTCCATAATGTGATTTTATTGGATTATACTCTCAGCCAGTCAGCTGAAATCTGTGTAGTATATGAAGACGGAGTAAGTTTGTACAACGGATTGCAACAATACTATTCGCAAGGTGATTTTTGAAGATCCCCCAACTTTTCAACTTGATCCCTAATATATACGCTGGACGCGGGTTTTACCGAAAATAAAAGTGGACAAACCGAAGTAAATCTCGATTTGTCCACTTTCGTGCCCAGAACTGGATTCGAACCAGCACACCCTTGCAGGCGCTGCGACCTGAACACAGTGCGTCTACCAATTTCGCCATCTGGGCAACTGATATTGTGTCAGGGGTTGCAAATATACATACCTATTTCATCTTTCCAAAAAAATATTGCTATAACGTAAACGGCTATACTAATAATTGTAGATAAACCCGAAAGAAGTGATGCTGAAAGGCATAGCGCCCTTTGCTACAAGATACAGATCATGCACGCCCTCGGCATGTCTTAAGTTGCCGGTCAACTTCAATGCATAGGTGCTGTCGCCGGTATAGGGGATTTCAAGCGTACCGATAACCTTCCCTTTAGGTTTGTCGATGCGGAACTCCAACCGGGCATTGCTCTTTTTATGCTCTGAGGCAACTTCCACCCGGAAGCCGATTTCACCCAGACTTAAATTCACCTGCGCAAAACTCAGGTAACTCCCCTCCTTCATCTGGAACTCGGTAGATCTATTACCCTTTTTTGCAGCCGGCGCGGCAGTCTGCCCATAAATAGGCAGCGACACGACGACAAAAAACAGCAATAACATCAGCCTCATAAGGATAGGATAGGTTATCTTCTTCTCTATTTTACACCAACAGGAATAACTATTCCTGCCGATAAATTAATAATAAATGTCATAAAATTAAGGAATTATGTAATATCATAGCAAAATAATAACAGTCCCTTACTAAATCAGCGCAAAAAAAAGCCCGCAACGGGAACGTTGCAGGCTCTTCGTGTAGCGTTAAATATTAAATACCGGCAAGTCGCGCGTATATTTCCATCATCCCTGCCTGTCCGAGCAATTCCTTTTCCGGGCGATTGCCCAGTAAATTGGTATTGCCGTCCCGGTCATGCTCCCACACTTTATCCGCGTATTCCTGCATAGCGTTAATATACTTTTTGTTATTGTCTGCTTTGTACAATGCTGCATAGCCTCTCAGCAACACCGCATTAAACCAGTACGGGGAACGAAACCGTCCGTTCCTGAAAAACCGCTGATACCCTCCAGCTGCAATATGTTTGGCCTCCTTCAGGTACTGCGCATTTTTAGTAATACGATACAACTTTACATTTGCTTCCAGCATGGTCCCTGTGTTATAGGTATATGCCGCAGAGTCAATACGGTTGTTCTCCTCCGGCTTCAAGGCATCCCAGTACACCCCATCGGTATCACGCAGGTGCCTGTTCACCCAATTGTACAGCAACATAGCAGTGTCAAGATATGATTTCCTGCGGGTAACATCGTACAACTGCAGCGCCAGTACTATGGCCGGTGCATTGGAACAGGTGTTCTTGGTAGTTTTATCCCTCTCCTTCCAATACAAACCGCCGCCACTCACCGTATCATAACCCGTCATCATAAAACGCCAGATCTCCACGCCCTTCTGCAGGTACCAATGTTTCCGCGTACGCGTATAGGCGTCGAGGTAAGCGATACCGATCCATTGATTGTCGTCGTAAAAGCGGTCTTCCCTCCTTTCGTTTACTACGTAAGACGCATAGCCCGGCGCCGGTGGAATCGGATCATAATATTGGTTGATGGCAGTTACCACCGGTTGCATATATGCCTTCCCGGGATGTAGCTTCTCCATTTCATTCGCCGCCTGCACCATCCCGCAAAGGCCCCACAGATCTGCATGCAGATTATGATTCATGGCAGGGTCGCTGGTTTGAATGTACAACCCGCTTTTTCGCTCATACAAATATTTATCGACTGCCTTCTGCAACATTTCCGCCCTTTGCCGGTTGCGCTGGGCAAAAACAGCACCGGCAAACAGCAAACAGCATAAGGTAGCAGTTGTTCTTCTTCTCCCCTTCATCTCTTTTAATTACTTAAGCAATCCCATACTCTTTAACCTGGTAGCGGCTTCTATCAGCATCGCACCACTCAGCTGTGTAGTCAGATCACTGCTGGTGGCAACCGTGGTCCAGTCTTTATTAAATAATACCTGCGGCCGGGTAGTTCCCTTCTGCCATAATGTTTCCGCATTCAGCTGCAGGAAACCGGCATACTTTGCAACATCCGTACTGCTGATACTGCCATCTGTAATCAATAACATGAGGTAACGTACCAACACACCTTTAAATAAGCCACCGTCGCCGGCACCTTCATCCTTCAGGATATTGGCATTGGTAAAACCGCCGCCAAGTACGTTGCTGGCCGTTTTCAGCGCATCATTGATATAAATATTCTGTCCCGTGAGCTTATAGAGCTCTACCCCGGCGCCTATAAAAACGCCCTGGTTATAGGTGAAGTTCCAGTTTTTGGTTACCTGCCCACTACCGTCCTGGTTAATACCATCCCATACCAGGCCGGTTACCGGATCTACCAGTGTGCTCTTCTGCCAGTCATATATTTTCTTTGCCCAGGCAATATCATCCGGGTTCTGGGTAACGCCGTACATCCGGCAGGCAATAATACAGGCAGGCGCATTGGCTGGTGTGTTCTTATAGTTTTTGGATTTGTCCTTGTTCCAGTGGATACCTCCACCCCATACATCATCCCATCCACCTTTGATATCATTCCATAGTATCACCGCTACATCTTTGTAGCGGGTATCGCCGGTAGCTTCAAAGGCACGCAAACAGGCCAGGTTCATCCACTCCATATCATCATAAAAATGATTGATGTAGGTTCCCCCATTCTTTACCTTCATACCCGCCAGTAAGTCATCCATACGCGTTTTGATGGCAGGATCATTTTTACGTATATACGCGTCCGTGAGTACGTCCAGCGCATGCGCATTGGGCCAATAGTTAAAGGTGGTACCGCCTGCGCTATTCTGGTTAAAGTATTTTTCCTGGTTCCAGAAATTGCTTACCAGTCCCTGGAAGGAAGAATCTGCTATCTGAGGCCAGTTGTATACGTTACGCGCTTTGCCCGCGCCCGGACCCGGACCGTCATCTACAGGTTCCTTCAAACATGCGGTGAAGCCAAGGGCCAGTATCAATATAGAGAAGCGTAAAATCTTCATAGCTGTTTATTTGACGATGATTTCGTGCGTGTAATTCTTGTCGGTCGTAAAGTATACATTGATGTCGCAGTTCTTGTTATCCGCTTCTGTGGCGAACTTATAGCAGTAGCCCCACTGGTCGTTGCCTGCAATGGGCTTCAGCTCCCAGAAGCTCAGCGGCGTAGTCGCAGTAGGACGATTGTTATCTGCATTTGAGCTGCCAAACCATTCTTCCCCGGCAGCGCCATCACTATCCTTAACGGCTAAACGGAATTTATAACGCTCGTCGCGGCCCCATGATTCCTGCTTAAAAGTGATCAGCTGATTTTTAATGCTCCAGGTACCGTTGCCGGCATAGTTAATTTCAAACAGGAACTTATTCAATGGTGCAAACCACAATCCTATAGACGTTAGTTCTGTTACAGAAGCCGCAGCGTTGTTGAAATCCAGGCGTAAACGGTATACTTTGGTGCCGGCAGTTTGTTCGCTTTCTCCCCCTTCCTTTACAGCGGTACCGAGCAAAGAGTAAACACTTGGCGTACCCGTATTCCTGTTAGTAAAATGATATTTACCATTTTTGAGAGATGTATAAATTTCATATACTCCCGGTGCGGTGGACTTCAACTTCAGCGCTTTCGAGAGGTCAGCGCCTGCTTCTGTTGCCTCGCCCGTCAGGAACACATCTGTCGGAATTTCTGCAAAGCCATTAGGTCTTTCTACTTCAATAGTTTTGGTTTCCGCCGCTTTCTGGATATTATATCCTTTGGCTGCCAGCACCGTCCATTTCAATTTGCCGGTAGCCAGCGAGGCGATACCAGCCTTACCGGCAATGCTGTTCAGGTCTTTATGAGCCAAGGTAAGCTTGTTTTGTACGCCTCCGCCATCAGACGAAAATTTTGCAACCGGGGCAGAAAAATCACCACTCTCTTTATCAAAAGCCACTTCATAGATTACCAGCGAACCGTCTTCAGCACGGGCTTGGTCCCATTCAAAGCTAACAGTGGCACTGGTAGTAGGTTGCAGCTTAATGTATTTATTATCCAGCGGAGCTGTCAGCTTCGCTACCGGCTGTATATTGGTATTGAGTGTGTAGTCTTTTTTGCAACTAAATAATACAACACTCAGTAAGATGATTAAATATTTTTGCATGTGATTACAGTTTTAAAGTGGAAGGTTTACCAGTCTTGATTTTGTGAAAGATTTTTATTCTGATCGCGTTCAATCGTTGGCACTGGCCACAGGTAATGTTTGGGATTTGTAAATAACCTGTTCTCTACAATAATATATCCGTTAGGGTCCTTGTTAAAGGCGCCGGACGTTACTTTAATACCTCTTACCGGCCTGTTCATCACCACATCAGCCGTTTTCCAGCGGCGGATATCCAGTATGCGTAATCCTTCAAAAGCCAGCTCAGCTCTTCTTTCACGACGGATCACCGTTTGCAGTTGTTCTTTGTTCAGCGCCGCATTAAATTGGGTAGCGCCGGCATCATTAAACCCGGCGCGAACGCGCAAAGGTTGTATAGTCTGATTCCACAAGGCTGCATTCATCTGCCCCAGTTCATTCTTTGCTTCCGCATACATCAGCAAAACATCGGCATAACGGATAAGGATCAGGTTTAAACCAGAAGAATAATTGGTAGCCGCACGGTCATAATACTTATAGAAGTAGTAGCCGGTAGGCGATGCACCCTGATCATCCACCGTATTGGTGGCGGGTATGGAGCCCGGTTGCGTAAGAATGGTTTGCACCACTCCGCTGAAGTCGGTCACTTTAGAACCGTGGTGCAGGATGGTCGCTTCAAAACGCGGGTCCCTGTTCACATAGGGATTGTTTTCATCGTAACCGGAGCCGGCTTCACTGATGGCTTTACCGTTGGTCATGATATAATCGTTCACCAGGTCCTGCGTAGGCACCAGCACACTTCTCAGCGCTGCGATGGTTTGTGGCATAAACTGGCGTTGCTTGTCGTAAGTTCTGGCCCCGCCATATTGCAGATCCAGGATTACCTCGCTGTTGTATTCATTGGCTACGGTAAACAGGTTGCTATAGCTGTTAAACAACGAATAGGTACCATTATCGGTCTTGTTGATCAGCTGTTCGCAATCAGTTACCACCGCCTGCCATTCACTGCGGAACAAGTGTACGCGTGCGCTGAGCGCTATTGCAGCGCCACGGGTAATGCGGCCACGATCGTTCTGCGACTGCTGCTGGTTGGTGGGCAGGTCTTTCTGAATATCAGCCAGCTCCGACAACACAAACTGCTGTATGGTATTTCTATCGGTGCGCGTAATGGTACGCGACTGCTCTATAGAAATAAGATCCGTATAAAAAGGCACATCGCCATACCAGGCACTCAGCTGAAAATAAGCATAGGCGCGGATAAAACGTGCTTCCGCGAGGATGCGGCGCTTTAATGCGGCATCCATATTGGGGACCCGGTCTATATTGGTAGTAACGGTGTTACAGCGACGGATCGTGGTGTAATAATAAGGCCAGGTATCCACCACGCGGCCGTTGGCGCCATCATAACCACCGTTGGACACAGCATTAACATTCAACAAGCCTCCCCCGCTATTATAGGCATTATCACTCAGCGCTTCATCTCCAAAGAAATAATCGTCTTTTGACAGATGTTCATAACAGGCAGTCAGGGCATCCAGCGCATCTTGTGCATCACGCCAGTAAGCCGTTTCTGTAAACTCCCGCGTAATGGGCTGATCCAGCTTGCGACAGCCAAACAACCCGGCGGCTACTACTATTGATAAAAGTAATTTCTTCATACAAGTGATTGTTTAGGCATCAAAACTTTACATCCAAACCAAAAGCAAACGTAGCGGCATTGGGATAATTACGTCCGGCGATAGCGTTGTAATTAGTCATGCTCAGCTTATCATCAAACTGCGTAAACTCAGGATCTACACCCAGTTCACGAAAACGTTTAGGCGTAATCGTGATCAGGTTCTGACTGGTGAAATATACCCGTACTCCCTGTATACCTACGCGTCTCATCAACGACTGGGGCAGGTTGTAGCCTACCTGCAAATTTTTCAGCCGCAGGTATTTGGTGTCAAACAGCCAATAGTCGGAATACGCGAAGTTGTTGGCATCGGCAGATCCGATGGTCACCCGCGGATAGGAAGCATTCGGATTGGTGGGCGTCCAGCGATCCAGGTGTTGCACCATCGCATGGTCTTCGTTGTTGTGGAAGGCCTCTACGATATCGCCACGGAGAAACTGGGTTCTCTTACCTACTCCCTGCCAGAACATGCTCAGGTCGAAGTTTTTCCAGCTTACGCTGTAGTTAAAGCCAAACGTATAACGCGGGAAGGGATTACCAAAAATATAACGGTCGTTTTCATCGATCACGCCATCTTTGTTGCGGTCTATATACCGCACATCTCCCGGCATCACCTGTTGGTTATAGGCAAATGGTACTTTAGGTGCATTCTTTATATCATCCAGGTTCTGGTATAACCCATCGGATTTGTAACCATAATAGGAGGCAATCGGGTAACCTTCTTTAACAATAAAGGTGACATCTGATCCGCGCACCGATTCCTGTCCGAATTTAATCACCTTGTTCAGGTTATCGGCCAGGTTAAAACCGAAGGTATGGTGGAAAGCTCCGGTAGTAGCCCGGTACGACAATGCCAGTTCCCAGCCTTTATTATTTACCTTTCCTACGTTTTCCAGCGGAGCCGCTGTGCCCGCAGTTCCGGGTACGGTCTGGAACAGGTAAATACCGTCGGTCATCTTACTAAAATAATCGAAAGAGGCGGTCAGCCTGCCTTTAAAGAAATCGGCATCTATACCATAGTTGCTCATAGTAGAGATTTCCCATTTCAACAGATCATTATAGGTAGAAAAAGTATTACCGGGTGCAATGGAATTATTAAAAGAATAGTTGGCGCCGTTGATAGATACTCTCGACAGGTAGTTGAATCCGCCGATGTTGGAGTTACCCACCTGTCCCCAGGAATAACGCAGTTTAAAATTACCGATCCTGTCTTTAATATCCTGCATAAAGGCTTCCTCTGTAAGCCGCCAGCCCAGTGAAAAGGCGGGAAAGAACTGCCAGCGGTGACCGGGCGCCAGTTTGGAAGAACCATCATAACGCCAGGTGACTTCTGCCAGGTATTTATCGTTGTACGCATAGTTGAAACGGCCAAACAAAGAGTTCAACGCATACAGGTTAGGATTTGTCAGGTCATTATAGGTACCTATATCTTTATAGTCGTAGGTGCCATCGGGTTTGGGAATATAGCCGCCACCGATAGACCAGTCCTGGTCCAGGTTGGTGGTTCCATAACGTTCTGCGCGGAAGCCATAGTGTTCATCTACCGCATCGCTGCGTACGCCAACCTGGCCTTTTACATAGTGTTTACCAAAAGTATTTTCATACTCGGCGGTAGCATACACATTGGTGGTAAGGTCCTTGTATTCTTCCTGTTTGGTTTGGTTATACATGGGCGGTGTAGCCGTAGTATAATAAGGCGCGTAGGTAAATTTGTTGGTGCGGATAAACGAGTTCTCGATATTATACACACCGGAAGCATTCAGGTTGATCTTAAAATGATCTACCGGCGTAATCACCACATCCAGTCCTCCCATGAGGTTATCGATGGTTTTCAGATTGTATCCGCCGTTGGCCAGCAACGCAATAACGCTGTTGCTTGTCAGGTTAGGTACTACCCAGTTACCCAGGGAATCCTTTACTGCATTGGTACGCGGCACGCGCATGGCGTCGCGGATCAGGAAACCGATATCGGCTACCTGGGTACGGAAGTTGGAACGGGTATAGGCTGCGTTGGCATTTACTTTTACATACTTACTAACGTCAACGGATACATTTAAACGGGCGTTATATCTTTTGTAGAAGAAATCCTGCGGCACATATTTATTCTGCAACATGTTTCCCTGGTCAAGATATCCCATAGAAAACAGGTAGCTGCTGCTTTTGCCACCGCCCGTTAAGCTCAGGCTATGGTTTTGCTGAGGCGTATATTTACGGATCATTTCAGACAGCATCGATGGCTCAGAACCACGGTCGTGCCAGTATTTGATATTTTCCGGTGTGTACTGCGGCGTTTTACCGGAGTTTACCAGCGCTTCATTCTTCAGTGTCATATACTGCCATGCTTCCATGTTCCGGGGTAGTGTGGTAGGTGTTTGCCAGCCATACATGCCGTTGTATTGCACAGAAGGGCGTTCGTCTTTCTTCCCCTTTTTAGTGGTAATATATACGACACCGTTAGCCGCCTGTGAACCATAAATAGCGGCAGATGCGGCATCTTTCAATACGGAAATTGTTTCCACATCATAAGGGTTCAGGTTCTGTAAACCGGCGGTGCCGGCCTGTATACCATCAATGATCACGAGTGGTGCATTACCGGTCAAACTACCTACCCCGCGGATGTTCATGGTCATAGCGGCGCCGGGTTCGGCGGTACCCTGCTGCATAATGAGGTTGGGGGCTTGTCCCTGTAAGGCCTGGAACATATTCACTGCAGGTCTGCTGGTAATATCCTTTGAACTTACGGTGCTGATAGCAGCGGTTACCTGGCCTTTTTTCTGCTGACCATATGCGGTTACCACCACTTCTCCCAGGTCTTTGGAATCTACGTTGAGCATGGTAACGATATTGGTTCTGCCGGCGATGGATATTTCGGAAGGCACGTATCCTACGGAAGAATATATCAATACACCGTTGGCGGCGTTGGCGGGAATTTTTATCGTATAGGTACCATCCGCCGTGCTGACGGTGCCGATGCTTTGTCCTTTCAGCCGGATATTGGCGCCGGGAACAGGCTCTCCTCTATTATCCACTACGCGACCGGTGATAATGATCTCCTGTTGCTGTTCGCCTATAACGGAAACGCCTGCACGCTTCAGAATAATTTTGTTGGCGATCAGCTCGTAGTTGATTTCCAGCGGCAGCAGGATCATCTGCAGTACATCATCCAGTTTGTTATCCTTTACGGTCAGTGATATTTTCTGTGCTGCTTTTATATCATCATTTGAATATACAAATACGAGGGAGGTTTGCGCTTCGATTTTGTCCAGTACCTGCGCGAGACTTGCATTTTCTACCTGCAGGCTGACGAGGTAATTGAGAGATGGCGGTCTTTCTTTTTCCTTCGCCGGCTGGTGCTGTACCTGTCGCCGTGTACCCGCTGCGTAGGCCACCTGTGCATGCAGGTCCAGCACGCTCAGTAGCGATAAACAGACTATCAGCGAACCGAAAGGCGAACGAAAAGAAGGCTTGTATAGTTCCTTTCTCATAACGTAGTGGTGATTAAAAATGAATTAATATTGGTGTTGGCTTTATTCTCCGATAACTAAGGTTGAATCCGTGATACGATAGTGGAATGCTTTTGATTTACTCAGGTAGTACATAATGTCTTCCAGCGTATTATTATGGAAAGAGCCGGTAAGACGATATTGTTTTGGAGCATTGGCTTCGAACACTACCTGTTTGTTAAAGTTGCGTTGTAAACTGGCGCCGATTTCTTCCAGCGTGGCATTTCTGAATATCAGGCGGCCTTCCGTCCACGCCTTATCTTCTGCGCCGATGGTATTGCCTTTTATTAATGTTCCGCTGCTGGCGGTATAGGTTACTTTTACATCCGGTGTTACCAGGATGGTATCACTGATCTTTTTAGCGCCTTCATAGCGTGGTATAAATGCTACTTTACCTGTTACCACGGCCGTTTGTACGGGTTCATTCTCGTAGGCGCGGATATTAAACGAGGTACCCAGTACTTTAATCGTTCCTTTTTTCAGGTGAATAATAAAAGGACGTTGGGCGTTGGTGGCTACATCAAAAAAGGCTTCGCCTTCCAGGAAAATCTCCCGGCTGTCGCCTTTAAATTTCTCCGGATAGGTCAGCATACTTTCGGCGTTCAGCCATATTTTACTGCCATCGGCCAGTTCTATAAACGACCGGGTAGCCTTACCATTACTGCGTTTCACCCATTTTTGACTAGCTGCCAGGGGAGCATGAATCCCTTTATTAAAATAGAAGAAGGTGGTGCCCAGTACCAGTATAGCGGCTGCGGCTGCCCATTTCCACCATTTCATTTTCCTGATTTTTGTTTTGGGAGAAGTGATCGCCGTTTGCTGGGATTTTATCTTCGACAGCGTACGTTGCAGTGCCTGCTCTGTATTTTCTGCCGCCAGGTGTGGCGTATCTTCCAGGTAATGATACAGGTGATGGTAACGTTCTTTTAGCAGCGGGTGCTGTTCCAGCAGGGCTTCCAGCTCCGCCAGTTCTGCCGGAGTAGCCGACCCGGCCAGTTTACGGGTCACCAGTAAGACGAAATGTTCTTCGTTTATCATAAAATGGAATCGTGTTCAGGAAGAAGGACAGGTAGCGGGGAAAGAATTACTTACAGAGGGGAAAAATATTTTTTTGAGCAAGAAAAGATGGGCATCAGTAAATACCGGGAAACGACAATGCCAGCAAGAGAATGAGCGGGGGCAGCACATTTTTGCTCCTGCCAATGGCGCCCAGTTCTTCGTTCAGGCGGCGCATAGCCCTGAATAGCTGTGTTTCCACGGTCCGGGGCGAGATACCCAGGATTTCTGCTACTTCCTTATATTTAAAGCCATCTTCTTTAATCAGCTGGAAGATACGGCGGCACTGTGCCGGGAGGGCGGACACTACCTGGTCCATTTTAAAACGCATCTCCTTCCATTCCAGGTCGCGCTCCAGGTCGACGCTGTTGCGCAGATCGGCGGTATCTGAGCCGGAAAGGGGTACTATGCGGAGATGGGAGTATTGTTCGAGGTAGTTAAGAGAATGGTTTTTAACAGCTACAAAAAGATATACCTGCAAATTGGCTACCTGTTCCAGCTCAGCCCGACGGTTCCATAGCTTTACAAACACGTCTGAAACGATTTCCTCGGCCGCTTCTTTTACATGTACATACCTGGTACAAAAATGCAATAAACGGTCGTACATATGACGGAACAAGCGGGCGAAAGCCTGTTCATCATCATAACGCGCTATTTGCATCTGCCATTCACGAATCTCATCCATGCTCATGTGTTGGCTAAATCGTTTTTGCTTAATGGACAAAAAAAAGAAAACTGTCGCTTCGATTTGGTTGTTGACTACAAGGGGGGATACCTTACCGGCCCCTTTTACAAAGGCAATAATAGAAAAAAGGATTTATAAAAACAAACCGGCGGAATTTGTCTTACCCAGGATTAACAGTGATTATGATGATTTTCAGGATTTTTTCTTTTTGATTTTATTAAGATTAAAAAAAGGATTAGCGAAACATCAGCGGATAATATCTATCTACATCTTATTAATCTTTAAGAATCAAAAAGAAAAAATCCTGAAAATCATCATAATCACTGTTAATCCTGGGCAAGACAAACTTCATTCTATTAAAACCCCGTTCTCCATCCCTCCTTGACTGCTCTCACCATCATTTCTGCGGATGACTTAATACCTGTTTTTTTGAGCATATTCTTGCGGTGTTTATCTACCGTTTGTTTGCTGATATTGAGTTGTACTGCTATTTCCCGGCTGGGCATACCATCCAGCATACAGCGGAGTACTTCTTTTTCTCTTTTGGTAAGTACTTCCCTGGCGGGGATGAAGGCTGTTTTTACCGCTACATCCAGGTACGATGGTTCACCGTCGAGTCCTATGAAGGAAAGCACGGGAACACCGGATGGCTTAAGATGTGTGATATCGGTATGAACACCGAGGGTGCGAAGCAGCTCCCCCTCTGTATTGTGTTGTAATGGTGTTACCTGTTGCAGTATACGGATATATTCTCCGTTGGCCTT
>Ga0209130_1001367_pt1 | contig 16445 bp, 17 predicted proteins | sample AraplaMF_Cvi_mLB_FD_184264 | JGI IMG/M metagenome (GOLD analysis project Ga0209130, IMG submission 184264) | Arabidopsis root microbial communities from the University of North Carolina, USA - plate scrape MF_Cvi_mLB (SPAdes) (version 2) | ecosystem: Host-associated > Plants > Roots > Endosphere...
GCGCCAGCGCCGGTGGATTTCGGCGGTGCGTGGATGCCGGTCAACAGGTTCCATGACGCCCCCACCGAGATTCCTGTGGCCGCGGCGTACATCTTCTACGCATCGCCCCTGGACGGCTCCCTGCAAACCATGCTGCGGCGCTGGGCCACTGACAGCGGCCGCCAGCTCGCGTACCGGCTAGGTTCCGACTTCACGCTCTACCAGCCCGTCGGCCAGATCCGCACCGCGAACCTGCAAGATGCGATCCAGCAAGTCAATGCCATCTACGCACCGCAAGGTGTCTTCGTCGCCGCCGATGCGCAGCGAATCTACGTCCAGGCGCCCACCACGGTCCCCGCCGAGCAGCAGTGATGTCCAAGAAGACTTCCAGCCCGAAGATCGACGAAGCCCTCTCCCGCTCCGTCGACTTCGAACTCACGGTGGCGGACATGGCACGGCGCAGCGAGCGCCGGGCATGGTGGGTCGCCGGCGGCGCCACGTTGATATCGCTGACGCTGCTCGGCGGCTACTTCTACATGCTTCCGCTCAAGGAGAAGGTGCCCTACCTGGTGATGGCCGATGCCTACACCGGCACCAGCACGGTAGCCAGGCTGACCGATGACGTCGCACTGCAGCGGGTGACCAGCAGCGAGGCCATCAATCGCAGCAATGTCGCGCATTTCGTGCTTGCCCGCGAGTCCTATGACCTCGCATTAACCAACTTGCGCGACTGGACGACCGTTCTGACGATGTCGTCCGCCGACGTAGCCTCCGGCTACACCGGGCTGTACGCGGCGCTCAACCCCGACAACCCCTACAAGATCTACGGCAGGAACCGTGCAATCCGGGTTCATATCTCGAGCCTGAGCCTGATCGGCGGTGGCGAGGGCCTGCCACCCCAGGGGGCCACGGTGAGATTCCAGAGATCGATCTACGACAAGAACAACGGCGGCACCCAGCCGCTGGACAGCAAGATCGCCACCTTGGCCTTCACCTACAAGGCCAACCTGAAGATGAGCGAGCAACAGCGCATCGAGAACCCGCTGGGCTTTCAGGTGACCGACTATCGAGTGGACACCGATTTCGCCTCGGCTCCGCCTGCGCCCTCGCCCATCGTACCCAAGGCACAGGAATCCGCTTCAGTCACGGCCGCGGATGCAGAGACCGGCGGCGGAGCGCCCGCCGTTCCCGCGACTCCCCACAACCTGGCACCTGCGCCCATGCCGGCAACCTCCAGCCCTGCACCGCAAGGAGCGCGACCGCGATGAATCGAAACGATCACCCCTGGATGCTCGCCGCTGCAGCCAGTGCGCTGCTCCTGGCCATCGCATCCACCGCCTTCGCCCAGGCAGTCCAGGAGTACGAGTACAAGCCCGAGAGCATTTACACAGTTCACACAGGCTTGGGCATCACCACCCAGATTGAGCTCAGCCCGGAGGAAAAGATTCTCGACTTCAGCACCGGGTTCAGCAGCGGCTGGGATCTGAGCCGGCGCGACAACGTGTTCTACCTGAAGCCCAAGAACACCGATGTGGACACCAACATGATGATCCGCACGGCAACGCATTCCTACATCTTCGAACTGAAGGTGGTGGCCACGGACTGGCGCACGCTGGAGCAGGCGCGCAACGCCGGCGTGCAGTACCGCATCAAGTTCAGCTATCCCGGAGACACCGCCATCTCCAAGGAAAGCCGCGCTGCAGCCGAAATACCTGCCTTGAGCACAGCGCTGTTGCGCGATCGCAGCTACAACTTCAACTACGACTATGCGAGCCAGAGCACCGCTGCGCCTTGGCTCGTACCTCTCAACATGTATGACGACGGCCGCTTCACCTACATCCGGTTGAGCGACCTCAAGCAGTTCCCCACTGGCAACTTTCCCGCCGTGTACATGCGCCAGAAGGAGCACGACGAGGACTCGGTGATCAATTCCACCGTCGAAGGCAGCACCATCGTGGTCCACGGCACCTATCCCTACCTGGTCATTCGCCAAGGCGACAACGTCGTGGGGCTTCGCAGGAACACCGCCAAGTGAACGAACAAGCCTCCATCGCCTCGGGCAACCCATACGCCGCGCACTTCGAGCAGCGCGACAGTGCGCAAGATCTGGACGCACGCGCCCCTGAACTGAAGTCCAGCGACCTTCAGCGCATGAACCGGCGTGCGACCGGCTTCCTGCTCGCACTGGTTCTGCTCCTGGGCATCGCCGCCATCTGGACGCTCAACAATGTGCTGCAGCCGGCGAAGAAGCTCAAGCAGAAAGAAGAAGTGGTGAGTGTTCCCGCCGCGCCCGTGCTGCCGCCTGCGCCCGCGCCTGCGCCAGCCGTGCGGCAGGTCGAGGCCATCCCGCTGGTCCCGCCGAGTCTGCCGCCGCTACCCCCACCCCCGGCGCCTGGGCTGCAAAGCTCCACATCGAGCCCGAGTGCACCGACGCTCATGCAGCGCCGCATGGCTTCAACGGGCGGGACAGTGACGGTCGCTTCCGCCACAAGCGCGCAGGCGCAGGAGGCCACTTTCGCACCCTCGGGGCCCGCCGGTACACCGCCTGAAGCCGACCAGTCTATCCCCGCCAACACGGCTTACCGCGCCAAGCCTCTGGCTCCGGTTTCGAACGCCCAGCCACTGGTGCACGCCGACGCGCTGATGGTGCGTGGCACCTACATCCGCTGCGTGCTCGAAACCCGATTGGTGACCGACATTCCCGGCTTCACGTCCTGCATCGTGACCGAGCCGGTGTACTCCGTCACCGGTAAGCGCCTGCTGCTCCCCAAGGGCGCAAAAGTCCTGGGCAAGTACGACATGGAACCCAACAGCCCGCGCGTGGCTGTCATATGGGATCGCATCATCACGCCCAACGGCATCGACGTGAGCATGGCCAGCCCCGGCGTAGACAACCTGGGCGGCGCGGGCCACCTCGGCGAAATCGACGAGCACTGGTCCAGGCGCATTGCCTCCGCCTTGATGATCAGCCTGCTCGCCGACGCCTTCAAATACGAGGCGGCCAAGTATGGCCCCCAGAGCACGACCGTCACGACGGGCGGCCTGGCCGTGCAATCTCCCTACGAAAGCTACACCGCCCAGACGCTTCAGAACCTGGCAGGCCAGGCGGTTCGTCGCTCGGCAAATCAGCCGGCAACGGTCACCATCAACCAGGGCACCGTGGTCAACGTGTACGTCGCCAAGGACGTCGACTTCAGCGGCGTGCTCGCGCGCTACTGAGGCGGTTCAGCCATGACCAACGAGCTTGTTGCCGCCATCTCCAGAGACTTCCTGGACTATCAGTATCAAGTGCTGGGCATACGCGAGATCATGCAGTCGCCGGATGTGACGGAGATCTGCATCAATCGGCCCAACGAGATCTGGCTCGAAAACCGTGAGGGCTGGCAGCGCGTGGAAGTACCCAGCCTCAGCTTCGCGCGCGCCGTGCAGTTCTGCACCACCGTCGTCAACGAAAGCAACACGGGGCAGCGCATCACCGACATCAACCCCGTGGTGTCGCTTACGTTTCCAACCGGCCAGCGCGCGCAGTTCGTCGTCCCTCCCGCGGTGGAGGCCGGCTGCGTCTCCATCACCATCCGACTGCCGTCCAGGAGAACCCGCACGCTCGCCGAATACCAGCGGGACGGCTTCTTCGACGAGATCGTCGAAGGAGCCGAAGGCATCGGCGCCCACGAGCGCGAGTTGCTCCAACTGCGCGCCGAGCGCCGCTACGCCGACTTTTTCCGCCAGGCTGTGCTCTACAAGAAGAACATCGTTGTCGGGGGGGCAACTGGCAGCGGCAAGACCACCTTCATGAAGTCTCTTGTGAACTACGTTCCGGCCGACGAAAGGCTCATCACCATCGAAGATGCGCGCGAGCTCTTCATCGACCAGCCCAACGTGGTGCACCTCCTGTATTCCAAGGGCGGGCAAGCCACGGCGAACGTAACTGCGAAGAGCTGCATGGAAGCCTGCCTGCGGATGAAGCCCGATCGCATCGTCCTGGCCGAACTGCGCGGCGACGAGTCCTTCTACTTCATCCGCAACTGCGCTTCCGGGCACCCCGGCTCCATCACGAGCTGCCATGCAGGCAGCACCGCCCAGATCTGGGATCAGCTCGCCTTGATGGTCAAGGCTTCGAGCGAGGGCGCCGGGCTGGAATTCGCCACCATCAAGCGCCTGCTGATGCTAACCATCGACATCGTCGTGCACATCAAGTCGCACGCCGGTCGCCGATGCATCACAGGTATCGACTTCGATCCCGGCCACCACGCCGCAGCGATCGCCTCCTGAGGAACGACGCCCATGCTGTCTCCCGTGGACATCGGCTCCTGTCCCGACCTGGCCGTGCCGGCCCAAGTCATGCGCCATGTGGTGGCGGTGGAATCAGGCACCAACCCCTACGCCATCGGCGTCGTCGGCAGCCGCCTCGTGCGCCAGCCGCGCAATCTGGACGAGGCTGTCGCCACCGCGCAGATGCTCGAAGGCCGCGGCTACAACTACTCATTGGGCGCGTCCCAGGTCAACCGCAGCAACCTGCGCAGGTACAGCCTGGACGATCACTCAAAGGCCTTCGACCTGTGCAGCAACATCGCTGCCGGTTCGCGCATCCTCGCCGACTGCTACCGCAGCGCTCAGGGCAACTGGGGAAAGGCCTTCAGCTGCTACTACTCCGGCAACTTCGTCACCGGCTTTCGCGACGGCTATGTGAGCAAGGTCTACGACTCAATCAACCGCGGCACTCTCGTGGCGCAAAACCCGCCGTCTTCCAGTGCGATCCCCCTGCGCACCGAAGCGAACGGCATGGCGCCGGCTGCCGCGCGAACCGCAAGGCCCCCTCAATCCATCTCTGCGGCACGTGCAGGCGTCCTGTCTGGCAACGAACCCTTCGTATCCCAGGTGCGGCAGTTGTCGCCGGGCGAAGACGGGTCGCTGCCTGCTGGTACCGCGCCCGCCGAGATACCTGTTCCCGCACCCGCAGCTACCCATCGCAACCAGGACAGCGCCTTTGTCTTCTGAATCTCGCCACTTTATCCAACCACGAACTCAGAGAGGAAACTGATCATGCAACACACCCATCCACGCCACGCTGCTCTCCGATCACTAACCCGTTTGTGTCTGACCGCTGTAATCGTCGTGCCGGGACTCGCATTTGCGCAAGCCGATGGAGGTCTCACGCAAACCACTTGCGGCTTTCTGAACAACGTGCAGAACGTGCTCAATGCCGTGTCCGTCGTGGTGGTGACCATTGCCGTGATCTTCTCCGGCTACCAGATCGCGTTCGCCCACAAGCGGATCAGCGATGTCGCCCCTGTGTTCATCGGCGCGCTTTTGATCGGCGCAGCCAGCCAGATCGCGAAGCTTTTCCTTTCCGGGAGTTCGGGTGGCGGATGCGCGTCGACCACGGGCTTCAACGGTCTTGCGCTTCAGCAGGTTGGCAGCCTGCTGCGTTCGTTCGTCGCCTTGCATGCGTAAGGATGCGATGTTCCGCGGCTGCACCCGTCCGCCCATGTTCATGGGCGTGCCCTATGTGCCCTTCTTCCTGGGCGCGGGCGGGTGCTTGTTGCTGGCGGTGTACTTCAATCTCTTCTACCTGCTGCTGACCCCTGTTGTGATCTTCGGGTTGCGCATGATGGCCAAGCGCGACGAGATGGTCTTCCGCCTGATCGGACTGCGACTGCAGTTCAGGGCGCGCATGCGCAACCTCGGTCAGCACGACGGCACTTGGGTGCTGACGCCCAACACGTACCGGGGGCAGTCCAAGGACTACCACTGAGTGGTGCCGCAACGGACCTGGCGCCTCACTACAACCGCACCCACCCAAGCAATGCAGGGGCCTCCATGAAGCTCAGTCCAGACACCGCCGTTGGCGAGTTCATTCCGTTGTCCACCCATGTCTCGCCTGCGGTCATCAAGACCGTAGGCGGTGACTTCCTCATGGTTTGGAGTCTTGAGGGACTGCCCTTCGTCGGCCGCGAAGAGTGGGAGATCCAGCACCGGCACAACAGCTTCAACCGAATGCTGCAGACCCTGCGTGCGCCCGACTACACCAACGTGGCCTTCTGGGTGCACGACGTACGCCGCCGCCGCCGCCTGGACGACACAAGCCGCTTCAAGCAGCCCTTCAACCAGTCGTTGTCGGATGCCTACTTCCAGGCCCTGTCGACCCAGAAGCTGATGCAGAACGAGCTTTACTTGACGATGCTCTATCGCCCCATCGTGGCGGGCAAGCGCTTCGCCGAGAAGAGCGCCGATATCGAGCGCCTGGCATCTGCGCAGCAGCAAGCCATCGACAAGGTTCTCGAACTGGCGAGCAACGTGGAGGCCGTGCTCAAGGAGTACGCCCCCGTCCGCCTTCGCATGTACGAAGCTGCGAATGGAGTCGTCTTTTCCGAGGCACTGGAGTTCTACGGCCACCTCCTGAACCGCGTCGACGAGCCTGTGCCGGTACTCAAGGCCCCCATCCACCAATACTTGTCCGTGAGCCGGCAGCGCTTCTCGGCCAAGACCGGCGACTACGTGATCACCACGCCCTCGGGCGAGAATCATTTCGGCGCGCTGCTGAACATCAAGGAGTACCCCGAGGGCACCTACCCCGGCATCCTCAACGGACTCAAGTACCTCGACTTCGAATACGTCATCACCCATTCCTTCAGCCCCATGGGGCGGCATGACGCGCTCAAGGCGCTGGAACGCACCAAGGGCATGATGATCTCGTCGGGCGACCGGGCCGTGAGCCAGATCGTCGAACTGGACCAGGCGATGGATCAGCTCTCGTCGGGCAGCTTCGTGCTGGGCGAGTATCACTTCAGCATGGCGGTGTACGCGAGCGACCAGGAATCGCTCTCGCAGCGAATCGCCACCGCGCGTGCCGAGCTTTCCAACGCCGGCTTCGTGTCGGTCAAGGAAGACCTGGCGGTTACGGCCGCGTTCTATGCGCAGTTTCCCGGCAACTGGAAGTACCGGACCCGGCTGGCCAGCGTCAGCTCGCTGAACTTCCTCGGTCTCGCGCCGCTGCACAACTTCGCCAGCGGCAAGCGTGAGCGAAATCCCTGGGGCGAGTGCGTCACCACGCTGCAGACCGTCAACGCCCAACCCTACTTCTTCAACTTCCACGCAACGCTGCCAGCAGAAGAATCCTTGGGTGAAAAGGCCATCGCCAACACCCTGGTGATCGGCAAATCGGGAACCGGAAAGACAGCGCTCGTCAACTTCCTGCTCAGCCAGGTGCAGAAGCTGGATCCTGCGCCCACCATCTTCTTCTTCGACAAGGACCGCGGCGCCGAAATCTTCGTTCGAGCCTGCGGCGGCAACTACCTCTCGCTGGAAAAGGGCCGTCCCACCGGCTTCAATCCATTCCACTGCGAGCCCACCGAGGCCAACTGCCAGTTCCTCAGCGACCTGATCAAGGTGCTGGCCGGCAAGCAGTCCTACACGTCGCGAGAGGAGGAAGACATTCACCGCGCTGTGGTGGCCATGCTCGACACGCCCACGCACCTGCGCACCATGGCCAACTTCCAGAAGAGCTTGCCCAACATGGGCGACGACGGCCTTTTCACCCGCATGCGCAAGTGGACAGCCGGGAATGCGCTGGGGTGGGTCTTCGACAACCCGGTCGACACCATCGACCTGCAGAAGGCCAACATCATCGGCTTCGACTACACCGAAGTGATCGACACCCCCGAGGTTCGCGTGCCGATCGTCAACTACCTGCTGCATCGCGTGGAGTCCCTGATCGATGGACGTCGCCTGATCTACGTGATGGACGAGTTCTGGAAGATCCTCGATGGCGGAGGCGCACTGAAAGACTTCGCCAAGAACAAGCAAAAGACGATACGCAAGCAGAACGGCCTGGGCATCTTCGCCACGCAGAGCCCCGAAGACGCATTGGCCAGCGACATCTCTGCGTCGCTCATCGAGCAGACCGCAACCATGATCCTGCTGCCCAATCCCAATGCCAACCGCACCGACTACATCGACGGCCTGAAGCTCACCGAGTCCGAGTACCAGGTGGTCACGAGCCTTGACGAGCGCTCCCGCCGGTTCCTGGTCAAACAGGGCCACATGTCCTCGGTGTGCCAACTGGACCTTCGCGGCATGGACGACGCGCTCGCCGTCATCTCCGCCTCGACGGACAACATCGAGATCCTGCACGAGGTGCTGCAGCAACGCGCCGAAGCCGAAGGTGTTCCGGCGAACGAACTTCGGCCGCAGCAGTGGCTGCAGGCGTTCTATGACAAGCGCAAGGGCAGCGGCAAGAGCGCTGCTGCCATGAGGAATGCAGCATGAAACGGCAGATTCGAATTCTCATCACCCACATGTCCATCGCACTCGCAGCCCTCAGCTCCGGAGGTGCGGCGAGGGCGGACTGGCAGGTCATCGACCAGACGGCAATCGACAAGCTGAGCGACATCCTTGGCAGCATCGGAAATCGCAGTGGTGGCAGCGGTGACAACAGCAACCTGAACGACACCACATCCAAGCTGCTCAAGGAAATTCAGACCCAGGTCCAAAGAGCGAGCTTCTCCGCCTCCTTGGGTACCAGCAACCTGCAGAAGATTGGTGACACGTCGGGCTATGTCCAAACGGCGTGTGGCGGCGCCATCGCGCCGATCACAAGCCAGCCCATCACCAGCCTTGCCACCATCAACCCGGCGACCCCAAGCGCGAGCAAGCAGCAGATCTGCCAGCAAATCATCCAGCTTCGCGCGCAGTCCTTCAACGAAGGTGTCGACATGGCCGGTCGCTTCCAGCAGTACAGCCAGCAACTCGACGCCATCGCACAGAAGCGCGATTCGGCCCAGAGCCAAGGCGACCTCTGGGCCAACACCAACGAAGCACTGAGAACCATCGGCATGCTGCAAGCCGAGATGAGTCTATGGCAGACCCGCGCGGCCACCTTCGACAAGGCAATCAAGTATCTCGAGGGGCAGCAGAACGCCATCACCCAGTCCGCCGTCAAGGGGGGCCGCGGGAGCATCGGGCTCGGGCAAATGATCCAGACGGGCGTACTGGCCGCTGCCTTGGCCATCCGCTGAACGACGGGACGACACATCGTGGACTTCGCCTACTTCGCCCTGATCTACGCCTGGATGGTGAACAAGATCGACGACTTCACCGACGGATTCATGCACCGTACCGTGGCATGGGCCAGTGCGATCGGCCTGACCCTGTTCACCGTCTGGATCATCGTGCAGGGATTCCGAATCCTGACCGGCCGCTCGCGCGAACCCATGATGGCCATGGTGGTGGACATGAGCCGCAACGCGTTGATCCTGATGGCTGCCGCCGCCATGGGCCTGGGCGGACGGAATATCCAGACCTTCTTCACTACCACGCTCGCATCCGACATCAACGAGCTCGTCACCGGCAGCGACGCTTCGCCGGTCAGCGCCATCGACAGGAACCTTGCCTACGCCACCGTTGCCATGGGCGCCATAGACAGCACCCAAGGCCTCAGCGGATCGGTCTCCGGCGACAACGTGGCCTCGACAACCACCACAGCCTTCCTCGCTGCGCTTGGCGTTGCAGGCCCGCCCATCACGGCTGGAGCCATGCTGCTCATGTACAAGGTGGCGCTGGCCCTTTTCGTCGGGCTGGGCCCCATCTTCATCTGCTGCCTGATGTTCAAGGCCACCGAGCAGATGTTCTGGCGGTGGCTCAACTACGGGCTGGGCACGCTGTTCTCGCTTGCAGTGCTAAGCCTCATGACCTCGATCGTGCTGGACCTGACGCTTCGCGTCGCGGGGGCCTTGTGGGCTTCCTCGGCAATCAGCGCCATTGCCAATGTCGACGGCGGCGGGGGACTCACCGGTCAGGCACTGCAGCAGGGCGGCGTCGGCATGCTCATGACAGTCTTGCTGATCACCGCACCGCCGATGGCGGCGAGCTTCTTCGGGGGAACGGTGGGGAGCTTCACGCCCTACTCGGCGTTGGGCGGGGCGGGTCAGCCTGGGCCTCAGGGGCAGCCTGTGGGTAGTTATCGCGCACCCAATACTGAGCTGGATGGACCATCTAATCGAAGTCTGGGCTTCCCCAATAACTCTTCTGCCCGAGGTCCAACTCTGGCGCCTGTCTCAGACAGCGTCAAACCGCATCAAGGAGCAAACAAATGAAGGCAATGCTTCTTGTGATCGGCATCCAGTTTAGTGTCCTGGTTCCATGCATCGAGGCTCACGCGGAAGGCGGCTGTCCACCGGGCATGTTGCCGTTCCAGTTTGCGCCAAATCAACCGCCTAGCTGCATGCCAGGCGGTGGCCAGTCACAAGCACCTCGTCCTTTGCCTGAGGTATGGTCCGATCGGTTCGGAGCGATGGCCACCGCTGCTTGGCTTGGCATCCTCGGCACCGCCAATGATCTGAAGAGCGAGGAAGCCGCTCGCGAGGCAGCGCTTGAGGACTGCCGAGCGAAGGGGGGAGGTCAGCAATGCAAGGTCGATCGAACGTACAGAAATGGTTGCGGCGCTCTCATCGTCAGCAGTACCGAAGGCTACTACACGCCTTCAGCAGCCACGCCCCAGAGAGCTGAAGAACTTGGGATGGAAGCTTGCATCAAGGCAGGCGACAAGGATTGCCGTGCCGCCTACAGCGCCTGCAGCTTTCCAGTGCGCATGCAGTGACCGCAACATCCAAAAAGCATTGGCCACCAATGCAAGCAGAGAGACCGCTCGTGCCACACGTCATCTGGCCTCCTGGCGTGACTCATCACGCCCGCACCATATTGCCCATCTACAAGGTGGCGCTGGCCCTTTTCGTCGGGCTGGACCCCATCTTCATCTGCTGCCTGATGTTCAAGGCCACCAAGCAGATGTTCTGGCGATGGCTCAACTACGGGCTGGGCACGCTTTTCTCACTTGCAGTGCTCAGCCTCATGACCTCGATCGTGCTGGACTTGACGTTGCGCGTGGCGGGCGCCTTGTGGGCTTCCTCGGCCAACAACGCCCTGCTCGAAATCAACGGCGACGGGGACTCACTAGCCAGGCGATGCAGCAGGGTGGCATCGGCACGCTCATGACGGTCTTGCTGATCACTGCGCCGCCGATGGCGGCGAGTTCCTCAGGGGAACGGTGGGGAGCTTCACACCCTACTCGGCGTTGGGCGGCCTGGGCCTCAGGGGCAACCGGTGGGGAGTCATAGACCTCCTGAAAACCCAGTCGAAGACTCCTCCTGATCGAAACACGGGCGTTCGGAGTAACCCATTGATGCCAAGTCCTGCGCAAGAGCTCACCCCAGACAGCGTCAAGCCCTTTCCGGGAGCGGATGCATGAAGGCACTAGCTCTTGTGATCGCGATGCAATGCGGCACCTTGCTTTGTTGCGCTGAAGCGCGCGCCGAAGGCGGCTGTCCGCTCGGGATGGTCCCATTTCAGTTTGCGCCCACCCAACCGCCAACTTGCATGCCAGGTGCCGGCGATCAGCGTGCTCTACCGGAAGAGTGGTCCAACCGATTCGGAGCAGTTGCAGCGGACTCACCGCGTGACATCCTCGGCACAGCCGTCAACATGACAAGTGAGCGAGACGCTCGTGATGCAGCCCTTGGCGACTGTAAGGCAAAGGGGGGGACGCAATGCCAGATCGAGCGCCCTTATAGAAACGGATGTACTGCCGTCACGATCGGTGATCCCGACGGCATCAATTTTGCCGCCGACCCGGTCCTTCAAGATGCCATTGATAGTGGCATGAAGACCTGCACTAAAGCAGGGGCAAAGAACTGCCGCACCTCCTATGGCGCCTGCAGCTTCCCAGAGCGCATTCAGCGAACGCGGAGGCATCAGCCTGCGTCAGGCAACTGAATCAAAGCAATCGAAGGCACACGGAGTACCTAGCATGCGAAGAATGACTCTGGTTGGGTCAGCCCTCCTTTACCTAACTACTACGTCCATAAGTGTGGGGGCTATGGAAGAAGAACCCGCGCCAGCCGGCCACTACGCCACCGAAGAAGGCTGGGGTCAACTGAGCATCAGACCAGCTTCGGGCGGCGTGGAGGCGTTCTCCATCACCACCAACTCGACTGGAACCAGTGGGTGCGAGTTAAAAGGTACGCTGAAACGGGGAATCGGCACCGCGCGCAACGGCTCGCAAGCATGCAGCATCCGATTCAGGCGAATCCAGGACGGCGTTCAACTGGTGGCCGATTCGACCTCCACAGCTTGCCGAGACTTCTGCGGCGCCAACGGCAGCTTCGAAGGTGAATACCGCGCCATTCTCCCCCTGTGCACTCCTACTGGAGTAAACAAGGTACGCCGTGCCTTCAGCCAGGACTACAAGGCCAAGCAGTATGCGAACTCGGCGATGACGCTGCGCTCCCTGCTTGATCGCTGTACGCAGGTGCTTGACGAATTCCAGCTGGGCGCCATTCGCAACGATCTAGCTCTGGCCCAGTACAAGGACGGAGATCGTGGGGCTTGCATCGCAACGCTGGAGCCCTATCGCAACGATGCGAACAGGCAAGACGACGACATCGCGAAGGATTGGAGCGGCGGCTCGTCGGGGTCAGACCTCGCGACCAAGTATCTGACCATCGTAAGGGCAGCGCGCACAAATCTGCGCATGTGTAGTCGATAGTGCCTCAATCAAAGGGAGAAAGATATGATCAACGAAGAGTCGAAACTGAACAACCCTGCGCGAGAGTTCACCTTCTCTGCCAAAGGCACGAGCGCAGAGGGCTGCACCGCAAGGCCGTCCGATCAATGCTGGACTCGCTCTAGTCATCGGCAAGGCGTAGGCATCGCCGCTGGGCTTCTGGCAGTGTTCCTGATGACAGGCAGTGCGTGCGCGCAAGGCGCCACTGCGGCGAAGGCGGATCCCGATGGAATTCGCCCTTCCTATCAGATCTGCCTAGACAAGACCGGCGGTGTAACGCCGTCCATGCAGGACTGTATCAGTGACGAATACGAGTACCAGGACGAACGTCTGAATCGCGCCTATAAATCCTTGATGAACGGGCTCGATTCGACAGGCCGCTCGAGTCTTCGCGCCGAGGAGCGCAAGTGGATTGCTCAACGCGACAGATCCTGCAAGCCACCGACTGCCAATGATGGCCAAGCGCAAGAACTGATGTATCGAAGCTGTCTTCTGAAGAAGTCAGCCAAGCGAGCCGCCGCATTGGAAGTGCGCGCGCGATAGCTCCATTGAAGAAGCACTACGACGACACCAGTCTGTCGTGCTCTACTAATCAATAAAGCGGGGAGATTCACAATGACGGATAAGAAGTGGCACCTTGGTCTGACATCCGAGAAATTCGAGGTCGGAGGCCGGGGTGCGGGGACCATTGCGCATACCAAGGGAGATCACGGCGGTACGTCGTACGGTCTTTCTCAGTTCTCGGTCAACACGGGATCGCTTCAGGAGTATCTGCGCCACTCGGCCTATGGCGATCAGTTCAGAGGTCTGACGCCTGATACTCCTGCATTCGATGCCAAATGGAAAGAAGTAGCGAAGCAGTCTCCCGGCTTCGGCGAGGACCAGCACAGCTATACAAAGGCGAAGTACTACGACGTACAGTCGGCTCAGATGAAGGCGCGCGGGCTGGATCTGAGTGATCGCGGACCAGCGGTACAAGATGCCATCTGGAGCACCGCGGTCCAGTTCGGGGGAAACACTCGTTTGATCGAGAAGAGCCTCCACGAAAGTTACGGAAGATCGCTGGAACTCTCCAGATTGTCGGACGCCGACATTGTCACCGCCGTTCAGGACTACAAGATCAAGCACAACCACAGACTCTTCAAGAGCTCTCCGGAGAATTGGGATTCATTGGCAATTCGCGCCGTCCATGAGAAATCAGATCTCCTAAGGATCGCAGGAGAGCAAAGCATCGCGCACGATCCAATCCGCACGACCAGCGACGCTCGGCTGTCGGATGCAACTCATCCAGGCAACACCTTGTTCGATCAAGCCCATGCTCTCATGCGAAAGATCGATGCCCAGCACAACCGGGCCTCCGATCACCGCACCGAGCAGGCGGCAGGCGCCATAGCGGTGGCTGCGTACTGCAAAGGCATGGCGGGGATTGACCACTTGGAACTGATCGAAGGCGGCGCGCGAATCGTCGCGGTGCAAGGCACACCGGGGTCGGTGCATTCGAAGGTTGCCGTGCTGGACACGGTGCAGGCGCTGGACACACCAGTTGCGCAAAGCTCCAAGGAGTTCATCGGGGCGATGGGGCAGCAGCGATCACGCGAGGCGACGATGCATGAACACCGGAGCAAGCATGCCGCCGAGCAGTCGCCGCTGCATCAATAGAGCAATAGAAGAACAGGGGAGCGAATTGATCAGGACACCACGACTCCTCGCATGGGTCGGGCTGGCTGCCGCATTGTCGGCCAGCGCGCAGGAGCTTCAATACCGAAGCAATGACCCCTTCGTGTTCTGTCGCTACGGCTACAAGCAGACCGTCGCGCAGATGTGCTGGATTCCGATCGCGCCCTACACGGGGGCACTTGCGCTGACTGGCGTCTGCGATCCGCCGAACAAGTACGGTCGACCCTGGACGAACGAAGACCGCGACGCCAAGCAGCAGTACCTGACCATCTGCCCGCAAGCGGTGAACAGCGGCAACTGGAAAGGCCCGGGCGACGGCACCGAGACGCCGGTCAAGCACTGAAACGCCAGCGATGAGCAATTCCAGATGGGCCGGTACGGCGCTGGCACTCCTTGCAGCGCTCGCGGCAGGGATCTACATGTCCGGCTGGATCGCCCTCCTCCTGCTCAAGCTCGACCCGGCCACGCCGCTGCATTGGCACACCTACCCAGGCTACCTGCGCGCGCTCAACTTGCCGGCCTACCAGCCCTATGCGACGCAGATCCGTTGGGCGGGCTACATCGGCATGGGAACGCCCATGCTGCTTTGGATGGGCCTTGTCGTGCTGCTACTGGTGCGCAGGCCAGCGCCGTCGCTGCACGGCGACGCACGCTTCGCCTCCAGCCTGGAACTGCAGCGCAAAGGCTTCTTCAACCGATCCAGCAACGGCATCCTGATTGGCAAGCTCGGCGGTCGGCTAATGCGACTGACGGGCCAGCAGTTCGTGATCCTGGCCGCACCGACACGCTCGGGCAAGGGCGTGGGCGTCGTGATTCCGAACCTGCTCGACTACCAGGAATCGATGGTGGTGCTCGACATCAAACAGGAGAACTTTGCGCTCACCAGCGGTTGGCGCGCCAGCCAGGGCCACGAGGTCTACCTATTCAATCCCTTTGCGGAGGACTTGCGCACGCATCGGTGGAACCCGCTCAGCTACGTTTCGAATGACCCGGCCTTCCGCGTGTCGGACCTGATGAGCATCGCCGCCATGCTCTACCCGGACGGTGCCGACGATCAGAAGTTCTGGGTCAGCCAGGCGCGCAACGCCTTCATGGCATTCGCGCTCTTCCTGTTCGACCGGCATGACGACGAGGCGCACCAGTTGATCCCCAGGCAGTTCCGCGTGGCGCCCACCCTGGGCAACCTGTACCGGCTTTCGACCAGCGATGGGACTGACTTGCGCGCGCACTATGAGCAGCTGGCCAGCACGTCCTTCCTCAGTGAAAGCGCGCGCGCCGCCTTCGCCAACCTGCTGTCGCAGGCGAGCGAGACCTTCGCCTCGATCCTGGGGAGTTTCAAGGAGCCCCTCAATGCCTGGATCAGCCCCGTCCTGGATGCGGCCACCAGCGCAGACGATTTCATGCTGACGGATGTGCGCAAGAAGAAGATGACGATCTATATCGGCATCCAGCCTGGCAAGCTGGCCGAGAGCCGGCTCATCGTTAATCTGTTCTTCAGCCAGCTCATCAACGTCAACACCAGGGAATTGCCACAGAACAACCCGCAACTCAGGCACCAGTGTCTGCTGCTGATGGACGAGTTCACCAGCATCGGCCGGGTGGACATCATCGCGAACGCGGTGAGCTACATGGCTGGCTACAACCTGCGCTTGCTGCCCATCATCCAGAGCATGGCCCAGTTGGACAGCACCTACGGCAAGGAAGCCGCGCGGACACTGATCACCAATCACGCACTGCAGATCATCTACGCCCCGCGCGAGCAGCAGGACGCCAACGACTACTCCGAGATGCTCGGCTACGCCACCCTGCGGCGCGAGAATCTGACGCGCGGGCGCGACGTGTCGCGCAGCGAATCCCACGATCGCCGTGCGCTGATGCTGCCGCAGGAGTTGAAGGCGATGGGTCCGGACAAGGAAGTCCTCCTTTGCGAAGGACTGAGCCATCCGGTGATGTGCGACAAGATCCGCTACTACCAGGACGGCCACTTCACGGCGCGACTCAAGCCCGCCGTCGCAGTCCCAACCCTCAAACTTCAGGCCTGAGTCGACCCAATCCGCTTCACGGCTTTGGCGACATCCAAAAAAAATGGCCACCGAAGTGGCCATTTTTTGAAGGATTTTTGGAGGCGCGATCCGGAGTCGAACCGGACTAGACGGATTTGCAATCCGTTGCATAACCGCTTTGCTATCGCGCCGCGTGGACCCTCTTTGCAAAAAGAAAGGGAAGCGAA
>Ga0209130_1001368_pt1 | contig 16441 bp, 17 predicted proteins | sample AraplaMF_Cvi_mLB_FD_184264 | JGI IMG/M metagenome (GOLD analysis project Ga0209130, IMG submission 184264) | Arabidopsis root microbial communities from the University of North Carolina, USA - plate scrape MF_Cvi_mLB (SPAdes) (version 2) | ecosystem: Host-associated > Plants > Roots > Endosphere...
TCAAATGGATTGTTGTCCCGAAAGATTCGTTTGAAATAACTTCTACTTCATCCATAAAATTTTCCATGATAGTAAATCCCATTCCGGAACGCTCTAATTCAGGTTTAGTTGTAAAAAGGGGTTGTCTCGCTTCATCTAAATCAAAGATGCCAATCCCTTCATCTCGAATCGTGAGTTTCACCATTGCTTCTTCCAAAATTACAGAAATATAAACAACACCTTCTGCATTTCCTTCGTACCCATGAATAATTGCATTTGTAACTGCTTCTGACACAACTGTTTTAATCTCTGTAAGTTCTTCCATCGTTGGGTCTAGTTGCGCAATGAAAGCAGCTACCGTAACACGAGCGAACGATTCATTTTGACTTAATGCTGAAAATTGAAGGTTCATTTCATTTCTCATTTATGCCACCCCCAACGTCGCGAGCGCATGCGCTTCACTTTCTTCTAAACGAACAATTTTAAATAAGCCCGACATTTCAAATAAACGTTTAACAGGCGGTGAAATTGCACAAACAACCATTTCTCCACCTAATCCCTTTACATGCTTATATCGGCCTAATATAACCCCTAAACCAGAACTATCCATAAACGATAAGTTCTCTAGGCTCAAAACAATATGATGAACACCACGTGTCTCAATCATATCTGTTACTTTCGTTCGCAACTCTTCAGCAGTATGATGATCTAATTCACCCGCTAGTCTCACACATAGGACGTCACGTTTTACTTCTAATTGCATGGAAAGACTCACACGATTTCCTCCTTATGCTCAAACTTTACTCATTTTACATACATAAAGATTTTCGTGATACAACATAAGAATCCTTCTTACTGACAAAAGAAGAACTATTTCGCCATAAAGTGAAAACATTCAGCAATTATTTACTTACATACGAATAGAAAAGCGGCAAAATATTTGCCGCTATTTTGATGTTGAAAACATCCCAAAACTTCTTTTAAATAACTCCCACCAGCTCGCTGCAGCAACATCTTCTTTTGCTACAATTGTTTGTTTTAGTAAAACATCTTTATCTTTTTTAATAACAAGTGTACCAAGTGCATCTCCCTTTTTAATTGGCGCTTTCACTTTCTTTTCAGCAATAACTTCTTGCTTTACTTTGTCCATATTTTCGCCCTTCTTCATAAGAAGAGACACATTGTCTGACGCAACTAAATCTACTTTTTCTTTTTTCCCTTTTCCTACTTGGACAGTCTTAATTTTTTCGCCTCGTGTATACAATTTCTTTGTCATATATTGACCAAATGCGTAGTCAAGAAGCTTCGTTACTTGATTATTCCGTTCTTTCGATGTAGGTGCTCCCATAACAACTGAAATAACACGCATCCCATTCTTTTCAGCCGATGCTGTTAAACAATATTTCGCTTCTGTCGTAAAGCCCGTTTTCACACCATCTACTCCAGGATAAAAACGTACTAACTTATTCGTATTAACGAGCCAAAATTTCTTATCCGTATCTTCACGTAAATAGTCTTCGTATTTACCTGTGTATTTGCGAATAAGTGGGTATTTCATCAATTCTTTCGCCATTATAGCCATATCGTTCGCTGTAGAATAATGGTCTTTAGCCGGAAGACCTGTTGGATTTTGAAAATGAGTATTTTTCAGTCCTAAGTCTTTCGCTTTTTTGTTCATCATATTTACAAAACCTTCTTCTGAACCAGCGATATGCTCCGCTACTGCAACAGACGCATCATTTCCTGATGCGATTGCAATCCCCTTTAGCATTTCATTTACAGTCATCTCTTCTCCAGGCTCTAAAAAGATTTGTGATCCACCCATTGAAGCCGCATGCTCACTTGCTCTAACTTTATCGGTCAGTTTTAGTTTTCCTTTTTCAACTTGTTCCATAATTAATAGCATTGTCATAATCTTCGTCATACTAGCAGGTGGTAACTTCTCATTTGGATTTTTATCAAACAAAACTTTACCTGTATCTTGTTCAATTACAATTGCTGATGACGCTTGTTCCGCTAACTTCGGCGTTGTTTCTTCTGTTTTCTCCTGCTTCGTCTTCTCAGATTGTGCGAAACTAACTGAAGTACCAGAAAGCAATAACATGAAACAAACAAGTATTCCAAAAACTCGCTTCATGACTAACCCTCCATTCTATATCAGACCTATTTTTCCCAATTTATTATTTTTTAATACCATATTTTTCTAATATTTTAAGTTGACAAATACATTCATCAACTATATTGTATTAAGTGTATTACACGGAGTAGTACACTTAATACATACTAGAAAGGAGACATTGCTCTTGCATATTCAACTTGATCCAAGAAGCAACACTCCGATATGGGAACAAATTGTTCAAAATATAAAAGAACTCGTATTGAAAAACATGTTAGCTCCAAGTGACAAACTACCTTCTGTACGCGAACTCGCTTCTTTACTCGTTATAAATCCAAATACAGTGAGTAAAGCGTATCAAGAATTAGAGCGACAAGGGATTATTGAAACATTACGAGGGAAAGGAACATTTGTATCCCAATCGATCACCCCAACATTAGACGAAAGGAAAATCGCTATGGTTGAAAAGCAATTTCATCAATTACTATTAGAGGCCTCTTATCTTGGTGTTACGAAAGATAAAATTCATGATTGGATAGACTCATACTACAAAGAGATTGGAGGAAATGCGGATGCTGAAAGTGACAAGCTTGAAGAAAACGATTGATAATCAAACGATTTTAGATGATGTTTCTTTTACATTACAAAGAGGAAGTATTATCGGATTACTCGGAAGAAACGGTGCGGGGAAAACAACTTTATTACGAACGATGGTCGGCATTTTAGACCCTGATGCAGGGACTGTTACATATGAAGATACAAACATTCATCAGTGTCCTGAAATAAAGCAAAAAATCGTATATGTCCCTGATTCTACTAACATACTGAACGGATATACGGTAAAAGAAATTGTAAAGTTTTATAAAGAAGTTTATAACGCATTTGATGAAGCATATTTCTATGAACTGTTAGAACGTTTTAACTTACCAAACAAACGAATTCGTAGTTATTCAAAAGGCATGAAAGCACTACTTGCCATCATTTTAGCCGTTTCTACAAAAGCAGAATATATCATTTTAGATGAACCAACAAACGGACTTGACCCTATCGTGAAAAGACAAATTTTACAGTTTCTCGTTGGAGAAGTTGCAGAAAAAGAGATTACCATTTTCATCTCCACTCACCATTTAGATGAAGTAGAACAAATTGCAGATACAATTATTATATTAAAAGGCCATACTATCTCGTCTATTACATCACTAGACGATGCAAAATCACGATTTGCAAAAATACAAGTAGCTTACGAACGTTCATTACCTCAAAAGCTAGAAAACTTAAGCAATATCAAAATATTAAATCAAACAGGAAAAGTATATACAATCTTAATTGAGGGAAATGTGGCTACAACACTAGAGAAGTTTTATAAAGAACAACCTATACTCATTGAAGAATTAACAATGTCACTTGAAGATGTCTTCGTTACGACACTGGAGGAGGATGGGTATGTTTCATAAGGCGTTGTGGATATGGAATTGGAAGCGCGGGAAATATGCTGCGTTACTATTCTTCTTTAGTTCGCTTTATCTTCTATCTCTCGGATACTATAGAAATGCTCAGATGGAACTCGATAAATATTACGAATTACAAGAAAAAGGGGAACTGTATTATTATTTTTATACCTTTTCTGCACGAGATGGTAATAGTTTTTGGTTAACTGTTCTTATCATCGCTTTAGCCTGCTTATTGATAGGATGGGAACGTAGCAACCAATCTAATACACTACTTATGACGATGCCATTTAAAAGAAAAAATGTTTTCTTATCTAAATGGGCTTTCGGTTCCTTCTGTATTGTGAGCTCGTTACTTATAAATTGGATTATTATGTATGTTATTTATAGAACAACCATCCATTTTGATTATCAATCATTTAGTCCATTTCACCGATACTTTCTTTATGCGATAGTTTCTTATGTTGCAGTCTATACAGCTGCTCTATGTATCGGTACTTTTACTGGAAGTATTGTTTCACAGGTCATTTTTTGCATTCCATGGCTACTAATGGGGCTTACATTTATTCCACTAGTGTACACTTTTACGCTAAACCATTTAGAGGCTACCGATACTAAAAATAATAAATTAGATCAACAACTATATGAAATCAATCAAAAAACAAATATAGTTGTACCAATATATCGCTTTTCTATTGATTATAACTATCAGCCAGATTCTCGGAAGAGGGACAACGATCCAACTACTTTAAGAAATCCAGCATCTCACGTATATTATTCAGCCAAATCAATGTTAGTCCCTATTTTCTATACAATATTTTATTTATTACTTGGGACATATTTATATATGCGGTCACCAAATGAAAATAATCAAAAGATATTTATTTTCCAAAAACATATAAAAATATGGATATGGGTGACCAGCATTTACTTTGCATTACTAGGTGGCTATAAAATCAATCAATTTTTTTTCTTACCTAACTACTATATCAGTTTGTTTCTCGCTGGAATCATTACTTATGTTGTATTATCACGCCTAACAAATTATAAAGTTTTTTAAAGGAGAGATCCTATGTTTCAAAAAGCACTGTGGCTAAGAACATATCAACAAAGTAAATATGTTGTATGGTTATTTTGGCTCGTCAGCTTCTATACTTTGTCATATAAATACTATATGACTTCTATTCAACAGCAACAATTTCTAATTGACAATAAAAAATGGAACTCTGTATATCATTATCACTTTGATTTAACACTTCTAGATCCTGTCATGCTGTTAGGTAGCGTACTTATCTTGCTAGCTTGTACGCTAATTGGATGGGAAAGACAAAATAACGCTAGTGACTTGTTATGGTCTATGCCCTTTAAACGTTCACACCTCTATATAACAAAGTGGTTGTTTGGAATCTGTAATATCGCCGCTGTTGTCATTTTAAACTGGGGGCTATTGGCTATTATGAAAAGGTTGACTTTTCATAATAAATATCAAGTATTTTCTCCGTTTCATAGTTACTTTATGTATATGTTAATTGTATTAATCGCTATTTATACACTTGCATTATGCGTAGGAACAATAACTGGGAATATTATCTCGCAAGGATTTCTCACTGCAGTTATATTAATCTTCCCTGCTTTACTTCCATCACTTATATCAGGAGTCATCGCTGTTCACTCGAATGTCGACTTTCACGAGAAGAATGGCCGTATACATGATGTTATGGAAAACATACGTATTTCTGGTCCAGCAGAAGATTTTACTATTAACTTTAATTATGATCCACAAAGCGCTTATACTGATCAAAATGGAGTACGTCATAACGAGCCCAATTTTACAAAGATTCCACCGGCAAAAACATTGATTGGACCTATTGCGCATATTATTCTTTTATTACCATTCGGGATATATTTATATGCCCGTTCAGTCAATGAGCGAAATGGTAACTACTTATTATATCCAAAATTACAAAAAGTAGTTTTAGCTTGTGCAATTTTCTTTGGTGGGGCCGTCGGAGGTTTAATGCTAAGTCGCGCACAGTCATTGTCTAGCTTTTACATCGGATTTTTAGTTACTAGTTTAATTATCTATTTCTTCCTACCAAAAATATTAAAATGGAAAGTCTCTTGGAATTTCAAATAAAATAACCTCCTCTCGATGAGGAGGTTATTTCACATTCTCTCTTCTTTTCCCATACTCTTTTTCTTGCTTCGTTCCAAACCCGTCACCATTTGCTACAATTTGATCTGTTGGAGCAACTACGCTTTCAGCAATTCTCCATTCTCCCCCTTGCTGAATAAACACTTGCATAAAATAATTCATGCCATTTAACTGATACGGATTTTCTTTTTTTACTTCATAACGAGCTGCGACATAATACACTTGCACATTCTCAGCCTCAAACTTAGAAATATATTGCGATAATCTCGGGATATACTGTGATGCTTTTTGAAGTGGCAGTTGTTTTACTTTTACAAGAGAAGACTTGGTAACATTACTGATCGTATCTTTATGTCGAATGTTATCACTATGATGAAATAAAATAGCGTTCTGCATTGAGCGAATCCATAGTTTTGAATATAAAACAGGTTGCTTATTTGAAATATGCTGTAATTCTTTTTGAACGACTTGAAGGGGCGTAGCGGCATCCACGAATTGATTAAAGCAGAAAAAACTTCCAATCATAATGAAAAGCGTACAAATACGTTTCATAAATTTTCACTCCGATTCTTTTTAATTAAAGTATTGGAGTTTCAAAATGTTTTTATTCAAAAGAAAAAGGATAGGAAAGCTTTCGCTTCCTATCCTCATTTATTATAATACGCGGCCAAATAACTCTAATACCATTTCGATCTCTTGGTCGCTCCAACCTTTAAATCTCTCTTTATAATATTCTTTACGCACAGCTTCAAGTTTTTCAGTTACTTCTCTTCCGTGTTCTGTAATTTCTAAGTACACGATACGACGGTCTGAATTTGAACGCTTTCTTTCTACAAACCCTTTTCGTACGAGACGATCAGTAACAGCTGTAATATGACTGGAGGTTACGTTTACTTCACTCGCAATTTGAGAAGCCATCTGTGGACTGTTTAAAAATAACGCGCGTAATACAGAAAATTCATTGTATGGCATATGTTCTGCAAAACGTGTATTAATATCATTTTGTAATAAACGTATCATCTTTCGAAATGATCCGGATAACTCTAAAATCAGTGTTTCTCTTTTTTCGTTCACTAGCCTCGTCCCTTTTTTATCATATTTACACATATTATAATCTATAAATACCCTCGTTGTATATGCTTTCTTTCTCTAACATTCCCATTTATGTAACTTTTTCATACAAATTTCTTTTTTGTTCACACATATACATATAAATAAGGATGGTGATGGAAAATGCAAGGTGGAATGAATCCTTATTTACACAACGTACGTACAGCAAATACTGGTAAAGAAGCTACCATTACCGTGCAAGGTGAGGGTGTTGTAAAAGCAAAACCAAATGTTGTTATCTTAACAATTGGTATTCGTACAGATCATAAAAATGTAAAACAGGCACAAGAGGAGAATGCATTGCAGTCTAAACAATTATTAGATGCACTGAAACAGCTAGGGATTGCCGAAAAAAATATAGAAACCATTTCATATACGATTACGCCTCAGTACGAATATGTAAATGATAAAGCGTTATTACAAGGGTATCGTGTGGAGCATTTGTATGAAATTACCGTTTTAAATGTACAAAAAGCAGGGGAAGTATATGATATAGCCGTTTCAAATGGAGCAAACTTAGCAAAAGGCCTACGCTTTCGAATATCTCACCCAAATAAATATTACGAGCAAGCACTCATTCAAGCTCTGCAACAAGCGGTAGAAAAAGCTCGTGCTATTGCGAGTACATACAATTTAAATATTAATCCTGTTCCACTCTCATTCGTTGAAGAATCTGCTCAATTACCACGAGAAGTTGCGTCCTTTGCTACTTTACATGCACAAGCAGCTCCACCCATTCAATCGGGAGAATTAGAAATCATTTCAACAATACGGGCGATTTTTACGTATTTATAAATAATCTTATTTATAAGTAAACGTTATCATTTTCCTTGTTGTAAAAACATGATGTTCTGATATAATAAAGGACGGTGAGCTCTTACGAAAGAGATATCACGGGTGGGAGAGGGATATGAAAAAGAAGGTTTAACATGAAAGGAATACTTGAAAGAACATTTAAATTAGGTTTACACGAAACATCACCAAAACAAGAAGTTTTAGCTGGAGTTACGTCATTTTTCACGATTGTATATATTATGATTGTAAATGCGTCAATTTTATCCGATGCTGGCATTCCTCTTGAAGCTGGAATTTTAGCAACTGTTTTCAGTTCATTTGTCGGATGTCTGCTCATGGCATTTTGGGCAAATGCACCTGCTATTCTTGTCCCTGGTATGGGTGTAAATGCATTCTTCACGTACACTGCTGTGCATACGCTCGGATTATCTTGGCAGGAAGCATTAGCAGCTGTCTTCATCTCTGGTATTATTTTTGCAATTGCTGCGTTTACACCAATCGCTCGCGTGCTTTCAGTATCGATTCCAAAGTCATTAAAGGAAGCTATCACTGTCGGCATCGGATTATTTTTAGCATTTATCGGATTGCAAAAAGGTGGTTTAGTCGTTTCGAATCCAAATACGGCTGTTGCAATGGGTAAATTAAGTAACCCTGTCGTTCTCGCGACTGTGCTTACTCTTATCGTTGCACTTGTATTATTTATTCGTAATGTACGTGGAAACTTTTTATGGACGATTGCAATAGGAACTGGTATTGCATGGCTATTTGGTCTTGTTGATACAAGTCAAATCGGAAATAGTTCATTCTCATTTGCGAGTTACGGCGATGTGTTTGGAGCTATGTCATTTGGCAAACTTTCTTCCTTACCATTTTGGATTGCAACATTCTCCTTAAGCATGGTGCTTATTTTTGAGAACATGGGACTTCTACACGGTTTATTAGAAGATGACCGTAAATTCCCACGTGCTTACCAAGCCAATGCAATTTCAGCAATGACATGTGGTCTATTTGGCACAAGCCCTACCGTATCAACAGTAGAGAGTGCCGCAGGTATTACTGCAGGCGGAAAGACAGGTCTGACGTCTATCGTTACAGGATTGTTATTCTTTGCATCACTGTTTGCACTTCCGTTTGTCAAACTAATTCCTGATAGTGCCATTGCACCAATCTTAATTATTATTGGCGGCCTGATGATTACAAGCATTCAACAAATTCCTCTGAACGATTTTTCAGAAGGGTTTCCAGCGTTCTTAATTATCGTCATGATCCCGCTCACATATAGTATCGCTGATGGCATTGCGTTCGGATTTATCGCTTATCCTATTTTAAAAGTTGCTCTTGGAAAGCGTAAAGAAGTCGCACCGTCCATGTATATCATTACATGCTTATTCTTAGCCATGTTCGTATTACACGCTATTGGTTAAGTAAAAACACCGAGGAGTTTTCCTCGGTGTTTTTTTACTTAAACCATCCTTTTTTATAAAACCAAGCCATCATGCCGCCGCCAATTAGTGCCATGATAAGTAGACAAATAAAATAACTATACTGTCCACCAAGCTCTGGCATATGCGTAAAGTTCATTCCGTATACTCCCGCAATAAACGTTAATGGCATGAAAATAGTCGAGAAAACAGTTAGTGTTTTCATAATGTTATTCATATGATGTGAGTTTAATGAAAAATAGCTATCCCGAATATCTGCCGTTAACTCTCGGCTTGCTTCAATCATTTCTGTCAGCTTAAGTAAATGATCATGTATATCTTTAAAGTAAATTTCATGATCACTTATACCGTAAAAACGAGTCGAATTTAATATACGATACAATAAATCACGCATCGGAATAATTGTACGCCTTAGCTTCGATAAATCTGCACGTATATCAAATACTTCTTCTAGTACACTTCCTGCTGTCTCACCCGTTAAATTATCATCAATTGCATTTAAATGATCCTCAATGTAATATACAGGCGCAAAATAATCATCCACAATTTGATCAATAATAGTATGCGCTACATGCAAAGGACTATTTTTAATACGCTTCTTTTCTCCAAGCGTTTTCCATACTCTTTCGATTGCATTGTTATGAGAAAAGTGGAAAGAAACAATATAACGATCACTAATAAATAAATCGATCTCATGCGGTTCTAATCCATCCTCACCAAATGCATGAAGAACTAAAAAGTTATATCCATCATAAAAATCAACTTTTGGCCTCTGTACATATTCTATACAGTCTTCAATTGCAAGGGGATGGAACTTAAAATGATCTTGCAAAATGTATGTATACTCTTCTTTCGTTGGCTTATATAAATCTAGCCAATACCATACAATATGGTCTTTCTTTGTTTCCTCTAACGAAACATCATATAATACTTCATCTGCTTTTGTTATTGCACAAATTCTAATCATAATTTCACCCATTATTATTATAAACAAAAAATAGCAAAAAAAGCCAAGGAGAAATACTCCCTGGCCCTTCTTTATTATTCAGTAACGATGCCGTGCACTAATGTTGGTGCATCTACATGCTCTTTAGAGATCTTCATGTTCTCATAAATTTTTGCTTTTACATCTTCCACATTTTCACGGTTTGCGTAGATGGTAACAAGGGATTCACCTTTTTTCACGTTGTCCCCTACTTTTTTGCGAAGCATTAAGCCAACCGCTAAATCAATTTCAGATTCCTTCGTCGCACGTCCTGCTCCTAAAAGCATTGCTGCTGTTCCGATTTCATCTGCAACGATTTCTGATACATAACCGTCTTCCTTCGCTTCTACTTCAATTTTAAACTGTGCTTGTGGTAATTTAGAAGGATCATCAACAACAGATGCATCGCCGCCTTGCGCTGATAAGAACGTTTTAAATGATTCTAGCGCTTTACCGTTGTTCATTACTTCAATTAATTTCTCACGTGCATCTTCTAAAGATGAAGCTTGTCCAGCAAGGTATACCATTTGACTTCCAAGCGTTAAACACAACTCTTCTAAATCTTTTGGTCCTTTACCTTGTAATGTATCAATTGCTTCTTGTACTTCAAGTGCATTACCAATCGCCTCACCAAGTGGTTGACTCATATCAGAAATAACAGCCATCGTATTACGGCCAACGTTATTACCAATGCGCACCATTGCTTCTGCTAAACGTTTTGCATCTTCATCTGTTTTCATAAATGCACCTGCTCCAGTTTTTACATCAAGAACAATTGCATCTGCACCAGCAGCAATTTTTTTACTCATAATGGAGCTTGCAATAAGCGGAATTGAGTTTACTGTTGCTGTTACATCACGAAGTGCATACAATTTTTTATCCGCAGGTGTTAAGTTTCCACTTTGACCAATAACTGCGATTTTATTTTCATTCACAAGACGCATAAACTCAGCATTTTCGATTTCAACATGGAATCCTGGAACTGCTTCTAATTTATCGATTGTACCACCAGTATGTCCTAGACCACGTCCAGACATTTTTGCAACCGGTACACCTAAAGCGGCTACTAATGGACCTAACACAAGTGTTGTTGTATCACCAACGCCACCTGTTGAGTGCTTATCTACTTTTACTCCTTCAATAGCTGATAAGTCGATTGTATCACCGCTATTTACCATTGCCATCGTTAAATCAGCACGTTCTTGATCGTTCATATCTTGGAAGAAAATTGCCATTGCAAGTGAACTTACTTGATAATCAGGAATATCACCATTCGTATATCCTTCAACAATAAAATTAATTTCTTCTGTCGTTAATGCATGTCCGTCACGTTTTTTTGCAATTAGGTCCACCATTCTCATTGTGAGGTCACCCCTTCATTTGTTTTACGATTGCTTTTACTAATGCTAAGAAATTAGCTTTAACACGTTCTGTCGTTTCGATTACTTCATCGTGGTGAAGCGGTTGATCTAGAATACCAGCTGCCATATTTGAAATACAAGAAATACCAAGTACTTTCATACCAGCATGACGCGCTACAATTACTTCAGGTACTGTTGACATACCAACTGCATCTCCGCCAAGTGTACGAAGCATACGAATTTCAGCAGGTGTTTCGTATACAGGACCTGTCATTCCAACGTATACACCTTCTTGTACTTTAATATTTAAGTCCGCTGCAACTTGTTTCGCCATTTCGCGAAGCTCTACTGTATATGATGTAGACATATCAGGGAAACGTACACCCATTTCAGAATCATTTGGTCCGATTAATGGGTTTGTACCCATGAAGTTAATGTGATCTGAAATTAACATAAGATCGCCTGGTTCGAATGATGTATTTACACCACCAGCTGCATTTGTTACAACAACTGTTTCTACACCTAGTTCCTTCATAACACGAACTGGGAATGTTACTTTTTGCATGTCGTATCCTTCATAGAAGTGGAAACGTCCTTGCATTGCTACTACTGTTACACCTTGAAGTGTACCGAATACTAGTTGGCCTGCATGACCTTCTACAGTTGATACTGGGAATTCAGGGATTTCACTGTAAGGTACTGTTACTGCGTTCTCGATTTCATCTGCTAATACACCTAGTCCAGATCCAAGGATTAGCCCTACTTGTGGTGTCTCTTGAAATTTTTCTTGTAAGTATGAAGCTGATTTTGTAATAAGTTCACGATTCATTTGTTTATCCCCCTATTTCTTTAGCTCGTTTAAGAAGCTTGTTCCGTATTCTGGCATTTTCACACCGAAGTTCTCCGCTACAGTTGCACCAATATCAGCAAATGTTTGACGAAGTGGTAACTCTTGTCCGCCTTCTTTCATGCTTGGGCTATATGCTAATAACGGTACATATTCACGTGTATGGTCAGTACCGTGGTGAACTGGATCGTTACCGTGGTCTGCTGTAATTAATAATAAATCATCTTCTTTTAGTTTTTCGAATACTTCTGGAAGACGTGCATCATATTCCTGCAATGCTTCTCCGTATCCTTGTGGATCACGACGGTGACCAAATAGTGCATCAAAGTCAACTAAGTTTAAGAAGCTAAGACCTGTAAAGTCCATATTTAATGTATCTACAAGCTTATCCATTCCATCCATGTTCGACTTCGTACGAAGCGATTCAGTAACCCCTTCACCATCATAGATGTCAGAGATTTTACCGATAGCAATCACATCGTAGTCACTATCTTTTAATTCATTCATTACTGTACGGCCGAATGGTTTTAATGCATAGTCATGACGGTTCGGTGTACGAGTAAAGTTGCCAGGCTCACCAACGAATGGACGAGCGATAACACGGCCTACCATGTACTTCTCATCTAACGTTAATTCACGTGCAATTTTACAAATTTTATATAATTCATCAAGCGGCACTACTTCTTCGTGTGCTGCAATTTGCAGAACGCTATCAGCAGAAGTGTAAACGATTAAAGAGCCTGTTTCCATTTGTTCTTGACCAAGCTCATCAAGAATTTCAGTTCCAGAAGCTGGTTTATTACCGATAATTTTACGGCCTGTTTTTTCTTCTAATTCATCAAGTAATTCTTTCGGGAATCCTTCAGGGAATACTTGGAATGGTGTATCAATGTAAAGGCCCATGATTTCCCAGTGACCTGTCATTGTATCTTTACCAGTAGATTTCTCTTGCATTTTTGTATAATATCCAAGTGGTTTTTCTACTTTAGAGATACCTTTCATTTCACGAATGTTACCAAGACCTAATTTCACCATGTTAGGCATTTGTAACCCATTCATATGTTCAGCAATGTGACCAATTGTGTCAGATCCTAAATCACCAAATTGCTCAGCATCTGGTGCTTCACCGATTCCAACAGAATCCATTACGACTAGGAATATACGTTTATATTTATTCATAACTGCGACCTCCTATAAGTTCAGCTCTACTTCTTGTAGTATGTTCAAAACGCTATAAAGTGAAACTGTTCTCCATAAGAATTATCTTTCGTTCTCATTATCAAACAGTACTTCTTTAAATGATTTTCTAACCTATTTCGTTTACTTTGAAACGACTCAAAAACATTTCTAGTTTTTTCTAAGTCAGATGTCAGACATCTGATACTGATATCATAACATGTTTACGCTTTCTTTTTAATACATTTTCGTAGAATTTCTCATTTTCTTCACACTTCTATTGTAATCCATTATGCAAAGAAGTGCTAATGATTTTGCGATTTATTTATTCATATAAAGTGAAACTTTAATCAGTGGGGGTTTTCTTCATCCCCACTGATTATTAGCCCTCACCAATCGGACTTTAATGGGCAGCCCGCCCCCCACCTAACTTCTTTGCTTTCGCTCAATTTTGAGGTGGGGGTCTTACTGCCCATTAAAGCGGGATAAAATGAACTTTTAATCTCCCCGCAAATAACGAGATAAAAATAAAAAGCAGCTCTAAAGAGCTACTTTTTATTTTACTTCTACTGTTTCTTCTTTATGTTCATGCAGTTCACCTTTTTTAACGTGAACTTTCACTTTGTAAGAACCGTTTTCTTTGAAAGTATGTTTCGTTTCATACTCTCCTTTATTTCCTTCTTTCGCTGGAATGAATTCGTGTTTTTCAACACCATCTTTCCAAATCTCAAGTTGGACTTCAGCACCAGTTAACGCTTCTTCTTTTTGCTTTAAGTGAACTTTCATTGTTGATTCAGCATTTGCTTTTATGTCACCAGCCATAAGGTGAATCATTGTATCGCTTTTATGATCGCCATGCCCTGCGCCGTGATCACTATTTTCTTTTTTCGCATCTTCTACTTTCGCATTCCCTACAGCCACTTTTACTTCTGGCATAACATGCATTTCACGTGCATTTGTGTGAGCGATAATATGGTATACTCCATCCGTCTCGAACGTTTTCTCGACAGCATAAACACCTTTTCCTTTATGCTTACCATCTAACATCTCGTGCTTTTCATCGCCAGCTTTCCAAATTTCAAACTTTACATCATCAGCATCCGTTACTTTTTCTTTTCCTTGTGTAACAAGTGCTTGTACTTCTGTTTTTTCACCAGGTTTAATTTCTTTCGGATTTGTTTGAACTGCTACTTTTACAGCTTCCAGTTTCTGTTCTTTTTTCGGTTCTTCTTTGTTTGTATTACAGCCAGCCAATGCTAGCATCGCGATAAATAAAGTCATAATAAGTTTTTTCATCATCATTTCCTCCTTCATACCTTATTTAGTATAGAGGAAATACATTGTAATATTCTAGTCTTCTGCTGAAAACAATGTACGAAATGTTTGTGAAGTTTCTGTGAAATACTATAGCCTTTTGAATCTATGAAAAAAAGAGCATAGTAACTATGCTCTTGGATGAAACTGTTTATATACATCTTTTAATCTAGTTTTTGAAACATGCGTATAAATTTGTGTCGTTGAAATATCTGCATGTCCAAGCATTTCTTGCACAGCACGCAAGTCTGCTCCATTTTCTAATAAATGCGTAGCAAAAGAATGGCGCAACGTATGAGGTGTAAGCTCTTTTTCAATATTTGCTTCTTTCGCTAATCGTTTTAAAATTTTCCAAAAACCTTGTCTTGATAATCGATTGCCATGATGGTTTAAAAAGAGTGCATCTACTACTTTTTTACCCATCAATTCTCTTCTTCCCTTTTCAATATACTTTTGAATCGCTTCCGTCGCTAAACTTCCTAGTGGAATAATTCTTTCTTTATTCCCTTTCCCTATGCAACGAACGAATCCCATCGTTAAATGTACATCTTCTAAATTTAAGGCAATTAATTCCGAAACACGAAGTCCTGTTGCATACAGTAACTCTAGCATTGCTTTATCACGAACCCCAAAAGCACTCGTCATTTTTGGTGTCTGAAGTAACGCTTCTACTTCATCAACTGATAATACTTTCGGTAATTTCCGTTCTCCTTGAGGCGTCTCAATATGTACGGATGGATCGTGCTCTACCGCTCGTTCACGAAGTAAAAATTGATGGAACGAACGAATCGATGCAATATGACGTGCTAATGTTTTCGAAGATTTTCCATTTTCTTTTAAGTGCTGCAGAAAATTAACAATGTGTAAGCGTGTCACTTCATGAAAGCTTTTCGCTTGTTCTACATTTTGCAAATACTTTACATAACTTTTCAAATCACGTTCATAAGATACTACTGTATTTTTCGCTAGCCCTTTTTCGACAACCATATAATGAATAAAATCTTTTAATTGATCTTCCAATCTACACTACTCCCCATTTTCATAGAAAAACATCATTCTATTTACGAAAGCATCCTTTGCCGGCTCTTCATTCCCTGATACTTTTTCTACTGTCTCTTCTTTTGGCTTTTCATAACGATGATAGCTTTCATATTCTTCATTTATCCATAGTATAGCGAAATAAAACAAAATCGTACAACTTGTAAATAATAAAAATACTTTTATCCCATCAAAAGTTAATTTTAAAGCTCGGCGCATTGTAAATTCCTCCAAAATATAAGTTATTACAACATATGCCAAGCTTTCACCAATTTATACCTTATTCAAATAAAAAACCTCTTCCTAGTTAAATAGGAAAAGGTTATTTTTCATCCGTTTCATTTTCTTGACAATTTTTACAAATCCCATGGAATGTTAAACGATGATCCTTCACCTTAAAGCTCCAGTCATGTTCTACTTTCCTTTCCACTTCACCAAGTAAATCTTCTTGTATTTCTTGTACAGCACCACATTGTGTACAAATCAAATGATGGTGGAAACGCTGCGCACCTTCTTGGCGTAAGTCATAGCGTGAAACACCGTCTCCGAAGTTAATCTTATCGACAACTTTTAACTCAGATAATAGTTCTAAAGTTCGATAGACGGTTGCTAATCCGATCTCTGGCGACTTTTCTTTTACAAGGAGGTAAACATCTTCTGCGCTTAAATGATCTT
>Ga0209130_1001373_pt1 | contig 16427 bp, 12 predicted proteins | sample AraplaMF_Cvi_mLB_FD_184264 | JGI IMG/M metagenome (GOLD analysis project Ga0209130, IMG submission 184264) | Arabidopsis root microbial communities from the University of North Carolina, USA - plate scrape MF_Cvi_mLB (SPAdes) (version 2) | ecosystem: Host-associated > Plants > Roots > Endosphere...
TGAGTTTCATGGTTCATCAGCCTATAAAAATTTATCACAAACAATAAAAGGACTATTTCGTCCATTTTTATAAGGAAAGGGAGAATACCATATGAATAACCCAGTCGTACTAGATTCGAAAACAGAACTAAATGAGCAAACTGCACAAGATGTTCGGTTACAACTTAGACAAGATGCGGAAGTGCAACGTATTTATAATGCGGTAGATATTAAAGATCAATTAGAATTAATCGAGCTTGGAAAAGAACCATCTATGGAAATTTCACGTTTCGCTGATCAAATTTTACATACAATGTCTTTATCAAAAATAGAAGACTCTGGTGAATTATTAAAACAGCTTGGTAAAATTATGGACAGATTTGATAGCAAAGACTTTGCGGAAGAGAAAAGTGGTTTCTTCTCACGCATGTTCAAAAAAGCAGATAAAATGATCGAACAAATCTTTAGTAAGTATCAGACAATGGGTCGCGAAATGGATAAAGTATACGTGGAAATTACGAAGTATCAAGATGAAATGAAAAAATCAATTGGTACATTAGATGGCCTGTATGAGCAAAACTTAAAGTATTATTTAGATTTAGAAAAATACGTAGTAGCAGGGGAAATGTTATTAGAACGTTTAAATACAGAGTTAGTTCCAATGTACGAAGAGCGCGTACGTAATAATGATCAGTTAGCAGGTATCGAATTAGAATCGCTTAAAAACTCTGTTGAAATTTTAGAACAACGTATTGATGACTTAGAAAAAGCACGTATGGTTGCTCTATTAACAGCGCCACAAATTCGTATGATTCAACGCGGTAACAATAAATTAATCGGTAAAATCAATACAGCATTTATTACAACGATTCCTATCTTTAAAAATGGTATTATTCAAGCCGTAAATGCAAAACGTCAAAAGCTGGTTGCAGACTCTATGGCGGAACTTGATCGTCGTACAAATGAATTACTTAAGAAAAATGCACAAAATATCGCGACTCAAAGTGTGGAAGTGGCGAGATTATCAGGTTCTTCTAGTATTAAGATGGAAACACTTGAGGAGACCTGGAACATTATTTCAAGAGGTATGCAAGAAACACAACAAATTGAAGAACAAAATAAACGTGAGCGTGAAGAAAGCCGTAAGCGTATGGCTGCATTAACAGAGAACATCAAAAAAGAATTACAAGGCTAAAGTGAAACTTTAATCAGTGGGGGTTTTGTTCATCCCCACTGATTATTAGCCTTCACCAATCGGGCGTTTACGGGCAGCCCCAATCCCACCTAAGCTCTTTGCTCCAACCGAATTTTGAGGTGGGAGTTTTACTGCCTGGCAAATAGCGGGGTAAATGAAAAGGCAATGAGGAATATTCCTCATTGCCTTTTATTTTCTCTTAAATAATTTAATAATTTCATTCACAACAAGCGGAATGATACTTAATAAGAGAACGAATCCCCAATCTCGCATTGTTAATGCATGTACACCAAATATATTGGCAAGAGGAGGAATGGAGATAATACAAACTTGCATAAGAACACCGATAAGAAGTGAGAAGACTAAATATTTATTTGTAAATATCCCAATTGAAAAAATTGATTTCGTTCTTGAACGTAAGTTAAATGAATGAACGAGCTGAGAAAAACTAAGAACGACAAATGCCATCGTTTGAGCATGTAATAGGGCATCTTCATCAATTTGTTCTGGGAAAAGAGGGAATAAATTTGTATCTCCGGTATAGAATTTTGCCCCGACGATAAAGGCTATTAGCGTTAAAAGTCCAATGACAACGCCATTGAAAATAAGGAAAGGAACGCTACCACTAAATAGGCTTTCTTTCGCATGTCGTGGTTTTTCCTTCATCACATCTGGATCTTCAGGATCAACACCAAGTGATAATGCAGGCAGTGTATCTGTAATTAAATTGACCCACAAAATATGAATAGGTCGTAGTGGTGTTGCCCAGCCGAGTAAAATGGCTAAAAATAAAGCGATAATTTCTCCGAAGTTACAAGAGAGTAGGAAGAGAATTGATTTTTTTATGTTACGATAAATATTTCTACCTTCCTCAACAGCTTTCACGATAGATGAGAAGTTATCATCTGTTAACACGACATCTGCTGCTCCTTTTGCGACGTCTGTTCCTGTAATGCCCATCGCTACGCCAACATCTGCTTGCTTTAAAGAAGGAGCATCATTTACACCGTCACCAGTCATCGAAACGATATTTCCTTCAGCACGTAATGCTTTTACAATCTTCACTTTATGTTCTGGAGAGACCCTAGCAAAGACATTTAAGTGATTAATTTTATTTGCTAGTTCTGTATCTGAAATGTTATCTAATTCAGTTCCAATCATAATTTCAGATTTTTCTTCAGCAATACCAAGTTCTTTGGCAATTGCAAAGGCGGTATCCTTATGATCACCAGTAATCATAACTGTGCGAATACCAGCTTTTTTACATTCTGTAATTGAATCTTTTACTTCTGTGCGTGGTGGATCAATCATACCGACAAGACCGATAAAGATGAGGTTTTCTTCGAGATGATTTATATCCACAGCGTTTAAATCGTATCGTTTATATGCGAATGAAAGTACTCTTAAGGCTTCTTGCGACATTGACCCGGCAGCTTCTAATATTTGATTTTTATCAGAATCTGTTAAAACCTCAATTTTATTATTTATAAAGATATGGGTACAGTGAGGTAAAAGTTTATCAATAGCACCTTTAGTCATGCTATAGTAGCTTTCATCGTACGTATGTACAGTTGACATCATTTTACGATCAGACTCGAAAGGCAATTCGTTAACACGTTCATGTGTATTTTCTAAATGATCTTTTTGAATGTTAAAAGAGCTTCCGGCAACAAGAAGGGCAATTTCTGTAGGATCCCCTGTTTGTGAGTCGGCACTGTAAGAGGCATCGTTGCATAAAACCATATTTTCTAATAATAGACGGTGTACATCATTATTTACATTCAAATTTTCTAGCTGGTCGTATGTGCGATCACTATAAAAGTGAGTAACGGTCATTTTATTTTGAGTTAATGTACCTGTTTTATCTGAACAAATAATTGTGACAGAACCGAGAGCTTCAACAGCTGGTAGTTTACGAATGATAACGTTTTGTTTAATCATACGCTGAACACCAATTGCAAGAACGATGGAAACGATAGCTGGTAAGCCTTCTGGAATGGCTGCAACAGCTAAACTAATTGCAGTCATAAACATTTCCAAAGTATCCCTTCCTTGTAAAAAACCGATGAGAAACATAATGACGCAAATAGCTACAGCGACAAATCCTAAATATTTTCCTACTTGTGCTAAGCTTTTTTGAAGTGGTGTCATATCATCTTCAGCTTCATGCAAAAGAGTTGCGATTTTCCCAATTTGTGATTTCATTCCAGTTTCAACAGCGACACCGACGCCGCGTCCGTATGTTACTAGCGTTGACATAAAGGCCATGTTTTTTTGATCGCCTAGTGGTACTTGCTCATCACTTTGCATGGAAGGGTGATAGATTGCATCTTTATCGACAGGGACAGATTCACCAGTTAGAGCAGATTCTTCAACTTTTAAATTCGCAGTTTCAATGAGCCGTAAATCACATGGTATATATCGCCCGGCATCAAGCATAACGATATCACCTGGAATAACGTGCTCAGATGGAATCTCTTTTAGTTCACCATCTCGTTTTACTATAGCTTTAGGTGTTGCCATCTTTTTCAATGCTTCTAAAGCTTGTTCTGCTTTAGACTCTTGGATTACGCCGATAACAGCATTTAAAATTACAACGAGTGCAATAATACTTGCATCGGCCCATTCGCCTACAAAGGCGGAAATAAGGGCAGCTATAATAAGGACGTATACGAGGACATCATTAATTTGGGCGAAAATACGTTGCCATAAAGTACGTTTTTGTTTTGTAGCTAATTCATTAGGGCCATATTGCTTTAAACGTTCATTTACGATTTCATCGGTTAAACCGTACTGTGCATTTGTTTCTAAATCGATTAATGTTTGATCTTTCGTCTTACTGTACCAATTGCTCATAAGTCAGCACCTCCAGTAAAAACAGTTAGCAATGGTAGTGTTGCTATTATTTGTGAGTAGTATGTATGGAGAAAAATCTAAGATGAGGTTCTACTTTCATTGTACAGTATTTTATGGAAGTAGGAGGAAGAGAGAAGAGTTGTCATGAATTTGTTGAAATTAAAAAGAGCCTCGAATACGTGAGGCTCTTTGTTATTTTTTAATTAATGTACCTAATTCCTCAGTAATAGCTTGCATTTCACTAATACTGAAAGTTTCACGTTTCATAACGTGCTCATAAATGTCACGTAAGTCCTCGTACATTTCTTCGTTAAAACTAGCAGCTCTCATTGCTCCAGCATTAACCATGCGTAATTTTTCTTTAATAGCTTCTACCATATATTCAACGTTTGCTTCTGATTTTACGGATAAATCCACCGAAGTGTCCCCCTTTAAAATAACATAAGGTTATCTTAACATTTTTTTATCATTTTCGTTAATGAAACTTTTCAATCCTATTAAATTAGTAGGGATTTCCTTTATAATTAATAATTGGTTGTTTATACTATAAGTATATATTCAGAAATGCACCAAGAAGGTAAACGGGCGAACAAAGCTAAAAAAATGATTAAGGAGCTGATGAATAGTGATACTTGCGAAGAAGATAAGGATAAAGCCCACTAAAGAGCAGGAGCATCAGCTTTGGAAATCAGTTGGAGTAGCTCGTTGGGCATACAACTGGACACTGGGGAAGCAAGAAGAAAATCACAAAAATGGTGGAAAATTCATATCTGATGGTACTATTCGTAAAGAGTTGACTACATTAAAACAAACCGAAGAATATACTTGGCTATATGAAGTATCAAACAATATCACAAAGCAAGCTGTTAAAGATGCTTGCAACGCATACAAGAGATTTTTCAAAGGCATATCAGATAAACCACGCTTCAAGAGTAGAAAGAAATCAAAACCATCCTTTTATAATGATAATGTCAAATTGAAAGTGAAAAAGAATCAAATTTGGATTGAAAAAATCGGTTGGATAAAAACTTCCGAACAACTTCTTATGGGTTGCAAATATACTAATCCAAGGGTTAGTTTTGACGGGAAGTATTGGTATGTATCAGTTGGTGTTGAACAAGAATTTTCCAAAGAAAATCTAACAGATGCTTCACTCGGAATAGATATTGGCATAAAAGAGTTAGCAATATGCTCAGATAGTGAAAGGTTCAAAAACATTAACAAAACAAAATCAGTAAAACAGGCAGAGAAACGCCTTCAAAGGTTGCAGCGTAAAGTTTCTCGGAAATATCAAATGAATAAGGAGGGAAACTGTTTCGTCAAAACGAGCAACATTATAAAAATCGAAAAAAAGGTACGACACCTGCATAGAAGATTATCGAATATCAGAGTTAATCATCTTCATCAAACGACAAACGATATCGTGAAAACCAAACCATATCGTATTGTAATGGAGACCTTGAATATCAAAGGGATGATGAAGAATAGACATTTAGCTAAAGCGATAGCAAAGCAAGGTTTATACGAATTTAAGAGACAAATTCAATACAAATGCGAAAAATATGGAATTGAATTTATTGAAGCTGATAAATGGTATCCATCTTCAAAAATGTGTTCATGTTGTGGAAGCATTAAGAAAGACTTGAGATTATCTGACCGATTATATCAATGTGATTGTGGTCTTCGGATAGATAGGGATTTGAATGCATCTATCAATTTGTCGCGTTATCAATTGGCAAACTAACACGTAAACGTTAATGCTAATATGTAGGATTCGTTGTATCCGAATTTACGCCCTCGGAGTGTTATACTAAACAAGAGTAGCTTAGGCAAAATTGGACACATAGAACAGGGAAGTAAACATAATTTATAAATTTTTATAAGTTTATGGCAACGGGAAGAAACAAAAATATGGTTCAAGTATTGTTTGTTTGTCTTGGGAACATTTGCCGTTCTCCAATGGCAGAAGCGATTTTTCGAGATCTTGTCGTAAAAGAGGGACTCGAAGAGAAAATTGTCATTGATTCTGCAGGAACTGGAGATTGGCATATTGGTCATCCGCCACATAAAGGAACACAAAAAATTTTAAAAGAAAATGAAGTCGCTTTTGAAGGAATTAAAGCAAGGCAAGTAGAAAAAGAAGACTTAACAAAGTTTGATTATATTATTGCCATGGACAACAAGAATATAGCAGATTTAAAAAGTTTAGGTAAAACTGGAGGCTATATTGGTATGCTGTCCGATTTTGTTCCAGACGGTGGCTGGACAGACGTTCCTGACCCTTACTTTACAGGGAACTTCCAAGAAGTGTATGACCTTGTAACAGAAGGGTGTGCAAAGCTATTAGCTTTCATTCGAAATGAACAAGGAATATGAGGAAGCTTAGAAAGTAATACTTTCTAACATAAGAAATGAAAGGGTGAAGGAATATGGCAAAGAAAAATAATATTGCTCGAAACATTGCGCTTGGTGTAGCTGCAGGTGTAGCTGTATCTATGTTAAAGAAAGAAAATCGTGAAAAAGTAAAAAATACAGCAGAAAAAGCAAAAACAAAGATGATTGAAATTGGTGAAAATGCGAAGATAAAAGAAAAAGTGCAAACTGTTACAGATAAAGGACGCGAACTTGCTGATTTTAATGTAGTGAAAGCGAAAGTAGCAGAAATTAAAAAATTAACGCCGTCTGTTGTAGAGACGTTAAAAGAAACGAAAGAAATTTTTAGTAAGAAAAAAGTTGAGCTAGTAGAAAAACCAGAAACGATCGAAATTCAGGCTGTATCTCCGAAGGTAGATGAGCTTAAAGCGGAAGAAGAGCCAGTGGTAGCTGAAGATGGTGGTATGAAAGAAGCGCGTGAATTATTTATGAAAGACTCAAATGCAGAGGAAAAAAAAACTGAAGCATACATTGAGTTAAAGCAAAATAAAGAAGAGAAGAAAAGCGTTTAAAAATATATGAGAAAATTTATAGAAAAAGTAAGAAGACATCGTACTTTTTCGTTTGGGAAAGATTTATATGACCGGACGATGCGCGATGATGTAGCGGGCTTGGCAGCACAGCTCGCTTATTTCTTCTTGCTTGCGATTTTTCCTGGGCTTGTTTTCTTAATTACGCTTCTTGGCTTTATTGACCTTCAAACAGAAAGTGTGCTCAATTTATTAGAACCTTACGTACCAGAAGATGCGATGAACTTAATTGAGGTAAACGTAGATAAAGTTGTAAACGAGCAAAATGGTGGTTTATTATCATTCGGTTTACTATCGATGCTATGGTTTGCTTCAAACGGGGTGAATGCTATTATGAATGCTTTTAACCATGCGTATGATGTAACAGAAACACGTTCTTTTATTAAAACGAGAGTGTTATCAATTGTGTTTACATTAGCGATCATTTTTATGATTGTGTTTGCACTCATTGTTCCAGTTTTCGGACAAGTGATTGGGGCAGCTGTATTTAAAGCAATTGGTTTATCGGATAGTTTTTCTTACGTGTGGAGTATTACACGATTAGTAGCGAGTTTCTTCGTTTTGTTCGCCTTATTTAGCTTTTTATATACGTTTGCGCCTGATCGGAAATTAAAGCGAAGAGAAGTCATATCGGGGGCTTTATTTGCTACTGTAGGATGGATTGTGGTATCGTACTCATTTGCCTATTATGTAGATAAATTTGCAAATTACGCTAATACATATGGTGGTCTCGGTGGTATCATTATTTTAATGTTATGGTTTTACTTAACTGGGTGGGTAATTTTACTTGGCGGTGAAATTAATGGTTTACTCCATCATTATAGAACGGGTGACAATAATTCCCGTAATGAAAAATGAGCTCTTGTTCCATAATAAAAGGGAACAGGGGGGATATTTCATGAGTAATAATAAAAAGAACCACAATAATAAAAATAACAAACAAAAGAGCAGTTCGCATCCAAAGCATAAAACGAGCAGCAGTGCGAACGGTCACAATAGCTACCATTAAAAAAGCGGGTCCTCTATGAGGGACCCGTTTTATTTATTTCCTTTTAATAATCGCAAACCATTTAAAATGACAAGAATTGTACTTCCTTCATGGCCAATAACACCGAATGGAAGAGCTAAAAATTGCAAGAAGTTAGAACAAATCAGCATTGCAATTACAGCTAGAGAAAAGATTACATTTTGCTTCACAATACGGTTCATTCGTTTTGATAAACGGATTGCTTGAGAGAGACGAGATAATTCGTTCTTCATGAGAACAACGTCTGCAGTCTCTAATGCCACGTCTGTTCCTTCACCCATTGCAACACCAATACTAGCAGTAGCGAGGGCAGGTGCATCGTTTATACCATCTCCAACCATGGCGACTATGCCGTACTTTTCTTTTAACTGCTTTATCGTTTCAACTTTCGTTTCGGGTAAACATGATGCGTAATATTCTTTTATAGTACTTTCATGGGCAATTGCTTTTGCTGTTTCTTCATTATCACCAGTAATCATGATTGCTTCTACACCAATGCTTTGCAAATCAAGAATAGCAGATATCGTTTCTTGACGAAGGGTATCTTTTAAAGCGATTAGTCCAAGAATACCATCCTCATCACTAATATAAACGACAGTTTTTCCCTCTTTTTCAAGTGAGGCAGAAATGCCATTATGAAATGTCTTTATTTCTTCCCCGATAAAATCAGCTTTACCAATTTTATAAGCTTTGTTTTCTAGTATTCCTTTTAATCCAAAACCAGTTACATCTTCAACGTTTTCTGGTTTTTTTATCGTAATGTCGTAAGCATGTTTTGCATATTTAACAATCGCTTCTGCTAAAGGATGTGTAGAGTGACTTTCAATCGCTGCTGTAATAGAAAGTACTTCACTTTCTGCTATGCCCTCTCGAACATATACATCTGTAACAGTAGGTTTTCCTTGTGTTAATGTTCCTGTTTTATCAAAGGCAATCGCCTTTACTGAAGCTAGACGTTCTAAATGAATACCACCTTTAAAGAGAATACCATTTCTCGCTCCGTTTGAAATTGCTGATAAAGTTGCTGGTGTAATGGCTGCAACTAGCGCACAAGGAGAAGCGACTACAAGTAAGATCATAGCGCGATAAAACGTTTCATTCCAACTCCAATCAAGTAAGAAATGAGGAACGAACATCATAAGTGCAACAACGAGTAGTACACCTTTTACGTATGTTCCTTCAAATTTTTCGATGAATAGTTGTGATGGTGATTTTTCGCTTTGTGCACTTTGAACGAGACGAATAATCTTTTGGAATAATGTTTGATCGCTCGGCTTCGTAATTTTAACTTCGATAGCACCACGTAAATTTACAGTGCCGGCAAATACTTCATCGCCGAATTTTTTCTCATTCGGAATAGGTTCTCCTGTAATAGCTGCTTCATCAATATTTGTTTCACCATTATGAATTGTGCCATCAGCAGGAACACGCTCACCTGGCTTAATTAAAATAATATCGTTAATTTCTAATTGTCCAACGGGAATACGTTCCTCAGTTCCATTGGAAATACGTAATGCTTCTTCCGGTTGTAGATCAAGAAGCGCTGAAATTTCTTTTTGGCTTTTACTTAATGTATAAGATTCCATTGCTCCGCTTAATGCAAAGATGAAGATTAAAATAGCACCTTCTGCCCAGTAACCGATAACTGCGGCACCGATAGCTGCAAAAATCATGAGCATTTCAACATTTAGCTCTTTCTCTTCAATCGTGTCTTCAATACCTTCTTTCGCTTTTGCGAATCCTCCAATTACATAAGCGAGGATATAGAAAGTGATACCTGCACTTATTGCATCGTTTTTTGTGAATAACCAACCAGCTAAAATGAAAATACCAGATGCGATTGCAAATATAAGTTCATAATGTTTCTTTAATGTATCCCATAAAGAGGGATGAGAAATATCTTCTGGTGCTTTTAATGTTTTTACTTCTGCGTTCATTACTACTCGCTCCTTCCGAATTCTTATTGAGAAAAAGAATCAAAATCGAAACCCCTATAAAACGACGAAAGCTGCCATCCGTAACGGATAGCAGCATTTCTGTTGAATCTGATTTTAATAGTTATTATGTTGTAATTATTCTACAGTATAGCATATGTTTTTATGAGATGATATGTTTTTGTTTCTATTATAAACGGAAAACTTGTGTTTTTGCACTTCCTTTGGTATATATGAATATTGTTCATAAAAAGATCGGAAAGGAAGACAGCAAGTTGAAGACAGAGAAATTTTTCACCCATCCGATTGGCGTATTTATTGCTGCAATAGTGGCAACGTTTTTATGGGGAAGCGCATTTCCCTTTATTAAATTAAGTTATGCTGAACTTGGAATTCAGCCACATGAAGTCGGAGAACAAATATTATTTGCTGGCTATCGCTTTTTCTTATCTGGTGTAATGCTCTTATTCTTTTTTAAAGCGTTAGGAAAAGATATGCATTTCAAAAAAGGGACAGGAAAGCAGTTAGTACAAATTGGTTTGTTCCAAACTTTTCTTCAATATATATGTTTTTATATTGGAATGAGTTACAGTTCAGGAATTGAAGGAGCGATTATTTCAGGAACATCATCATTCTTTCAAATTTTACTCGCACACTTTTTATATAAAGATGATGCTCTAAATATGAGAAAAATAATTGGAGTATCTATCGGTTTTTGTGGTGTGATTTTGGTGAATGTACCGAGTGACGGAAGCTTATCATTCCATTTTGGAATAGGTAGCTTATTACTTCTTGGGGCAGCAATGATGTATTCGTATGGAAATATACTAGCAAAAGAAGGAAGTAAAACATTAGATGTTGGGTATATGACAGCATACCAAATGATTTTTGGATCAATTGGGTTACTATGTATCGGTGCATTTCAAGTCGGAGTGATGCCATTTACATTTAACCTACAAGCAATACTTATGCTTATATATTTATCTTTCTTATCGGCAGCGGGTTTCTGTATATGGAATACAATTATGAAATATAACAAAGTAGGAAAAGTATCGATGTATATGTTCTTTATACCAGTGTTTGGTGTGTTATTATCAAGTATGATTTTAGGAGAAGCAATTCATTCATTCGTACTATTTGGTTTAGCATGTGTCGCAGCGGGAATTATTGTAGTAAATCGTACTCCGGCTAAACAAAAAATCGAGCAAGAAAAACAGGTAGCATAGAGAATAGAAAATCTATTAAAATGGAAGAACAGCAATGTTCTTCTTTTTTTGCATAGAAAAAGGAAAACGTGCTATATGTAACGAAAAAAAGATAGAAAAAGCATTTATTGAGGAGAACATATTATGAATGTACTTTACATTGTGTTAGTCGGGCAAATTATTCTTTTTTTAACGGGAGCAATTTATGCAATAGGACAGACGAAAAGAACGAGAAATAATATGCCGTTGCCGTTAGCAGTTCGTCTTATTCTGAGTTTTTCTTTAACGGGTAGTGCAATTTGGATATGGTTACAAGATCCGTCGGTAGAATATAGTACATGGGTTGCACTTGGTATGACTTTATCAACTATAGGAGATTTATTTATGGCAGGATTGATTCCAATTGGTCATCGATTAATTGGAGGAATGGTTACTTTCGCTCTTGCACATTGTTTCTATGTGAAAGCATTTTTACAAACAGGTATTTCATGGAATGGTTTTTGGATTGGTTTACTCGTATACGGACTCTTTCTAATTATAGGATGGTTCTTTTTTATCCGAAATGAAAAACAGGATAAATTGTTTACGATAGGGGCTCTAATTTACGGTTTGTGGGTCGGAGGGATGGCTTGTTTTGCATTCGCCTTATATTACGGGAATACAGGAATATGGTGGGTACCAGCACTTGGTGGTTTATTGTTCGTGATTTCTGATTTTATTATCGGTGTTACAGATATCGGGGGGCGCAAACTGAAGTATGAACCACTTTGGATTTGGTTTACATATGTCGCAGCGCAGATGTGTATTGTATATGTAGGATTATAAAAAGATACTCTCAAAAATAGTAGATAGGCTATTTTGAGAGTATCTTTTTTTATTGCTATGCTACTATATTTGTTTGTTTAATTTATGCAGCATAGTATATTTACTAAGCAGGAATTTCATAGGGAAATGCCAGTCTAGTAATATATAAGAATAGTAAATTTGCGATGATTATTATTTTATATTTATAATATTCTAATATTATAATTCAGAATTTTGTGGAAATTAATCGGTTGGAGTATTTATAATAAAAATAAAAGATGATGAGATGGTGGAATGATGCAAAAGAAAAAACGTTTGCGTGAATTCTTTGAAATAATTGCAATAGCATGTTTATTGGTGTTTTTGGCAAAAATCTTTTTGTTTTTTCCTACGACTGTAAAAGGAGCATCGATGAGGCCGACTTTACAAGATGGAGATAAAGTAATCATTAATAAACTTGCCAAGAGATTTGAAAGTTATGAGAGAGAGGATATTATTGTCGTGAAGACAGATAATTTCTACGTGAAGAGAGTTATTGGATTGCCAGGAGATGTAATTGAGATGAAGAATGATCAATTATATGTTAATCATCAAGTGAAAAACGAAGAGTATTTAAATAATAATAAAAAACAGGCAGAAAAATTACTTATCAATTTAACTGAAGACTTTGGACCGATTACAATTCCTAAAAATAAAATTTTTGTGATGGGAGATAATCGTTTAGTTAGTAGGGATAGTAGGAACGGCTTAGGACTCATTGATAGAACTGAAGTATTAGGAAAGCTCATGGCGATATATTATCCATTTGAACATGTGAAAATTGTAAATTAAAAATAAGAAAAACCAAGCGAATTAGTTGCTTGGTTTTTCTTATTTAAACAGTTGGTGTTGTATTTATCCAGCTATCTGTGGGTAGTAAAACTCCCACCTCAAAATTCAGGTGGAGCAAAGAAGTTAGATGGGAGATCTACTGCCCATAAACGCCCGATTGGTGCGGGCTAATAATCAGTGGGGGGATGAACAAAAATCCTCACTGATTAAAGTTTCACTTTATTGTTTCTTGTGAAGCGATAGTTTCAATATTTAACATGAATTTTTTTTGTAACAATTGCAATTTAAATAGTGTTAAAGGATCATGATAAGTTTCTGGGTTTGTTCTTAGCTTTGTCAAAGTGTGCTCATCTTCTTGTATTTCAAGTTGAGCCGCTTCTACAGTTTGTTTCAATATGCTAAGAGGGTCTTTAAAGAACATCATGATATCACGTTCTAGCGCACCTTCAAATACTTCAAATTGTAGGAAGAATTGTTTTGAAATCATCTGAGCAACTTCTGTATAATCTTCAGTTTCAATATATTGTTTATATTTATTTGATAGCATAGATTGATTTTTTTGCATATTACCGAATAGCTTTCCTGCACTTTTTAAGAAAAATTGTGTCGGTGTAAAGCGTAATAAAATATTGATGTTAGCCACTGTAATTCTGTTCGTCATTCTTGCAACATCTCTATCCCAGTCATCTAGTAATTTGAAATCGCAAGGAAGTTTAATACGCTCTTCCTCATAGAGTTTATTAAAGGTATCGCCCATTTCATCTAAATAAGCCTGAGCTTGGATGAATTCATTATGAGCAGTTTCAATCCACTCTTGAATAGACTGAGTAAACTTAGGAAGAAGTACTTGCTGTACATGCTTTTGAATTCTTTCATTCATTGCTACATTTAGTTCTTCATGGACTAATTTGAAATCACTATCTTCTTGAACAAGATCAGAGCAACTCTGCAACAATTCAGGGATTTGAGAATGTATATCCCGCGTAATCCCTTCTTTCGTTAAAAGATAAGATTCTGTAATAGAACGAATTTTATCTTTTTGGATGGCAGTAAGATTATTAATAAAACCATCAAGTTTTACTAAAATATGCTTATTCCAGCGGACTGATTTCACTAACGTATTTTCTAATTCCACACGTTCATTTAAAAGGTATGCAATTGTTTTTTGGATAAACCATAATAATTTTTCAATGCGTTCTTTTTCCACGTTACGCTGAGTAAGGTTAGAAAGAATAGAGTCTGTTACATTACCTAGCTGTTCACTACTCTCTTGGGAAGGAGAATAAGGGAACAATTGTGCTTCAGGGAAATGTACGAGTATTTTCTTTTTAATGTTGTTCGTGATGTTTTCGCTAGTATTCGCATCAATTGTTTGTAAGATGAATTGAATCTGTAAATTAGGTACTTGCTCACGAATATATAGTAATGTATTGAGCTCTTCATCATGTAATGGTGAAGCTGAATTTAGTACATAGATGAGACTATCTGCTGCCTGTAAGTATTCGAAATGAGAGCTGTTTTTGTCAAGTTGTCCATGCATAGTAGGTGTGACAAGGAATGAAAACTTATTTTTTCGTAAAAATCTACTTGGTAATTTAACTTCAATACATTTTTTTTCTAGTTCTGGCTGAGAAGGTACCGCCAGTATGTTATGAAGTTCGTCAAAGTTTGGTATATTTCGTATATCTAGCTCTGTAAGCTCAGTTATTTCAGTTTGACTATCATCTTTAAATGTAATTGCAGTTGTTACAGTCTCATTTAATATATTTTCGCCTAGTATAGAGTTAATAAAGGCTGATTTATCATAATCGTTAGCTCCTGCTACTAGAAGTTGTGCAACGTTTAAATCGTATAACTCACGAACAAGTAGTGTGAATTGATGACCTAAATCTACATCATTCTTCTCAGCCCATACAGCAATCGTTTCAAATAATGTTGATACATCAGCCATATCAACATTTGAATGAGCTGATGCATTTGAAAGTAAGGCACCTGCACTTTTTACAAGTAATGATTCTAGGGTTGTCGGTGAAACTTCATTCCATGCTAATACTGCTGCGGAGACAAGTAAAGAATCTTCCGCTTTTGTTAAACTAAACCAATTTGTTAATAAATCTGGTACAAGTCCTTGTAATTCGTGCATGAAATGTTGTCCAGTAATCAATTCGAAGTACGTCTCTTGATAGCGAGTAGAAATTTCATTCCAATCGTCATTAGCATCTACTTCAATATGTAAGAATAAGTGATTTATTGTTTGAACCCAAGGTAGATGGAATGATTCATTTTCATAGCTATTCCAAAGTGAAATAACAAGTTCTTTAAACTGAACTTGATCAATAGCGTATAAGGATTTTAAAGATTCATAGAAATACTCAGGTTTTATTTTGTTGGTAAAGCCTCTGTTTACATAATTGATTAAAGTATCAAACCAGTGTAATGATTTTGTTCGAATTCCTTCTTGAACCGCTAGTTCAATAGCATTATTCCAATCTTCTTGTTTTTCATAGAATGATCGAGCGATTGCGGTAATATTTGGATAGTCCGGTTGAAACGCAACAGCTTCACTAATCGTCTTAAATGCTAGACCTAAACGATTTTGCTCGATATAAAGAGAAAGAAGTTGTAGGGAAACTTCCATCGTAAGAGTTGTATCTTCTGTTTGGATAGATGTATAAATTTCTTCTGCTTTTGGTAAGAAATCTAATTCGAAATAAGCATCTGCAATATTCTTCATGGCCCAGAGAGCAAGTTCATTATTTACTTTCTCCCATTTGAATATAGCGGCTTCAAAGTCTTTAGTTTGAAAATAAACTTCACCTTGTGCGAAGCGAATATTAGATATATTGGAGAATTCATTTTTTGATTCATTTATATATGCTTCACCGAGTACTTCCGTTACCGGGATGGAAGAGTCTTCTGTTAAAAATGTTTTATAGTAAATCTTTTGGATAAATTGTTTTTCAATGGTCATGTTCGTTCCCCCTGTATAATTTAGAAAAATGATGTTGTATGTAAAAGGGTGCGTGTTACTCTAATAGGTAGAAGTTGCATCATATAGACCAAACTATGTTTTTGCTAGATATATCATTTTTCCTGAGAGTTAAACCGTTGCAAAAAGTAACTTTCCTTTATTGTAACAAAAAAATAAGCCCATGAATTTTTATTTTTTAATCTGGCTATTTATAGGCAGTAAGACTCCTACTCCAAAAATTAGCGAATGCAGGGAAGTTAAGTGGGAGCCCTGCTGCCCGTAAAATCCCAATTGGTGCAGGCTAATAATCGGTGGGGAGGGACAAAAAACTACGGATTCAATCTCTGTTAAAGGAACGGAGTAGAAGTAGAGTTCATTATAAAAACAATGTATAGTGAATATGTATACCATGTTTGGCTTGAAGATAGAACGGGCACAATATGGAATAACGATCGTGCATAGGATGTGTCTTCCGAATGGAGCAACATATTGGCGAGTTAATCGCACATTATGGGTATTTTGGAATTATTATAGCTTTAGCTGGCGGGATTGTTGGATTACCTATACCGGATGAGTTTTTATTGACTTTTATAGGCTATAACATTTCAAAAGGAGTTATGTCAGGAACAGCTGCTTTTTTAAGTGGAATGGCAGGTGCAATG
>Ga0209130_1001393_pt1 | contig 16214 bp, 22 predicted proteins | sample AraplaMF_Cvi_mLB_FD_184264 | JGI IMG/M metagenome (GOLD analysis project Ga0209130, IMG submission 184264) | Arabidopsis root microbial communities from the University of North Carolina, USA - plate scrape MF_Cvi_mLB (SPAdes) (version 2) | ecosystem: Host-associated > Plants > Roots > Endosphere...
TCAATTGATACGAATCTATTGTATTCAATAAACGGACGTCCGTTTTTATAAATTCGGGAATATACAACGACTTTTGCTGAAAAAGGGGGAAAATAATAAAAATAACGCTGTCTAAAAATAACATTCATATTTTTCATTTCGTAATCATAATCCTATTTTTAAAAAACAATTTGTCAAAATGAAGGAGGAAATCAATATGGCGTGTGTACAAATTAAAGGAACGAGACAAGAGGTAGTAGAAATGCTTCAACTATTTGATCTAATGGATACGAAAGGTTTTTGTAAATTCGATAATTATGTAGAGGTAGAACCAAATAATAAAGAACATAATAATTTTATTGCTTCAATCGGCATTCATTCAAATACTTCTTCCGCCCAAGATACTTTAAACGATCAGTTCGTAAGTCAAATGCTTACTGGTGTATATAACGACTAAACAAATATTCTCTTCCTACCATCTTTTCATAAATATATGGTAAAAACTTGAGCATACTAACGACTAGATGGTAGGAGGTGAGAATTATGGCTAGAATTGGCGTTGAAAACTCGTTAACAGATGTTCAACAAGCTCTTCAGCAACATGGACATGAAGTCGTTACACTTAACTCAGAACACGATGCACAGGGGTGCGATTGTTGTGTTGTAACTGGGCAAGATTCTAATATGATGGGTATTGCAGATACATCAATAAAAGGATCGGTAATTACAGCTCATGGTTTAACAACAGATGAAATTTGTCAGCAAGTTGAAAGTCGCATTTAAATTTTTACAAATTACAATACACAAAAGAAAGAGGGCTCCTTTTCAAAAGGAGCCCTCTTTTTTATATTCACCTAACGGGAAAGTAACATATACTGGATGAAAGCCCTACCTCTCTCTCATCATTACGGTTCCACTGACCGCTCCTTGATTCACTAGTATACATATAAAGCTTACATATACAATTTATAGGGTTTGTTCACAAAAGTTGTTGGTAAGACTACCCGATCTTTCGCAAACTTTTCGTATTATATTCATAAGATTTATTTACTTTACACTAGCTTTAACCGAGACACGAATTAAAATTTTAACACCAATACAATAACTTGTCAACATTTTTTACGAATTAAAAACAGACATTAACGGTTTGTCTGTTTTAGAATGGAGCTTTTTCTTTTATTACATATACAACAAAACCGCTTACTAACATAAATAAGCCAACTACTAAGTTTTTGATATTAATCATAAATTCCTCTCCCTTATTCCACACATCATATATATTTACAGTTCAATTATTCCGATCATCCTAAAGCGCACTTTTTCTAATATATCATAATTCCTAAAAAATGCAAGTTCACTTGTGGCGACCATTTACAAATTTATCTACAGTGCTTGGTACAGTATTTAGAGCTTTTTCAATTAAATGTGTACTACTATTGAGATGCAATACTTGCACACCGTTAGAACCAACTACTAAAAAAGCAACTGGGCTAATAGAAACCCCAGCCCCGCTTCCGCCTCCGAATGGATGATTTTGCTTGTTCTCTTTATGCTGCCCTTGTCCGCCATTATGTTTTTCAGAAATAAACTCCCCTTTAAAGTCACTTCCACCAGCTCCAAAACCGAAAGCCACTTGAGACACTGTTAATACTACATTTCCGTCAGCTGTTGAAACTGGACTTCCAACAATCGTATTTACATCTACCATCTCTTTTAAATTTGTCATTGCTGTTTTCATTAAATTTTCAATTGGATGTTCCATTATGTATTGCACCCTTTCCTCATTATTCTTTTTTATACTTTCCAAAATAGAGGAAGTCATACTTAGTTTTCCTATTTTAAAAAAACATTTTCACTTTCCAATTGGATATTACTCCCTGTACAGGCTCGGATAAAGTGAAACTTTAATCAGTGGGGTTTTGTTCATCCCCCACTGATTATTAGCCTTCACCAATCGGGCGTTTACGGGCAGCCCGACTCCCACCTAACTTCTTCGCCCCAGCCGAATTTTGAGGCGGGAGTCTTACTGCTCGCAAATAGCGGGATAAAAACAGTAAAGAGAAACATACTATTATTGAACCTTGTTATGAAAGGAGTCCTTACTTTGACTGAGAAATTTGATGAATATAAAAAAAGAGATCGAATAGATAGTGATTATAGTGACTATAAAGAAGAATACGCGGCTGAAGTTGCACCACAACGTATTGATTATGATGATAAAGATAACGATGATGTAAGATCATCTGCAGCTGGATCGACTGCTGGTTTTATTGCTCTTGCTTTAGCAATATTATCGCTATTTACATTCCCAACACTGTTTGGTCTTGTGTCTGTTTTACTCGGTATTTACGCATATAATCGTGGGGCTACTGTAACTGGCGGTATCGCTGCCATTGTAGGTGGTATCGCTGCACTTATTGCGATTTTATTCCGAGTGGCGCTTATTGGGTTATTGTTCTCTCTTTTTTAAAATGAAAAAGGTATCTCGCTTTATGCGGGATACCTTATCCTGTAAATACATCTTCTGATGGATATTTAATTTTTTGTTTCGCTGGTCGTGCCAAAGAGAAAACAAGTGTTAACGGTCCGATTAATCCACAAAACATAACAAACATAATAATACATTTTCCAAACGCCGATAGCTTCGCAGTAATCCCCATTGTTAATCCTACTGTGCCAAACGCTGAAATTGTCTCAAATAATAACTGAATAAAACTGAAGTCTTCTGTAAGCATTAATACAAATACCGCTGTAAAAATAAGTATTTGACTAGCAACGACAATTGCTAACGCTCTCGTTACTGTCGACATTTTAATCTTACGATGAAATAAAACAAAATCCTCTTTCTTTCTAAAGAAAGAAAGAACTGATGTAATTAAAATAACGAATGTCGTTAACTTAATTCCACCACCTGTCGATACACTTCCTGCACCAATAAACATTAATATCATCGTAAATAATATCGACGACTCTTCCATGCCGCCATAATCTATCGTGTTAAAACCGGCTGTACGAGGTGTAATTCCTTGGAAGAACGAAGCCCATAACTTTTCATTTAAAGATAGTTGTCCCAAAGTCTTCACATTATTATATTCCAATACAAAAATCACAATCATCGCAATAATGTTAAGTGCTATCGTTCCAACAATCATGATCTTCGAGTGAAGTGATAATTTTCGGAAACTGCGACTATACCATATATCAATTAATACCGTAAACCCTAGCCCTCCTATTACAATTAAAGAACAAATCCCAATATTAACAATAGGATCTCCTACGTATCTTGTTAAATTATCTGGCCAAAGCGCAAAACCGGCATTATTATATGACGCAATAACGTGAAAAATACTATAGTATAAACCTTTTCCAAATCCAAACTCTGGAATAAAGCGAATCGATAAAAAGATAACTCCAATTAGCTCAATACAAATAGAAAAAATAAAAACTCGTTTCACTAATTTCACAAGACCACCAATATTTGTTTGATTAAATGCTTCTCCAATTAATAGTCGGTGACGTAAACCAATTTTTTTACCTAATACCCAAACAATTAAAATGGCTATCGTCATAAGACCGAGACCACCTATTTGAATTAAAAACATAATAACAATTTCACCAAACATCGTAAATGTACTTGCAGTATCTACAACGCCTAAACCCGTTACAGTCGCTGCCGACGTAGCTGTGAAGAAAGCATCTACCCAACTAATATGTACTTTCGTTGCAAACGGTAACTTTAATAACAATCCTCCGACCACAATTAAACAAAAAAAGCCTAATGCTAAAATTTGTGGTGGATTTAATCGTATAATGCGATTATACACCCCTTGTTTTTTTGCTACTTCCATATCACTAACTCCCTTTATCAAGTGAAGCTTTTATCCCCTCATAAATAAAGACCCTTTAAGAGCCTACAAGTAGCGGGATAACCCTTATATTCTCATAATATAGTTGAGCATAATCCTTTTTTTCATAGATTTCAACTTTTATTTATATTCAGACTCCTATTATTTTACAAAAGAATATTCTCTATTATATCTCCACTTATACTATAACTCTTACACCTACAACTATTTTACCCTTTTTTCAAATTCCCATATCTTTCACGCCAAGTTCACACGAGGGTCACATCTACCTTTTATAGTATACGTATCGGAGCTGTTCCTCCCTAATTTATAAGACATTCCCCAGTGTCTTGAACAGCTTTCCATCCCTAATTAAATTGACATAAATTGTCCCCTTCCTTGACCATCCTATATGTGATGGTCTTATTTTTTTACTCTCTCTTTCTTCTTACTTAAAACTCCCTCCCTCTTTCACTCTATGTTCACATCTAGGTCACATCTATCTTTTATAGTGTATGTATCGAAGTTGTTCCTCCCTAATTTATAAGACATTCCCCAGTGTCTTGAACAGCTTCCATCCCTAATTAAATTGACATAAATTGTCCCCTTCCCTAGGCCATCTTTTATATGATGGTCTTATTTTTTTGTTTACTCTATCTTTTATTTGAAACTCCCTCTCTCTTTCACTCCATGTTCACATCTAGGTCACATCCACCTTTTATAGTATATGTATCGAAGTTGTTCCTCCCTAATTTATAAGACATTCCCCAGTGTCTTGAACAGCTTCCATCCCTAATTAAATTGACATAAATTGTCCCCTTCCCTTGACCATCCTATATGTGATGGTCTTATTTTTTTATTTTCTTATCCCTATTTCTCAGCAGAAATGCCTGTTTCACAAATCTATAAAAACAACATTATTCACGGTGTCTTCGTATACGGCGGCTTATTAAAGGTATTGGCAAAAGAAAGTATTATTCGTTTCTTTAAACATTTTGGACCGGTAATGGCAATTGGATTTAGTACATCTAGCTCTAATGCATCTCTTCCATTTGCAATGAAAACTGCACAAGAAAAACTTGGAGTTCCAAAAGCGATAAGCTCTTTTGTACAACCACTAGGTGCAACGATTAATATGGACGGCACTGCTGGTGTACCAGGTGTTGGACTTGTAATGCTTACGATGGTTTTAAATCAAGTAAACCTACCAGTAGAAGGTATTGCTTTAATTATCGGTATTGATCGCATCCTAGATATGTCTAGAACAGCTGTAAATATTTCCGGTGATGCAATTTGCGCAATGATTGTCGCGAAATCAGAAGAAAAATATAATACAGATCAATCGGCAGCATCTTAAATCAAAAAAGGAGTGAATTATCTCACTCCTTTTTTGATTTGCTTCCTTTTTTCGAACGATATTCTTTTCCTTTGTTATCATTACCTGTTTCAAATTCAGTACTAAACTCCTGCTGGAATTGTCCTGATTTTGGTGAACCTTGATTTCCGCTACCTTTACTACCATTACGATTCGTCATATTTCTACCTCCTTCCTTTACTAGTAGTATGGTACATATTTTCTTTTTTATAATCTTTTACATACGAAAGAAGACCTCCCCTATATAAGGAAGGCCTTCTTTGTCATTACGTAAGCGTTTTCTTATTTATAATTATTTAAATAAGTTTTTTAGAAATAGATATCATTACATTCATTTCGTCTTCTGAAAGTGCAGAGAATCTTTCTTGTAAATATTTCTTTTTCTCCTCTTCCATTTTCGCCACTAAATCTTTCCCTTGTTCTGTAATCTCTAAATATACAACTCGGCGATCTGATGTAGAACGTGAACGAGTTACAAAGCCTTTATTAATTAATTTTTCTGTAACAGCTGTAATATGACTATTCGACACATTTAACTCATTCGCTACACGTGATACCATTTCTTTATTCGTGCGATTCAATATTCTAAGGACGATGAACTCATTCCACGGTATGTAACCACCAAATATTTTTCCAATATCATTACGCAGCGTGCGAAACATAGCAAAAACATTTGTCGATAGTTCTTCCATTAATTGCTCTCGATTTTGAGACAACTTTGACAGCCCCTTTTATTTCATTTAGTTAAATAAAAACCTTATTAATAATTTTACATGAAATCTTACTTTTTGTCACCTTATTTTCCCATAATTCGTAGTTTTTTAATAAGTATTTCATGGTACAATGAAATTGTTTTTCCAGAAAAAGGAGTTGGGATAGTGAGTGGAGAAGACAAATTTTCTAATCTCAGTCTAAAAGATAAGACTATTATTATTGGTGTTGTTATTCTTATTCTCATTATATTCTTTGCATTTATATTCTTTGTATATGTAGGAATCTTTCAAATTACAGGTATAGAATATTCATCACGAACAGCTCTACTACTCTTTTTTTCACTTATCCTTTTATTAGATGGTATTACATATTTTATATTCATTTTCTTTAAAGTACTCCTATATCCAATGATGACAAACATGCCAAATTGGCTCTCAATTGCTCTTCTCTCCATTATTGAAGTTACACTAGATTGGTTCGTCATTCATACTGCCGACGACTGGATAGAGAGCGTACAAATGTCCAACATAGCTGAACTATGTGTCGCACTATTCCTTTAAACACTAAATAAATTATTTAGTGATAAGAAAGAGTAAGAATACAAGCTTTTCTATATAAAAATTGGTACAATAAAAATAAATCATACTAAAGAGGTGTTACTTATGAACTTACTACAATGGGCTGATAAAGGCATGTCCTTTGATACATATGTAAATGAAATGAAAGTAAACCAATACGAGCTACTGCACATTTACAATAACTTTTTAATTCCAAATGAATTACTTCCCGTTTTAGAAGAACGTCAAAATGATGGCTGGCGCGTTATCGTACTAACAGCTGACTGGTGCGGCGACGCTCTTTTATGCGTACCTGTTATGAAACGAATTTCTGAAGTTGCAAATATTGATATGACATTATTAATTCGTGATGAAAACTTAGAATTAATGGATCAATATTTAACAAATGGAACAGCCCGCGCCATTCCAATCTTTATCTTCATTGATAAAGACGGAAATGAACAAGCCGTCTTTGGACCACGCGCTCCAAAAGTACAAGAATTAGTAACTTCCATGCGTTCTACACTGCCTGAAAAAGAAGATCCAACATTCGAGGAAAAGCAAAAAGAAATGTATGCTAATTTCCGTGCTACCTTAGCTGATGATACTTCTCTTTGGGAACATGTAATGGAAAGCATGATTGAAAAAGTAGTAAAATAAAAACCTGCCGATTTCGGCAGGTTTTTATTTTACTAAATTATAATCTTTTTTTCTGAGAATATGCAGCATCTACGCACTCTGCTAAACGCTCCATCTCACCCATATATACCGCACGCGTCATCCATCCAGTCAACTTGTACATAATCTTATATAAAAAATTCTTCGGTTCAAATTCTACGATTAAAGTAAGCGATGTACCTTCTTCATCCTCTTCTAACATATAAGTTACGGCAGTATAACCTTGCTTCATTTCATATCCAATTGATACGATATAAGGTGCTTCACACTCTAAAATTTCCGCCTCAAACTCATATATTTTCTTACCCATCTTTTGCACAGATACATATTTATCACCTTCACGGGGATTGTTTATATCTACATTTGGAGGATACCTATTTTCTACCATAAAGGTACTCCATTCCATTATTTTCTCATCATTATTTACATAATCAAACACAACATCAATTGGTGCTGGAATTACTATTTCTATTGCAAAACTCACTAAACTGCTCCTCTCAAATACCCTATAAATTTTATTTATATAAATATACTAAAATCGTTATGTCATATTTTACATAGTGAAATACAAGTAAATGAGAGCAAAATTTTTATTTTCTCCTGCTATAAAAGAAATACCCTATAGAATTGACCTTTTTCAAGCGTCTAATCTATAGGGTATTTCCGATAATTTATTCTTACATAAGGAAGAAATAGAATACCGCTGCTAAAATGAAACGATAATAAGCGAACGGTGTTAGTTTTACACGAGCTAATAATTTTAAGAATGACACGATTGCAAGCATCGCAACAACAAATGCTGTAATAAATCCAGTTGCAAATAATGGTATATCAGCCGTGCTTAAAATATCCCAGCTTTTAATTAAATCTAATCCACTTGCAGCTACCATCATTGGCACTGCTAAAATAAACGTATATTCCGCTGCCGCTGTATGTGAAACACGAGCTAGCAAACCACCACTTATTGTAGATCCAGAACGAGAAAATCCTGGCCAAAGTGCTAAACATTGGAACATCCCAATTGTAAATGCTTGCTTATATGTGATTTCATCTAACGTTCTCGCTGTACTTGGTTTTGAAAACTTCTCAGCAACAATCATTAAAATACCACCAGCTACTAAGCTAATAACAACCGGTCCTGGACCGAATAAAACTTCTTTAATTGCACTATGGAATAATACACCAAGAATTCCGGCAGGAATCATCCCGATAATAATATGTAATAAATTTAACGATGGTCCATCTGTTACTTTCCCTATTCCGACTAATGACCATAAACGCTTCCAAAATATAACAACAACTGCTAAAATCGATCCCAATTGGATAACAACTTCGAAAACTTTCGCTCTCTCATCGTCAAATCCAAGTAAATGACCTGTTAAAATCATATGTCCTGTTGATGAAACTGGTAAAAACTCTGTTAAACCTTCAACAGCACCCATGATTATTCCAATTAACCAATCAGCCACAAGTAGTGCCTCCTTAATAACGAATATGTAATTTTTTCACACCTTATCATAATACCTTATCCCTTTTCAAAGTGCATCCTTTTTTTATTGATTGCATTTGTTGTATACGCGTATTTCTTTTCTATTTTTCGATTAAATTGTATGATAGTAAGAGTTTGTTTTTTACGTTGAAAGGGGATTTTATGAAAGAAACTACTTCATTCTCACAAAAGTTAAAGCAATTCGTATTACTCTTTTTCCCGATTTTTGTAACGCAAATGTCATTATTTGCGATGAGCTTTTTTGATACGACAATGTCAGGACATGCAAGTCCTACTGATTTAGCGGGTGTTGCTATCGGAACAAGTATATGGCTTCCAGTTAGTACGGGATTAACAGGTATTTTAATAGCTACTACTCCTATTGTTGCACAGCTCGTTGGATCAAAGAAAAAAGAGGACGTTCCCCACGTTGTCATACAAGCAGTATATTTAGCAATTTGTGCTAGTTTCGTTGTTATCCTTATCGGATTCTTCACTGTTTCACCTATTTTAAATGGCATGCAATTAGAAGAACCTGTGGAACGTATTGCAGCACAATTTTTAAGTATTATCGCGATTGGAATTATCCCTTTATTTACTTACACCGTCTTACGTGGATTTGTTGATGCATTAGGAAAAACTCGAACAACAATGATTATTACATTACTATCATTACCAATTAACGTAGTATTAAATTACTTATTAATTTTTGGTAACTTTGGCTTTCCAAAACTTGGTGGTGTTGGTGCGGCAATCGCTTCTGCAGCAACATATTGGTGTATTTTAATTATTACAGTCATTATTATTCGTACGAAAGAGCCTTTCGCTTCTTTCAATATCTTTAAACAGTTATACCGCCCTTCCCTTACAAGCTGGAAGGAATTCCTGAAACTTGGTGTCCCTATCGGATTTGCTATCTTTTTTGAAACAAGTATTTTCGCTGCGGTAACACTTATGATGAGTAATTTTAGTACGACAACAATAGCAGCACATCAAGCAGCTATGAACTTTGCTTCCTTGTTGTATATGACCCCTTTAAGTTTAGCAATGGCAATGACGATAGCCGTTGGATTTGAAGTCGGGGCAAAACGATACAATACTGCAAAGCAATATGGATTTATCGGCATTGGTTTAGCTCTTGCTTTTGCTCTTTTATATTCAATCCTTCTCTACTTCTTTGATGATGAAATTGCTTCTATTTATACGACAGATGCAAATGTCCACCATTTAGCAAAAGAATTTCTTATCTTCGCGATTTTGTTTCAAATTTCAGATGCGATTGCAACTCCAGTACAAGGAGCACTTCGTGGTTATAAAGATGTAAATGTTGCCTTAATTATGACATTGATCGCCTATTGGGTAATCGGTCTACCTCTTGGCTACATATTAGCAACTTATACTGATTGGGCAGCAAAAGGGTATTGGATCGGCCTTATTATCGGTCTAGCATTTGGAGCAATCTTCCTGCTTATCCGTCTCTTTCAAGTTCAGAGAAAATATACAACGCAAAACAGCCGCTAATGATATAGCGGCTGTTTTCTTCATGCATATTTTTTCTTGTAACGTGTAACATAATGAAAAAGAAAGGTGGATACATATGGACGAAAAACAAAAGAAACAATCATTCGATGAAGAATTCGCCCCTGAAATTTCACCTGGATATCGGCAAGATGTACATAAGCCACCGAAATATAAAAACACCTCTTTTTTAATGGGCATTACCATTTTTGCAGCTGTATTACTCGTACTCATTATTTTCGTCTATTTTTAATGAAAGGTGGCTTATTATATGAAGAAACAAGAATCTAATCGTTCAAAAAGAACTGTTAAAACAGAAAAAGGATATGCAGGAGATTCTGTCCATACACTGAAACAAGTTGAGCAAGGAAACTTATACATTGCTCAAAAAGAACTTGGGCAACAAAATGAAAATCTTTAAAATCCATTTGCTCTTTGAAGTGCACCCGAATAGTGGTACATGAAAAAATCCCTCCGTTGAATTCGCATACTAAGTATGTAAATTCAACGGAGGGGTTTTTCATTTGAAGAGAAGCGTACATTACCCAGAAGAAGTAAAGTGGCAAGGGATTGATTTTATATTGACGGCCCCCAGTATTTTAGACGTATCTAAAAAATTGAAGGCCAATTTGTTTTCTAGTTAGTCACTTATTACAAGTAAAAGCTGTTAAGTTATCTTACAGATTTTCTGCAAAAAGTTTCGGTAAAAATATACTGAATTGACTCATTTCTTCTACATTGTGTTTATATAAACCACTTAGATTAATAAATGGTGGTAATCCTTTCGGGAAAATGAATGTAGAAGTCATTACTGTACCGTTTTCGGATTTTTCGTATTGATGTATTACTTGTGAAATTACATCGTCATCATCATCTAAACATGAACCCATTAAAACATGGCTGTAATGGGTATTTATAGGACAATTTTTAGGATCTTCCCATCTAATTCTTAGCGGGAATTCTAGTCCATCTCCCGCAGATTCAATCGAAGCTGATATGGCTCCTACGTGTCCATGTACTTTAGGGTCAACTAACCACTTAAAATCAACATGTTCTTCTGGATGCCATAGTTTATATCGTTCAGAGTTATCAATATTATCCCACCACCAGTCAATCATTTCTGGTGTTACGTCATTCAATGCATGTTCAACTACTATTGATACTTGGTTTTTCATTTTTGTACCTCCTATTTTTTAAACAACATAGTGTCGGTTATTTATATTTATTATTATAGTTTGTATATCGCATGCGTTCAATAAACAGAAATAGCTGATCTGTTGTATTCTGAACACCTTATGAAAATATGTCTAAAAAAATTTAGGAGGAAAAAATTTAAAAATTCATATACTGATTTACGTATAGCTCATACTGATCTATAAAGTGAAACTTTAATCGGTGAGGATTTTGTTCGTCCTCTACTGATTATTAGCCCACATCAATCGGGCGTTTACCGGCAGTAAGGCTCCCACCGAACTTCTTCGCTCCAGCCGAATTTTGAAGTGCAAGTTTTACTGCCCGACAAATAGCGGGATAAAACTGCCGCTTTAGATGAACAAACCAAAAGCGTTACATATAGAGGGAATATTCTGATATCATAAACTGGAATACCCTAATTTTAACTTAGAAACGAGGAACAATTATGGACTCTTACAAACAATATATAAAAGAAGCTCTGCCTAATCTTTCTATACACTCATATAAACAAAATGAAGAAGGCTGGGATAACATAGCGGCTATAGTAAATGATGAACTACTATTTCGTTTCCCGCGAAAACAAGAATGTGCAAAGCGGATTCCTTTAGAAAAGGAACTATGCAAACTTCTCTCTCATTCGCTACAAGAAATCGAGGTTCCACAGTATTGCCTATTATATAAAAATGATACTGATACTGCTCCGCTTTGTAGTTACTATACTCTCATTCACGGTGAACCGTTAAAAACAGAAATAGTTACAAAGTTAGAGCAAAAAGAACGGACAATAATTATTGCACAATTAGCTACTTTCCTTGCGGCTCTACATAGCATTCCTTTAAAACATGTTAAACCATTAGGATTTTCTATCAAAAAAACACTTACCTACTGGAAAGTGCTACAAACAAAATTAAATCAGTATGTTACTAACAGTCTTACTTCACTCCAAAAATCAGCCTTAAATCGTCTATTCGAAAATTTCTTTGCCAATATAGCTAAATCTACCTTTCAAAATACAATTATTCATGCTGACTTTACACATCATCACATTTTATTTAACACCCTGAACAAAAACATTTCAGGTGTTATCGATTTTGGAGATGCTCAAATTGGCGATCCCGCTTTTGATTTTGCCGGGCTATATTATGATTTCGGACATGAATTTACTACATCTGTATATGAACAATACTGTTCCCTTATTTCTCACAATGATCCATTACTTATTCACCGTATCACTACCTTTTATCAATACAGCCCTTTACTACATAATATTATTTATAACTTTGAAACAAAAAATGAGCTTGAATTCATAGCGAGTACAGATCAACTGAAAGTGATACTGCAGGGATGAGATTACATTCTCTCCCTATAGTCCCTCTCTTCATACATCATTAACTTTTTATCCATTTCAACAATGACTTTATACAGTTGAAACGCCTGTAAAATTTGCAGTTGAATTCCAAAAGGAGCATTTTGTTCTTTTAACCATTGAAATACTTTCGTTTCATCTTTCATTGATTATTCCTCCTCTTATAAAGTGAAACTTTAATCAAGGGGGGATCCCCTATTGATTATCAGCCCTCACCAATCGGGCGACCCCCAAATAGCGGGATAAAATTTACTACAAATATACCGTAAATGATGAAAAGCTTTTCATGTCAATAATAAAAAGGATGCAAAATTGCATCCTTTAATGTACAATATTTTTCTTCTGCAACACTTTCTCTTTTGCCTCTTCTACTTGGCATTCACTACGAAAGGCACAGCTCATACACTCTGAACGATAATTACGCTCTGTGTAGTGTTCAGGTTGTTGCAGCATTTCTTTCATTCTAAATAAATCATCCATTCCAGTTATAATATCTTCCTGTTTTGGAATGTACTCATACTTAGTTCCTTCTATTAAATTAATAACTTCGATTTTTCCAGGAAGAATGCCGAAAGCTTTATAACTAAATACAGTCATTAGCTTCTGACAAAGAGCAAGCATTTCCTCATCCGCATCGACAACATACTTTTTAATTGTAAATGATTCTGTACTCCACTCACCAACTTCAAATGTCAATGAAATATGAACACCTAACTCTTCCATATATGTTCGAAACTTCTCATATAAAAATAACGGTGGCGCCTGACACTCATCTCTTTCAACAAACTGTAATAAGTGATCTGTTAACTTCGCTAAAACAATATAGTACTCTGCTTTGGAAGCAAACATATTAACCCTTACTTTTTTCCAATATTTCTCTATTAATATTAAAAGTAAAATTTTCGTTTGTTGGCCCGCTGGTAGTGTGTAATACTCATTAATAATTTGATTCACAATCATTTGTGCTATTTGTTGCCATTCAAATGAAGATGGTTCTCTTCTTTTTATATGACGGAAATAAAATTTATGTGGACAACGCATAAAATCATATAAATGATAATCTGTCATCGTTTTAATTGAGATTCTCTCATGCAATTGCTCTTCATCTCCCTTCTGCCATTAAGAAAGGTGTTTTACAAATTCAGCTCCAAACTGTAAACATTTCTCTACATCTTCATCTTCTGGCGTTAATTCTACTTTTAGTCCTTCTAACACAACTGCTGCCCCGCGCTCCTGCAGCTTTTCTATTAAAATATCAACCGCTACACCGTATTTCGGATAAGCCGAGTCACAAGAACCGAATGCTGCTGCTTTTTTACCAGTTAAGTTAATCGCATCCATTGCATCATAAAAATCTAAGAAATCATCAGGAAGGTCACCGTCTCCCCAAGTATAGGCTCCTAAAATAATACCATCATATTGTTCTAATATAGAAGCTTCTGGTGTATCCATAATATCAATGACTTCAATCTCATTTTCTGTTTCACGAATCACACCCGCAATATGATCGGCCATTTCCTCTGTATTTCCACTCATACTTGCATAAATCATTATTAACTTACTCAACTGAATCTCTCCCTTTACTATGTATCGCTTTTTCTGTTTGACTTGTATTCTTCTCGTCTGCATATTCAGAACGAATTACATTTCGTTGCCACTCAATATGCTTATCGACATCTTTATTTTTATTTTCTAATCCCCTTCGTAAAAGGTGAAATGTTTTTCTCATTAAAGTTCCTCATCTGTTTCATTGATAATAATTATCATTTTCAATTATATCATTAGATTAATTGAAATTGATTATCAAAGTCAATAACTATTTTTTAAAAAATAGTTAAAATGTACAAGCTTGTCCGTTAGCTATTCATATACTATAAATGAGCATAGTTCTTTCTCAGCCCTCTCTGACGGAAGAAATAGAAGCAACTGCGATAGAGCGCAGTTGCCTTTTTTTATACTTTTCTATGATTTCAGTAACCTTATCGTTGTTTCTAAAAATAATTCTACTCCATAAATTAAAGCCGATTCATCCACATCAAATTTCGGATGATGATGGGGATAACAAGTATCCATATTTGTATTCCCTGTTCCTAATTTAATGAAACAGCCAGGTGCTTTTCTTAAATATGCAGAAAAATCTTCTCCTCCCATAGAAGGTTCAAGATGCACAATACGCTGATTTCCAAACAATTTCATCGCACTTTCTTCTACTATTTTTGTAATGTAATCATTATTAACAACTGGATCATATCCGTAACGATACGTATATGTATAATCCCCTCCATGTGCTTCTGTAATTCCTTTCACAATTTGCTCAATTTTCTCTTTTGCTTCCGCTCTTAATGTTTGATTAAAAGATCGAACAGTTCCCATTAAAGTTGCTGCACTAGGAATGATATTATCGGCCATTCCCCCATGAAATTGTGTTACTGACACTACCCTATGCATAAAAGCACTTGTGTTTCTTGATACAATATATTGTAAGTTTGTAATAATCTGTGCTCCGATAGCGATAGGATCTATCGTTTCTTCTGGCCGTGCCGCATGACCGCCCTTTCCTAAAATTTCAATTGTAAACACGTCTGGCGCTGCCATCATAGGACCATATACAATACCTATTTTCCCGCTCTCCAATCCAGACATAACATGCAAACCTATTACATAATCAACGCCGTCCATAACACCGGCCTCTACCATTTCTTGTCCGCCACCAGGGTACACTTCCTCTGCGTGCTGAAAGAATAGACGAATCTCACCATCAAAATCTTCATTTATATTTGATAGCGCCTCTGCTGTACTTAACAAAATAGCTGCGTGAGCATCATGCCCGCATGCATGCATTATTCCTTTATTCATAGACGTATAAGGTTTCCTTGTCTCCTCTTGAATTGGTAACGCATCTATATCAGCTCGAATCGCAACTACTTTCCCTTGTTGCCTTCCTCTTTTAATTGCTAGCACACTGTACTGCGTTGGTCTCGTTACTTCAAAAGAAGAAAATGAGCATAATGTATCATATATAAATTGTGAAGTTTCTTTTTCATGAAACGATAATTCCGGATACTTATGGAAATGCCGTCTCCATTTCATTATATTTTCTTCCGAAATAAGACTCTTCCACACTCTATTCATGATAATTCCCTCCTTTTAATAGGATCTAGAAATTTAAAGTTTGCTCAGTCTCTACCGATTAATAGGAAATAAATATTATATTTTCGCGTATTCTTATAATCCACTTTTATGTATTCATACAATCCACTTTCTATTTACATGTCAAACCCATTACAAATTCATGCTGAATGTAATATAATTGCTAAGTTAGGGATTTTCTTTTTTAGTATTTAGTGCTAATATCAGAAAAGAGCCTTTTGTCTTATTTTTACCTAAAATGTGGAATTTTGTTTTTTTCACAATAATGTAGGACATGATACCTACAAAGAGCTATTATTTCATTAAGAGAGGGAAAGACATGGAAAGATTAAAAGAGATATGGTCTCGA